>Ga0364866_10091_pt1 | contig 61706 bp, 58 predicted proteins | sample ExccelAu500001D3_3_FD_206913 | JGI IMG/M metagenome (GOLD analysis project Ga0364866, IMG submission 206913) | Enriched cells from Trout Bog Lake Hypolimnion, Wisconsin, USA - BchlTB.Aug13.5000.01.D3 | ecosystem: Environmental > Aquatic > Freshwater > Lake > Hypolimnion/Profundal zone | place...
GTTCCCGGCAGTTTTCGAAATCCTGCAGTATTTTCTTCCAGAACTTCTTGAATTTGTAAAATTATCCGGTTTGTCAATAAGCCGCTTTGCGAAGTCAGTTCATATCCTTTTTTTAAAGCTGAAATATAATTTTGAACCTCTTTAGCATTTAATGGCTTAAAAGCATCCAGGTTAAGTTCTGATTTATATAAATCATCGTGGGTCGTGATAATATTTTCAATAGCGGAACTGTCTTTTGCTTCTTGCAAACCGAGTGTATTAATTAAAATATTCTGGTTTGGTATTGTTGAAGCAATGCCTTTCAATTCAGCCAAAGCAGCATGGGCAGAAGGTAAGCTTTTTAAAATTTGCCGTGTCTCTAAATCAATTTTTAGGGGTAACTCCATTAGTTCCCATTTTTCTTGGACGCTCATAATGTATAGATTTTCAAATTTTCTATACAAAGATAATCTATTGTGTATAGATTTTCAAATTTTCTTTACATAGAAGATATCCAATGTATAGATTATTGAATATTCTTAACTCAAGTTTGATTTTTGATTTTGTTTAAATTCCAGGTGTAATATTTGGAATATTATTACTACTTTTAGAACATCAAAATATGGACTAAATTCTCGGCTTAAAAAGATTTCATGCGAGAATTTCCCGGTCTGAAAATATCCCTAAAATAGGGGTCGACCTGATTCACAAAAATCACCCTAAAAAAATTGTTTCACAAATGTTTCACGGAGGTATTTTTAACATTTGTATTTATCTGTATATCAATACGTTGAAAGGTGTCAATTCCGTCGTTCGGGACGACGAGGTCGTCGGTTCAAATCCGGCTACCCCGACTTATAGACAATGACAGTCAATTAGATGCATGATTACCCGCCAACTAAGTTTACTAACTAGAATTAAGTTGCCATTTATAACAACCATTTTTATAAAAGTCTCTGTTAGAATCGCAGTGAAGTTTTCAGTCTTTATATCTGAACTGTTGACGTTTAAATATTAACAGAGCCTCGTTATTTTCAAAATAGTACTACTCTTTCTAGCATCCAACTCACGTTATTTTAAATCCTGGACCTGCTTCCGTGGCTATTGTTAATACCTCGGGGGTATGAGTAAAATGAATCCTAATATCTGAAAATGTGTGAATTATATAACTTTTTTATTGAATTATATAACTCACCTACCGATAAAGTTGTGCAACTTTGTCGAAACCTCTCTTTAAAAGAAAATATATTTGAAATTATATATTAAATACATGGTAAGTAATCGCTGTAAAATGGCGGTGAAAGAAGCACTTAAAAGTCTGGGACTCCACTTTATTGTTGTTGATTTAGGTGAAGTTGAGGTTATGGAAAACCTCTCTTCAGAGCAACGAGGCCAGCTTAAAATTGCTCTGCTTGACTCAGGTCTTGAATTAATGGATGACAAGAGGGCAGTTTTGATTGAGAAAATTAAAAACGCAATTGTCGAAATGGTTCATCATACCAATGAACTGATGAAAGTCAATTTTTCGGAATTTTTAAGTGAAAAATTAGATCACGATTATACGTACCTGGCTAATCTGTTTTCTGAGGTACAGGGGACCACAATTGAACAATTCATTATCTCTCATAAAATTGAACGGATTAAGGAATTGATCATTTATGGCGAACTCAACATTACTGAAATTGCCTGGAAAATGAATTACAGCAGCGTTGCACATTTATCCAATCAGTTTAAAAAGGTTACCGGTCTCTCTCCGTCACATTTTAAGCAAATGAAAGAGAAGCGAAGAAGCCCCATTGAAGACATTTGATTCTTCCCCGTTCTGGGATTAACAGCATAAATTCAATTTAAATAGTATTATGGAATCCATATTTGGAAAAAAAATCACCTTCTTCTATTTTCTGGCTGTCATTGCTTTATTATTGGTGCTATCATTGTTCTATTACAATAATAAAAAGGTAAAATCCACAAGTGATTTAGTTGAGCATACTGAGGAGGTACTTCGGATGAGCGATAATGTTCTTTTAAATATTACAAATATTGAATCTGGGTTTCGAGGATATATTCTATCGGGGAATGATATTTTCCTGGACTCATACGTTGTATCTGTAAAGACACTACATAAAAATATCCAGGATTTGGCTTTTCTAACCCAGGATAACCCTGTTCAGCAAATCCGAATAGACTCCCTAAATATATTGTCCGGAGAGAGATTATATTTCACAAAAAAATCCATTGATGTCAGAAAGCAAAACAAAATGAATGAACTGGAAAAAGTATTTTCCATTGAAAAAGGGAAAATACTTTCCGACAAAATCAGGAATATTATTGCTGCAATTAATTCGGAGGAGTTTAGGTTACTTCAGGAACGGAAGCTGGAAAATGGGAAGAACAATAGTTATACCGGACTAATATTTTTACTGTTACTAGTTTTCATAATGATCATTTTTGCTCTTGTGATTATCATTATTAATAATCAAAAAGCCAGGAACCGGGAGTTGGAGGAGCATAATGAATCCCAAAAATTATTGTCGAATTATTCACTTAGTCTGATCGAAGCAAGTCTTGACCCATTAATAACGATTAGTCCTAAAGGAAAGATCACCGATATGAATGAGGCTTTTGCCAATATTACGGGTTTGAAGAGGGAGAATTTGACCGGCACTAACTTTTTCGATTATTTTACCAAACCGCAAAAGGCTCGTGAAGTATATCAGGAAGTTTTTGCTAAAGGATCTGTTGTTGATTTTCCGCTAACGCTTTGCCATCTGGATGGAAAGCTGACAGATGTACTTTTCAACGGATCGGTTTATAAAGATAATCAGGGATCTGTATTAGGGGTAGTTATTGTGGCCAGAGATATTGCTGAGCAAAAATGGGCTACAGATCTACGTATAGCCAATAAAGAACTTGCTTTTCAAAATGATGAAAAGGAAAAACGGGCAGCCGAATTAGTCATAGCCAACAAAGAGCTTGCATTTCAAAATGAGGAGAAAGAACAACGGGCAGCCGAGTTAGTCTTGGCCAATGAAGAACTGGCTTATCAAAACGATATAAAAGAAAAACGGGCTGCTGATCTGATTATTGCCAACAAAGAATTGGCATTTCAGAATGATGAAAAGGAAAAACGGGCAGCGGAGTTAGTCTTAGCCAATAAAGAACTGGCTTATCAAAATGATATCAAGGAAAAACGAGCGGCTGAATTGGTTGTTGCCAACAAGGAACTTGCCTTTCAAAACAATGAGAAGGAAAAAAGAGCCGCTGAGTTAATCATTGCGGACAAAGAACTTCTGTTTCAAATCAAGGAAAAGGAAAAACAGGAAATTGAAAAAATTGAACTTGAAGCAATAAGTGAATCATTAAAATTAGCTTCCCAGTATTCACTTAGTCTTATTGAGGCGAGTCGTGACCCATTGGTAGCTATTAATCCCGAAGGTAAGATCACGGATATGAATGAAGCAACTGTCAGTATTACAGGCATTGCGCGTGAGAAATTAATCGGCACTGACTTCCTGCATTATTTTACCGAACCTGAACAAGCCAGAAAAGTCTACCTTGAGGTATTTGCAAAAGGTTCAATGGCGGATGCTCCACTTACCATCCGTAATAAGGACGGCAAGTTGACTGACGTATTATTCAATGGTTCGGTTTATAGGGATGGAGCGGGAAAGGTACTTGGGGTTGTTGTTGTTGCCCGGGATATTACCGAGCAAAAAAGGGTTGCAACAGAGTTAATGGAGGCAATAGTGTTTGCTGAACTCGCAGTTGCTATTGCTGAGGAGGCAAAAATAAAAGCCGAAAGCGCCACTCTGATAGCCGAAACTGCAGTAAAAGCAAAGCAGCAGTTTTTGTCAAATATGAGTCACGAGATTCGTACCCCAATGAATGCGATTATCGGGTTCACAAAAGTGTTGTTAAAGACTGATACAACGTTAAAACAAAAGGAGTATTTGCAGGCTATTAAAATGAGTGGGGATGCTTTAATCGTGTTGATTAATGATATTCTTGACCTTGCAAAAGTGGATGCCGGGAAAATGATATTTGAACAAACCCCTTTTAAAATAGCCGCTTCCATCTCTTCCATGCTCCATTTGTTTGAGCCTAAGATCAGGGAAAAAAACCTTGAGTTAATTAAAGAATTTGACAATAACATCCCCGGAGTTTTGCTTGGTGATTCAGTACGGTTGCATCAGATTATATTAAATCTGCTTAGTAATGCAGTTAAGTTTACGAACAAAGGAAGGATTACGGTAAGTGTCCGTTTACTGAAGGAAGACGAAACAAGTGTGACCATCGGATTCTCCGTCATGGATACAGGTATTGGCATTTCTGACAATAAACTGGTAAAGATATTTGATAATTTCCAGCAGGCATCAAGCGGCACTTCCAGATTGTATGGCGGAACAGGACTGGGGCTTGCCATTGTTAAACAACTGGTTGAAGCACAAGATGGAACAATTAGTGTAAAAAGCAAAGTAGATGAAGGATCTACTTTTGGTTTTATGTTGACCTTCCAAAAAACCAAAGCGGAGGCAGAATCAGAGTCTGAACTGGTTGAATTGGATCCTGAATTAAAGAATATCAGCGTTTTAGTGGTTGAAGATATTGCACTCAACCAGTTGTTAATGAAAACGCTACTCGAAGAATTCGGATTTGGATGTGAAATTGCCTCAAACGGAAGAATTGCTATCGAAAAATTAAAATCCAGGTCATTCGATGTCATTTTAATGGACCTCCAAATGCCTGAAATGAATGGGTTTGAGGCTACCGATTACATTCGGAATACCATGCATTCCAACATCCCGATTATCGCTTTAACTGCTGATGTCACCACCGTTGACCTCGCTAAATGCAATTCAGTTGGGATGGATGATTATATTGCAAAGCCCGTTGATGAACAATTATTATATAACAAGATTGTAGGATCTTTGAAAAAAACCTTAATTATTGCCGGTACTAAAGAAATGGGAAATACCAAAGTCCCGGTCATAAAATATACCGACCTTGATTATTTAATCCGACGCACTAAAGGCAATCCGATATTGATGCAAGAGATGATTTCTCTTTATCTGGAACAAACCCCTCCTTTAATAACCGCAATGAAACAAAGCTGGAGAGAAAAGGATTGGAGTTCTTTATATGCGGCAGTACATAAAATGATTCCTTCATTTGCAATTATGGGTATTAATCCGGATTTTGAAGAGATGGCAAAAAAGGTTCAGGAATATGCCAAAAACCAGCAACATGCTGAAGGCATTTCAGGCATGGTTCTTGAAATAGAAAATGTTTGTGAGCATGCCTGTATAGAATTGGAGCTTGAGTTGGATACGATTAAAAAAAGTAAAAAATGATAAACGAAAACAAAATAAAGCTGTTTCTGGTTGATGATGATGCGATGTATCTAAAACTACTGGAAATAGAATTTCTGGAATATGCCGATTTCTCGATTGAAACCTATGCAACCGGTGAACTTTGCATTGCTAACTTATCACACCAACCCGATGTGATTATATTGGATTATCACCTGGATGGCATTGATAAAAACGCCATGAATGGAATAGAAACCCTCGATAAAATAAAGACCTTTAACCCCTCAATACCCGTTGTGATGTTATCTTCCCAGGATAAAATCGATGTGGCAATCAACTGCATGCATCATAAGGCGTCAGATTATGTGGTGAAAAGCGAAACAGCCTTTGTGCGGCTGCAAAAAACCATTACTACAATTTTTGGCTTCAAAAAAATGGAAAAGGAATTAAGCTGGTACATGGAGCGGATGTAATGTCGTTGAGTAAGTCAATTTAACCTCAAAATAGGGTGTCCTGAGATTCAGAACACCCTATTTTGGTTATGGTATAGAGTAATCGGGCAATCGGCCATTCATGAGCTAATATTCACAAAAAGAAATGAATAAATCGAAGAAGTTATATAGAAGTGTGAATGATATAACAAACATCCGGAATTTTGTAACATTTTAGGTGGTTAATGGCCTCACCTTTAACCTGTGATAATGGTGTCACAATTTAAGAATTAAATCAATGAAACCTGGAAATGTATTCCCAATCATATCAATGGTATTGATTGGATTGATGTCCGGATGCAGTAAAAGTCTGGATTTCAATGTAGCTCCTGCAACTCCTTTAGTCGTAAAATCAGCTGATCTATTTCAGTATGGTGGGATGTTAAAAGCAGTCAATCTTGGGCTTGCCGGCAATTTTACTATTCTGTCCAAATCAGGGATTACCGATGTCTATAAATCTGCTGTATTGGGAGATATTGGATCAAGCCCTATTACGGGCGCTGCTATTCTTTTAAAATGCGCTGAAGTAACCGGAACAATTTATACCGTCAATGCAGCTGGTCCGTTGCCCTGCCGCGTGATTAACGCCTCAAGGCTAACCACCGCGGTAGGGAACATGCAAACTGCCTACACAGATGCAGCCGGCCGTTCCAATCCGAAATATCTGAATTTAGGAGCAGGTAATATCGGAGGAAAAACACTTAAAGCAGGTCTGTATAAATGGACAACTGCGGTTATTATTCCTACGAATATCACAATCTCAGGAAGTCCAACTGATGTCTGGATATTCCAGGTTGCAGGAACGCTTAAAATGAGCTCCGTAGTTAGAATTACCCTGAGTGGAGGCGCAATGGCGCGGAATATTTTCTGGCAGACGGCAGGTGCAGTTACCCTGGGTACAACCAGCCATTTTGAAGGGGTTATTTTGGGCCAGACTGGTATTAATTTACAGACTGGCGCTTCAATAAACGGACGATTACTGGCACAGACTGCCGTTACTCTTCAAATGAATACTGTTAATAGTCCGCAATAATATTTGGATTATTATAACCTGAAAAGAGGGTGTTCCAAAATTTGGGACCTCCTCTTTTTAGATTACCCAAAGTAGGAAAGGTCAATATGGATAAGTGTGAATGATGTAACTAATTATCAGAATTTTGTAAGGTTTTCAGAAGTTAAAGTGATGATCTTTGAATATTGAAAATTACTCATAAACAAAAATTATTAACATGAAAAAATTAACATTTTGTATCGTGACAACATTGATGTTGTTGTCTTTTATTCCCGCCCAGGTTAAAGCGGCAAATGAAAAAGCTGCAGTTTCTGCCGTTACTGCTAAACCTGCGGAATCGGCTGAGGCCACGGCACAACTCGCCAGGTTGGAAGAGATTAAGTCAATGGATTTTTCAACCATGAGCCGGTCTGAAAAGAAAGAATTACGCGAAGAAGTTCGCGCGATTAAAAGTGCCCAGGACGAACGCGGCAGGAGAGATTATGACGGACGCGGCGGGAGATACGGTCATCGTCACGGCGGAACAGTATTTATTTTGGGTGGTGGCGGATTGCTTATCGTCCTACTTATAATTCTTTTGCTGTAATGCTATAAGATGCAATAAACCAATAAATTGAAGTAATAAATTATAATCATAACATAAATATTCATTGTCATGGGAAATCTACTGTACCTTATCGCTGTACTTTTAATCATTGGCTGGCTCATTGGGTTTGTCGGATATGGAACTGGAGGTATCATTCATATTCTGCTTGTCATTGCTATTATTGCAGTTTTGATGAGAGTTATCCAGGGAAGAAGAGAATTTTAAAACCATTCTGTTTATCAAGCAACCTGTTGGTGAGTTCACCAACAGGTTGCTTGATAAATTTCCGTTAAAATCAGCAAGCTACTCTGATGCAAATATTTACCTTCAAAACTATAAACATGCAAAAACGCTTATTAGGCTTTTTCATTGGTATAATAGGAATAATTATGATATTATACACCGGATTGACCTATGTAACTACCCAAAGGGTGGTTGATTTGGGCCCGATTAAAATAAACGCAGAAAAGAATCATCCTGTCCAATGGTCAACTGTTGCAGGTCTCGTTTTATTTGCTGGGGGGATTGTGATTGTTTTCAGCGACAAAGAAAGAAGCCAGAATTTTTCTTCATGAAAAAAACGGTTTTGAAAGTAAGGAAATTTTTAAAAATATTCGGGCCGGGTGTAATTACGGGGGCAGCTGATGATGACCCGTCAGGAATTGCCACCTACACTCAAACCGGGGCTAAATTCGGCTATGGCCAACTTTGGACGGTAATAGTGATGCTGCCGCTCATGACGGCTATTCAGGAAGCCTGCGCGAGGATTGGGGCCGTAACGGGTCACGGTTTGGCGTCTGTAATCAAGGCTAATTATAGTAAAAAGGTCCTTTATGCTGCAGTTTTACTGGTGATTATTGCCAATACAATTAATATTGGTGCGGATATCGGCGCGCTCGCGGCAGCTGCACAGCTTCTGATTCCAGTCAGTTTTGTCATTTTAACTTTGTGTTTTACAATTCTGATTTTAATCTTGGAAATTTTCACTTCCTACAAGGTATACTCACGTATTTTAAAATGGTTGGCTCTGACCTTACTGGCCTATCCGTTAACTGTCTTTATAATCAACCAGCCCTGGAAAACGATATTTGTCGCTACATTTTGGCCTCATATTGAACTTAATTTTGAGTTTTTCTTCATTATTACCGGTGTATTGGGAACAACTATTTCACCTTATATGTTTTTCTGGCAGGCTTCAGAAGAGGTAGAGGAGGAGAAAGAGCAACACCTGATTCACCGATATGGAAAACCTGCAATCGGAGCTGTATTTATCAGAAATCTTCGTCTCGATAATTTTACAGGCATGATATTTTCGGAAATCGCAACCTGGTCAATAATTGTGGTGGCTGCCACAGTTTTGCATCAGAATGGCCTAACGGATGTAACGTCAGCTGCAGACGCAGCCAAAGCGCTGGAACCACTTGTTCATACGTTTCCTCATTCAGGCTTCCTGGCCAAACTGATTTTTGCTTTTGGCATCATTGGTCTTGGATTATTAGGCATCCCCGTGTTATCCGGTTCAGCAGCATATGCCTATTCAGAGGCATTTAACATGAAGGAGGGACTTAATCTCAAATTAAAGAAAGCTCATGGTTTCTATGGAGTCATTACCATTGCAACGCTTATCGGGCTGATGATTAATTTTATTGGAATTGATCCGATAAAGGCACTTGTTTTTACGGCTGTCTTTAATGGAGTTGCCGCAGTTCCATTAATATTTTTGATTGCAAGAATTGCGCGTAATCGACAAGTTATGGGGGAATACCGTAGTGGATGGTTGTCAAATACGGTGGTTTGGATAACCTTTGTGGTAATGCTTGCCTCTGCAATTGCAATGTTTTACACGTTAGCCCGCGGATAATCCTCACTGCTTATATCCCTTTTATTAGCACATCTCCCTTAAAAAATCAAGACTTCAAATGCAAGAAAAAGTGTGAATGATGTAACATTTTGATAAAGTTATGTAACAACCATGAGGCCAAATAGGATTATTTTTGAATTGAACTTATAAATCATTCATCATGTCTCTACTTAGTATTTTAATTGCAATTATTGTTGTCGGAGTTCTTCTATGGCTTATCAATACCTTTCTTCCCATGGATCGCAAAATAAAGAGTATCTTTAATCTGGTCGTTGTAATTGCCTTAATCATTTGGCTTCTCAAAGCATTTGGAATTTTTGCCTATTTGTCTACAATGTATGTTTAAGTTTTGAAACTCAAAGAATATTTAGTGCCAGATGTCATTAATGTTTTGTATTTCCTGAATCTTCTGGTTTATCTGAATAGCCGATGCACTCGAAAATTACTATTTCGATAGGATTTATTCTTTATTAAAATTTAGTAATAATGCAGGTAACAGTAACCCGAAAAAAATACATCTTTTCTCCTGATTCTACAAGGGTCATTGCCCGATTTCTCTATTTGGATGATGACCGATCGGCTGATATTATAAGAAATGTATTGGCAATGCACGAAAAAGAGGTAAATATTGCCATGAGTCAGTTATTGCGTGGTTATTCGCGTCGTCACAGAAATATTTCCCGGATTTTTGAGAAACATTTTGACCGCTTGGCTCCTATCTTTGATAAGATTGAAGTTAACCAGGATGACCTTAGTCAGGCACAGAAAGCGTTGGTTGGTTCATATTTTACAATGGAATATTCGATTGAATCAGCGGCTTTCTTTAATCCATCGATCATTGAACACCCCGATCAGTCAGAATTAAGATCTGATGAAAAACGGGTGATTTTTAGTTTCCGGGCTACCGGTGAAGGGCATATCTCATCACTTGTATTCCGGACTGGAATACTTGATAAGCATAATAACTTGATTCTTGAGCCCGTGGGTAAAATGTTGGCTGAAGCAGATAAGATCGTAAGGAACATTTACAGTAAAAAAAGCTTTCGGGAAAAGCTGAGTGAGATGCAGGATCGTGGAAGTATTACTATTCCACCTATTGTCGAAGTTGATGAAATTCAGGTACCCGAAAATGCTATTTCCAATGCAATCTCAGAAAAAAAGGATGAAATGCAGGAGCAGATCCAGACTATTACTCCGGATTTTATTCTTGATAAATTAGGGGACACCTTTACCTATGGTGAATTGATGAGGAACCTTGGAAAGGCAATAAAGGACACAGCCATCACAGAGGAACATATTAAAATAATCAATCATATGATGTGGCTGGCTTCATCTCATTACGAGATCCATTTCTCGATCGATTCAGCCATTTCCGAAAGAGTCATTTTCCCGATATCAGCCACCGAACAAAGAGGAATTGAAGATGCACGATTTGTCAAATTCACCGATGACGACGGGGAAGTAACCTATTATGCCACCTACACCGCTTATGATGGAATCGCCATTCTTCCCAAGCTAATCAGTACCAAGAATTTTTATGATTTCAGGGTATTGCCTATTAACGGAGAGATCGCTCAAAATAAGGGAATGGCGCTGTTTCCAAGAAAGATAAATGGGAAGTATGCCATGCTGTGTCGAATAGATGGGGTAAATAATTATATCGCATATTCAGAGAATATCAATATCTGGCGAAATGCTAAGATTATTCAGAAACCCAAATACCCATGGGAACTTGTGCAAATAGGCAATTCCGGTTCTCCCATTGAGACACCTGATGGATGGCTGGTTATAACACATGCAGTTGGTTCCATGAGAGAGTATACGTTAAGTGCCTCATTGTATGAGCTTGACAGTCCGGAGGTTGAAATCGGGAGGCTAATGGATCCGTTAATGGTGCCAAACGAAGAGGAACGAGAAGGCTACGTTCCGAATGTGATCTATTCATGTGGCTCAATGATCCATGATGAAGATCTGGTTATCCCTTATGCCATGTCAGATCATGCATCGTCATATGCTACAGTTAATCTCCGTGAACTATTGGATGTACTAAAAGCTTCCTGCAGCTCCGAAATGAAATAATTCATTTAACTATTTGTTTATTGCTTTCTTGATTTGGCATAATCATAAGTATACCAGATGTTTGCAATTGTAATTCATTGAAATTTCAACTGGTTTCACCCGAAATCCAGGAAATATTTCTACTATCTTTTCAAAGATTACATGCTTACTGCCGCACTTTTGGTAGCCTCTCTTCTCCGAAGAACCGGCACCATAAAAATAGATTGTCGGCAGAAATGTGTGAATGATATAAACTTTCCAAATAATTGTGTAATGCAATCTCCCAATGAATTCCTCACATTTAAATTAAATTCTTCTTTACCAACACAATTTAAAAAAATGAACGTAACAGAAAAAAAAGGGAACTGGCATAAACAGACAGGGGCTCTTAAGCAGAAGTTTGCAAGTTTAATGGAAAATGATCAGCTCTTAATGGAAGGTAAGAAACAGGAGTTATTTGGAAAATTTCAGATCAGCCTTGGTCAGACAAGAGTAGAATTGCAAAAGATCTTAGCAGTACTGTAATGTGGCAATGATGTAACTATTTAGCATAATTGTGTAACAGTAATCTAACACCAGACTTCCACCTTTGTATAATCTAATTATTAAAAATAAAAATTATGAACTCAGGAAAAGTATTATTGGGAATTTTGGCTGGTGTTGCAACCGGCGCTTTGGTAGGAATATTATTTGCTCCGGCTAAAGGTTCAAGGACACGCAGAAGAATATTAAAGAAAGGTGAGAAATATGCTGAAGGGTTGAAAGAAAAATTCGATGAATGTGCTGATGACATCGCTGAAAAATTTGAACAGGTCAAGGAAGAAGTATCCGCATTTGCTCAAAAGGGGAAGGACCGGTTAGAAAAAGCTGAAAAAGTGGTGGAAGCCGCCAGAGGCTGAACAATTCAAAAGGAAATTTAAGCATTGTGTCTGCTCCGAAGGTTTAGTTTTTAAAACTATCCTGGTCAGGTTTCATTTAAGCGCTTGCCTAGGTCAGAAGAAAATTAGATAGCTAATTCGATTCATTTTTATGACAGCACTCTTCGGAGCGGACCCAACTTACCAAAATAATTAACAATCACATTATGTGGAATGAAATCTCAAATACGAAACTTCTGGTTTCCAGGAATAATCCTACACCCACTCAATCTTTGCTCATCTTTGATTTTCCAACTTTGATTGACAAGATAAAACATAAAAATGCCTGGGCAAACGGCGATCTTGATACCATCATTCTGGTGAAAACACCTACAAAACAAATTGTACTTACGGCACTGCATGGTGGAACTGAAATTAAATCGTTTCAGTCAAATGAGTCAATTAATTTTCAGATAATTGAAGGAAGAATGAGGTTTCATACCCGTAAAGAATCTGTTAATCTTGATAAAGGTCAATTGTTGACGCTTCAGGAAAAAATAAAATATCGATTAACAACAGATGAAGAAACAGTTCTACTTCTGACCATTACAAGCAGTGCCATACAACTTTCAGAGAATTAAATACTCGTTTTAATAAATATAATTAACGAAGTTATGGAAAACAATACAAGGATGCTGGAATCGCTGCTTGAAAATGCAGTTGAATATGGCAAAACCAGCTGCAGACTTTATAAACTTAAGGCCATTGATAAAACTTCGGATGTTGTTGCATCATTCATCCCACGTTTAATTGTCATGGGTTTTATTTCGTCATTATTACTTTTCCTTAGTTTGGGAATCGCGTTATGGTTGGGTGAAATCCTAGGAAATACTTATTTCGGATTTTTTTTGGTGGCCGCTTTTTATGGGTTCACGGGAATTTTCATACGCCTCTTTTTGAATAGACAACTTAAAATAACTGTGAGTAATTGCATTGTTAATCTGTTACTTAAATAAGTCAAAATGGAAACCAGTTCCTCCTCTCTCCTATTAAAAAATGAAATTCAACTATTGGAAGTTGAGAAAGCTTTTCAGGAGCAGCTTTTAAAAGAACAATTCTATGCGACTTACGAAAACCTGAAGCCTGTCAACCTGCTTAGAAGTACACTATCAGATGTGGCTTCATCCCCTTTTTTAATTGATCATATTTTAAGTACTGCCGTTGGTTTGGCTACCGGATATCTTTCCAAAAAAGTAGTCGTGGGGGCATCTGGCAATATATTTAGAAAGCTGCTTGGCTTTATGATGCAGGTAGGTGTCACAAATACTGTTGCTCAACATCCGGATTCAATCAGATCAATAGGTCAATATATTTATCACCATTTCCTCAATAAAAACAAGGAATAATTTTAAAGATCATGACTAACAGGGAATTGCAGATACCATTTTTTGCTAAGGCCTCCATATTTCTGATTGGTCTGATTGCCTTTGTTGCGATATTGTATGTGGCTAAAAGCATTATAGTCCCTTTGGTATTTTCAACAATTATCGCAATTGTGCTCCATCCGGTAGTTAATTTTTTGATCAGGTTAAAGATAAACAGGTTATTCGCTATTGGCATTGTCTTATTTCTTACTTCACTGGTCCTTGTTGCCTTTTTCTTTCTTATATTCTCACAGGCGAGCCAGTTCGGTGAATCCTGGCCAACACTGGTTGATAAGTTTACTGATACGCTAAACACTTCAATTACCAGCCTATCCGGCTATTTCGATACCAATCCGCAAAAAATACACGATTGGATTACAAATACAAAGGAAGATTTTTTGGATATGAGTAATGAAGCTATCGGACAGGCTCTTCTATCGGTTGGAAGTGTAATTATGGTCTTGTTCTTAATTCCGGTATATGTTTTTTTACTCTTATTTTACCAACCCCTGATTATGGAGTTTATTCACCGGCTCTTTTGTGAAGATAATCAAAATCAGGTCAAAGAAATTGTTTCCCAAACAAAGAAAGTGATACAACACTATCTGGTGGGACTCGTCATAGAAGCGACTATTGTTGCGATACTTAATACTGCTGTTCTTTTGACACTTGGCATTGACTACGCAATACTGCTTGGAATTATTGGCGCGTTGCTTAACGTTATTCCATATATAGGAGGGATCATCGCAGTTGCTCTGCCAATGCTGGTTGTACTGGCAACCAAATCTTCAGCCTGGTATCTTCTGTATGTTATTATTGGCCACTATGTTATACAACTAATAGACAATTACTACATTATCCCATATATAGTTGCCTCGAAAGTAAAAATCAATGCACTTTTCTCAATAGTCGTAGTTTTTGTAGGAAATGCACTTTGGGGTATTTCCGGAATGTTTCTATCCATCCCCCTTTTGGCCATTATCAAACTCATTTTTGATCACCTTGAACCATTGAAACCGTGGGGATTTTTATTGGGTGACACTATGCCATCAATGGTTAAAATAAGTCCAATTCTGAAAAGGTTTAAGGAAGCTGGGCTGGGATAATTTGAAAAACACTGTATCAGGGACATTTTGAAAACCTGGCAGATTATCTGTTCCTGGTAATCAGAAAAATAAAATAATTGAAATTCACATTTAATACTTCAAAAGATGAAAAATAGAATGATTGCTGATTTTTTTATTGACGGTGAAAGCCAATATGAAGAGTTATTTAACACGACCAGAACAGTATATCCTGAAGAGATTTCAAGAATGGCAAAACAAAACCCAGCTCAGGAATCTACTTGTGAATTAGCTGAAATACTGGTTATTACTTCATATCCACCGCGGGAATGTGGGATTGCAACCTATTCTCAGGATTTAATAAAGTCAATCAATAATAAATTTAGTGACTCTTTTTCCATAAAAGTATGTGCATTGGAATCGGGGGATGAAATTCATTCCTATCCGTCGGAAGTAAAATATGTCCTTAGAACCTCAATTGCATCTGAATATGAAAAACTGGCACATAAAATAAATGACAACAACAAAATTAAAGTTGTCCTGATTCAACACGAGTTTGGATTTTATAAAAAACAGGAACGTGCATTTTTACAATTTTTATACGAACTTTCAAAACCAGTTGTTTTAGTTTTTCATACGGTTCTTCCTCATCCTGATCAGGAACTTAAATGCCAAATTAAAGCAATTGCCACAATAAGTACATCAATTATTGTAATGACCAATACATCAGCAGATATCCTGACCAAAGAATATGATGTGCCAAAAAGGAAGATATCGGTTATTGCTCATGGAACCCATTTAGTCTCACATTTGAATGAGAATTTTTTAAAGTTAAAATACGATCTTAAAGATCGGAAAGTGCTGGCTACATTTGGTTTATTAAGTGCCGGGAAAAGTATTGAAACAACCTTGGAAGCGTTACCATTCATTATTAAACAATGTCCGGAAGTCATGTTTCTGATATTAGGCAAGACGCATCCTGAAGTTGTCAAGAACGAAGGGGAAAAGTACCGTGAAATGCTTGAGAAGAAAGTGAAGGATTATGCGCTTCAGGATCATGTGAGGTTTATTAATAAATTTTTGCCATTGCCGGAGTTACTTGAATATTTGCAGCTTACAGATATTTATCTGTTTACATCCAATGATCCGAACCAGGCTGTAAGTGGCACGTTTGCCTATGCAATGAGTTGTGGCTGCCCCATTATTTCCACACCAATTCCTCATGCTAAGGAATTATTGACACCGGATACCGGAATAATCTTTGATTTTCGTGACTCAGGCCAATTGGCAAGAAGTGTTACCCGCTTACTAAGTAATGATCTTTTAAGGAAGAATATCAGCGTTAACGTCCTCCAAAAAATTGTATCCACCGCCTGGGAGAATTCTGCAGTTTTACATGCCATGTTGTTTGGAAAAATTACAGGTGATAAAAAAGCTGTACACTATAATCTTCCCGTCATTAATGTGGACCATCTGAACCAAATGACTACTGATACCGGAATTATCCAATTTGCTAAGATCAATCAACCAGATTTGTCTTCCGGATACACATTGGACGACAATGCCAGGGCATTAGTTGCCTGTTGCATGAATTTCAGGCTTACCGGCGATGAAAAGAGCCTCTATTATATCCAAAAATATCTCAGTTTTATTGGTTTTTGTCAGCAACCAGGGGGGGACTTTTTAAACTATGTTGATCAAGACAACAATTTTACAGACCAAAACAGAATTGTCAATTTAGACGATGCTAATGGACGAGCTATCTGGGCCTTAGGATATTTAATATCATTAATCGATCTGTTACCTACGAAGATTATTCTGGAGGCCGACAGAATGTTTGAAAAATCTTTGCATTCATTTGGTAAAGTGCACTCTCCCAGAGCTATGTCTTTTGCAATAAAAGGATTATACTACTATTACCATACAATAAAGTCAAATGAGAATTTACACCTGATAAAAACCCTGGCTAATCGCCTGGTCCAAATGTATAAACATGAATCAACCAGAGAATGGGAATGGTTTGAGGGTTATCTCACCTATGCCAACAGTATTATGCCTGAAGCCATGTTGTATTCATGGTTGTTGACCGGCGATCCGGTTTATAAAGAGATCGCTATCTCATCATTTAAATTTCTGTTGCTGCATACTTTTAATGAAAACGGGATAGAAGTAATCTCAAACACGAAATGGTTATTAAGGGGAGAGGAAGCAGGACAATTTGGCGAACAACCTATTGATGTCGCTTATACGATTATGACATTAAGCAAATTTTATGATGCTTTTGCAGACGAAGATTACCGCAAAAAAATGGAAATTGCATTCAACTGGTTTTTAGGCAATAACCGTTTGCACCAAATTGTGTATAACCCCTGTACCGGAGGTTGTTACGACGGTTTGGAGGATACTCATGTTAACTTGAATCAGGGTGCTGAATCTACGATTAGTTACCTCATGGCAAGGTTGACCATTGAAAAGTTCAAAAATTAAAAATATTCTGCATAGGGAGCCTTTGCAAAATCATATTATAATACAGATAATCAATTAAATATAATTTTATTAAAATGAAATCAACAAAATATATGGGAATCTGGATGGATCATTCAATCGCTCATGTCATGGGATTTGAAAATGATACAATTGTGACAAATACGGTTGAATCCCATCTTATTCCTCCTCCTGATGGACAGAGTTTATATCCGGATAAAGAGTCAGTATCGGATACATCGCAGGAACAGCGCTCAGAATATTATCAAAAACTAAGTGATTTAATTCTGGATTATGAAAGTGTCGTTTTGTTTGGCCCAACTGAATCCAAAAATGAATTATTTAACTTACTGATTTATAATCATCTTTTCGATAAAATAAATCTTGCAATTAAGCACGCTGTTCAAATGGATGAAATTGAAAGGACAAAGTTTATCAGAGCTAATTTTTACAGTTCAGGGACAGAACCGAAAATCTTTCAAAATAGAATGTTTTCCTTCATTTAGGGTAACAATTATTCAGCTTTTAAAAACAAATTGTTTAACGATGAAACATGAAAAGCCAATGAGAGTTGCCCTGATTGTTGCTCATCCGGATGATGAAACTTTATGGGCAGGGGGAACAATATTGTGTCATCCGGAATGGAATTGTTTCATTGTATGTCTTAGCAGGTTAACCGATCCGGATCGTTCGGCCAGGTTTTACAAAGCATTAAAGATACTGAAGTCAAAAGGGGTAATGGGGGATATGGATGACGGTCCTGACCAATTCCCGCTCAAAGGTAATGAGGTTGAAGAGGAGATAATTCAACTGTTGCCCCCAACAAATTACGATCTGATCATTACCCACGATCTTTCAGGTGAATACACCCGTCATTTAAGACATGAGGAAGTTGGTAAGGCAATATTAAACCTTTGGAAAGGGAACAAAATAGTTACCTCTGAGTTATGGACCTTTGCCTATGAGGATGGTTGCAAAAAATATTATCCAAGGGTTAAGCGGGATGCTACAATCCTTCAGTTTCTCACAAAAGGAATTTGGTTATTAAAATACAGCATTATCAGAGATATATACGGCTTCGGTAAAAAAAGCTGGGAAGCAGAAACAACCCCAAAAACTGAGGCATTCTGGCAATTCACTGATCCTGAAAAAGCCGGTTCATGGCTTAAACAATTTAAAAATCAGTTATTATGAAAGTATTGGTGATGTACGATTACCCACCTTCACCGGGCGGGCTTGCAACGCAGGGAGATCTTTTGTATAAAGGACTCCTTGAATTGGGCATTGATGCCCATGCTGTTCATTTTGAGTCAGCACAGGAGAAGGAGTGGTATTATCGATGGTTTAAACCGGATGTTGCGGTTGGCGTAGGTTATTGGGGGTATACTCCTAATCTGGTTCTTCATCCGCAACGGTTTGGAGTTCAGCCTGTACCCTGGTTGGTTGCAGATGGCTATATTGCTAATTATCAGGAGGTATTAAATGCTCTTCCACTCATTTTGGTGACCTCAAATTGGGTTAAGGAGATGTATGTCCGTGATGGGATTTCCGGTGATAAAATAGAGGTATTACCGGTAGGTTGTGATACGGATTCTTTTATTCCTTTCAGCAAGGATGATCCAAAGATTCTGGCAGTACGTAAAGCCTTAGGAATATCACAAGATAAATTGATGATACTTACTGTAGGCGGAGATGCCGCTTCCAAAGGGGCACAGGAGGTTATGCAGGCACTTGCCATCATCGATAAACAAGCACCGAAGTGGAAATATGTCTGCAAAGTTTGGCCTCAGCCCAGGACCAAACTTCAGAATCTGGCAGATTTGCAAATGGCAACAGATCTGGGCATTGAAAAAAATGTGATCTATGCAACCAACACAATTTCAAGGGCTTTTATGCCATATCTGATTGGAGCCTGCGACATTTATGCTGCTCCTTCCCGGTTAGAAGGGTTTGGAATGCCGCAGGTTGAGGCAGGAGCATGCGGGAAACCTGTTATAAGTGTCAAGGCAATGGGGATGCTGGATACCTTAATACATGGAGAAACGGCGCTCCTTGCGGAGGTGGCCCGGAAAATTGTTGTGAATGAAGTGATACTGGGATCTGAATCGGGGTTTGAAGATCACCATAAAGTTGTATTTAATATCCCCAGGACAGTTGATTACCGGGCTAATGTCCAGGATATTGCCAAATATTTACTGGAACTTATGAATGATGCTCCCATGCGTGAGAGAATGGGCAAGGCAGGTAGAGAAAGAGTGGTGGCAAATTTTGATTATCGTGTTGTTGCCAAACGTTTTGTTCAGATAATAAGTGATAAGTTGGGAATAAACTGATTTACCAATTGGATAATGTGCTAATACGATAATTCAGTATGACATTATATTGTCCAGTCTATTTATTGCAATTTTTTTATTTATCAACTCATTAGTCTATTGGCAAATTAACACATGAACATCATAAAGGATTCTGATCTGGAAGAGATAGAAGCAGCAAAGAAGGCTGCACTTGAAGTGCTGCTGCATAATTCACATGGTCCGTTTCATGGCCTTCCCAGAACTGCAGGATGGGGTTATCCGGAACCATATACGAGGGATTTGATGTTTTCCATTTTTGGCATTGCTGTTTCAGGGAATACGCAACTTTTAGGGAGTACTCGCAAAGTCTTGGAAACTCTGGCCAAAAATCAGACAGAAAGGGGACATATCCCTTCACTTGTCCATGATATGGATGACCGTGGTGCCAGTGATTCCACCCCACTGTTCTTATTAGGTGTTGGCATTTTCAGAAAAGTGACCGGTGAAGCTGACTTCCTTCACGACGCAGTTGAAAAATCGCTGACCTGGATGGAGTACCAGAGTCCGTCAGATCGGTACCTGGTAGCCCAGCAACCTACAAGTGACTGGCGGGATGAACAATGGATGACCGGATATGGCTTATTCGTAAATACTCTTGTCTATAGTTATTTACGGATTCTGGACAGACCTGAAAGGGCAGCCAGGGTACGTCAGGAAATGGGCCGGTTCACGATCACAGCTGATTCAAATCACCACCATGTACCTGAAGGCCTTGTTGTGAAACACAAACCGTATTATGCATTTTGGTCTTATAAAATTTATAGTAGCCAACGATTCGACCTCCTTGGCAACTCACTTGCCATCCTTTCCGGAATAGCTTCACCTTCGCGGGCAGAAGAGATGATTTCGTGGATTGAAGAGGAGTGTGATGAAATGCAAAAAAGAGGAGAATTGGCAGTTCACCTTCCACCCAACTTTTTCCCGTTTATACAACCTGCAGATCCTGACTGGCTTCCAAGATATAGCACCTATAATAATCCCGGCGAATACCATAATGGAGGTATATGGCCATTTATAGATGGATTTTATGTGGCAGCCCTGGTCGCGGCCAAAAAGTATACGCTGGCCAGAGAAAAATTAATGACACTTACCCATTGTATTAAAATCTCCAGTACGGGAAATGTCAATTTTGGATTTAATGAGTGGATAAAGGCCCAGGATGGTAAACCTATGGGACAGGAGTGGCAAACCTGGAGTGCAGCCCTGTATCTTTATGCAGTCAAATGTGTTGAAGAAAAAAGTACGCCATTTTTTAACGAAATAAGAGGTTGACAGGAGATACCAAAATCAAAGTAATAAAAGAATAATATCTTTAGTGTCAAAATGATACTAAAGATATTTTTATAATGATCGTATACAATTTTAAAAAATAGGCAATGGAACAAAACCCACTCTCATTTTGGAGCGTCCCTGCAGCAGATATGCTTAGGAAACTTCAGGTAACGGTCATTGGAATAACCGGTAAGGAAGCAAGGAAGAGGCTTATCAGTTATGGGCCTAACCGACTGAAACCTCAAAAGCGATCGGATACCTTTACGCTCCTCATCGCTCAGTTTAAAAGTCCTATTATACTCATTCTTTTGGCAGCTACCGGCTTGTCATTGTTTTTGCATAACATCGCAGATGCTTCAATCATACTTACCATTGTTGTTCTGAGCGGACTCCTTGGGTTCTGGCAGGAACACGGTGCATCCAACGCAGTTGCGAAATTACTTGCCCTGGTGCAAATTAAAGCTACCGTACTTCGCGACGGGAAACCACAGGAAATTTTCATTGAGGATATTGTCCCGGGAGACATGGCTATTCTGAATGCAGGAGACATTGTTCCGGGAGACTGTCTGATTCTTGAATCAAAGGATCTTTTTGTTGACGAGGCCATGCTTACCGGCGAGACTTTTCCCGTTGAAAAAGCTGTTTCGGTATTACCTCCCGATACCCCCCTTTCACTACGTACTAATACTGTTTGGATGGGAACTCACATCGTGAGTGGTAATGCAAAAGTTTTGATAACCAGCACCGGCAAAGATACTGAGTTTGGTAAAGTATCTGAGCGACTTAAAATTAAAGCGCCGGAAACCGAATTTGAACGTGGCATACGTCGGTTTGGATACTTTTTAGGGGAAGTTACCTTGGTACTTGTGGTTATCATTTTTGCGATCAATGTTTATTTACAAAGACCAGTTCTCGAAGCTTTTCTGTTTTCGCTGGCGCTTGCAGTAGGGTTGACTCCCCAGCTTTTACCTGCCATAATAAGTATTAACCTTGCACATGGTGCTAAAAAAATGGCAGAAAAGAAGGTTATTGTGAAAAGGCTTGCCTCTATCGAAAACTTTGGCAGCATGAACATAATCTGTTCCGATAAAACCGGGACACTCACAGAAGGGACCGTGAAGGTTGAATCTGCTGTCGATGTATCTGGTAACGCAAGCGAACAAGTGTTTCTATATGCCTATCTCAATGCATTTTACGAAACAGGCTTTACAAATCCTATTGATGATGCTATCCTGAACTTTAAAAAGATTGACCTGAAGGAATTCAAGAAACATGATGAAATTCCCTATGATTTTATAAGGAAACGATTAAGCATTTCAGTGATTCACGGCCATGACCAACTGATGGTTACCAAAGGCGCTCTGTCTAATATTCTGGAGGTATGTTCATCTGTAGAAAATAAGGATGGCAAGGTGGTTCAAATTGCGTCCATGCAAAATCAGATTCAGGAACATTTTTTATCATTTAGCAATGATGGTTTTCGTACCCTGGGAATTGCCTACAAAAGGCTGACATCCGGATTACCTATTAAAAAAGAGGATGAAAAGGATATGACCTTTTTTGGTTTTCTGACCCTTTTTGATCCGCCAAAGGCAAATATTGCAGAAACCATTGCAGACCTGAAGAAATTGGGTGTTTCACTCAAGATTATTACCGGTGATAATCATCTTGTGGCAGCCAGCCTGAGCAAAAAAATGGCCTTATCAAATAATAAAATTCTGACCGGACCGCAACTTCATCAAATGAGCGATGCCGCCCTGCTCCGGCAGGTAGGATCGGTTGATGTTTTTGCTGAAATAGAGCCTAATCAGAAGGAACGTATTATCATTGCAATGCGTAAGGCGGGTAATGTTGTTGGATATATGGGAGACGGTATTAACGATGCCTCGGCACTGCATGCTGCAGATGTCGGGATTTCAGTGGATACTGCTGCCGATGTGGCAAAGGATGCGGCAGATATTGTTTTGCTTGAAAAGGACCTTGGTGTTCTGATTCAGGGTGTACGCGAAGGGAGAACTACTTTTGCCAATACCCTGAAGTACGTTTTTATGGCAACAAGTGCCAATTTTGGAAATATGTTTAGTATGGCAGGATTATCGCTATTTATTCCATTTCTCCCGCTATTACCCAAACAGATTTTACTTACCAACCTTTTAACCGACTTCCCTGAAATGACTATTGCCACCGATAATGTTGATGACGAAATGATCAATTATCCCAGACGCTGGGATATCAGGGCTATCCGTAAGTTCATGATTACTTTTGGCCTGGTAAGTTCAGTGTTTGATTATCTCACCTTTGGTCTGCTCTTACTTGTGCTTCATGCAAAAGAAGGGGAATTCAGAACGGGATGGTTTTTAGAATCGGTTATTTCAGCATCAGTCATCGTACTGGTTATCCGGAGCCGGAAACCTTTTTTCAGAAGCCAACCAGGTAAATATCTGTTAATAGCCACATTATCAATAGCTGTAATAACCTTGATTTTACCTTTCACTCCATTGGGAACTGTTTTTGGATTTAGCCCGCTTAGCCTTTCAACACTTATACTTATAATGGTAATTGTAGTATTTTATATTTTCACGGCTGAATTTGTAAAAACGATTTTTTATAAGAAGGTTAAATTCTGATCCGGATGTGTGAATGTTGCAACCCTTTTCTGAAATTGTATAACACTTTCGGCTCATTATGGATCCACCTTTGTTCGGTGATTATTCAGTCACCAAATAAAATTCTTTAAAATGAAAACACTAAAATTTTTTGGAGCAGGTAAAGTAATGACAACATTCCTTGTCCTATTTATGTTATTAGGGGTAACACTACTTTCTTCGTGTGTTGCAACTGTTCGTACACCACGCTATTCCGGAGCAACAGTCCTTGTCGAAAGTCAGGGCCATAATGGACGGCAGGACCGCAATGAACGGCGTAAAGCAAGACATGATCAACGCCAAAGAGATGAGCATCACGATTAATCTTTAGTCGTAACAATTTATACAGTTGTTTATCCTATTACCCAGGAAATGAAGGTTTATTTTAGTTTTCTCACCCTTTTTATGCTTACAGCTTTAATTACCAAAGCTCAGGAGATATTTACTCCTCCTCTTGCACCTGTGACTGCCTACAAAGTTGGGGAAACCCTCACTTATCAGATCAAATATGGGTTTATCGTAGGTGGAATTACTACTCTTTCACTCGATGAGGAGATTTACAAGGGGAAAGCTGTCTTTCATGCGCTTGCAATAGGACAAACAACCGGTATGGCCAACACCCTTTTTGGAGTAAAGGATATTTATGAAAGTTGGTTTGATAAGCAAACCACACTTCCATACAAACAGGTTCGAAACATTAAGGAGGGACACTACACAACTTATAACGAAGTTACTTACAACCGGAAAAATAACACGGTAAATTCAAAATTGTCCGGGATACACAAGGTGCCTGAAAAAATTCTTGATCTGACTTCCACATTTTATTACCTGAGACGAGTCGATTTTTCCCGGATGAATGAAGGCTATGTGGTATTTGTGAACATGTATTTTGCCGATGAAATATTTCCGTTTCGGCTTCGATACAGAGGTAAAGAGGTCATTCGGACCAAATTTGGTAAAATAAGTTGTCTTAAAATTAGCCCAGTTGTAGAAATAGGGCGTATGTTTAAAGCACAGGACGATTTAACGATTTGGTTTACAGACGATGAAATGCGCCTGCCTGTATTGGTAAAGATGGACATTAGTGTTGTTGGTTCCGTTTTATTGAAACTGATAAAATGTGAGAATACGATATCTCCAATGATAGTCCAGAATTAATTTCCCATTCCAATTTGAAAAAAGTCAATCTTTTTATTCTGCAATTTTCTGGTCTGCAGGCAAGTCACTTTTAGTGGCTTTTGCTTTTTTCCTGAAAAATCCTCTTAATAAGATATTGTGTTGTGCGGCTTCGAGGTCCTCATCCAATTTTTTGGAGCTGTGATCCAGGTTAAGAATTATTTCCTTTAATTTGGCTCCAGCCTCTTCATCATGCAACAATACCCCGATGGATGACTTAGAATTACTCCCTGCCTTTTTAAGATTGGTCATGAACAGTGTGGCAGTGTCAGCAATTTGGCGGAATCTGGTAACAGACGCTTTAGCAGAATTAAAAACAAGGGTGTCCGTCGTCAATTCATTTGCCAGAGTCCCCTTTTTATTAAGTCCTGAACTAAAGGTGGCCAGTGAACCGGCAAGTCGCTCTGCTTTTGCTGCAGCATTCTGAAGTGATAAAGTTGCGTTATTGATATTTGTATAGACTGAGTTGTCATTTAGTAATTTCCCGATTGTCCCCTCACCTGACACTAACCTGTTACTGATTGTTTTAAGATCAGTGGTGATCGACAAAAGGTTTTTGTTATTATCCTGCAGGGTATTAATCATATCCTCAGAAGTGAATGTTTTTTCTACTGATAACGTGTCTCCTTCTTCAACTTCAGGTGATTGTTCAGTACCTCCGTAAATTACCAGTATTTTATTCCCGATAATCCCGTCGGTACTTAATTTTACCTTGGCATCTTTACGTATATATTGCCTTGTTTTTGTAGCAATATTGAGACTAACTTCGATTTGTGATTTCCCAAAGAACTCCAGACTACTAACTGTACCGATTTTCACACCGGAGAGCCAGACATTATTGCCTCTTTGCAATCCACCTACATCGCTAAAATGAGAAACAAGTCTCATTTTACGGTTAAAGGTTTCGCGAAGATTACCAACGATCAGGATTCCTGCCAGGAGGAATGCCAATCCTGTAAAAATAAATACTCCTACTATTATTGCCCGTTTATTTGGTGATTCAATCATGGTTTATTGTATAAAATTGTAATTATAAAACCCTCTTAACTGATCGTCGTTGGTATCGAATACATCATCAAATTTTCCGATTTTCAAAAATTTTCCTTCGAATAGCATGGCAATACGGTTTGCAGTATTTTTTGCACAGGTCAGATCATGGGTAATAATCAGAGAACTGGTGTTATATTTTAGCTGAACTTCATTGATCAACTCAATGATTTCAGTACTTGTGAGGGGATCAAGACCTGAGGTTGGTTCATCATAGAGCATTATTTCGGGTTTAAGTATTAAGGTGCGTGCAATGCCTATGCGCTTACGTTGTCCACCTGAAAGGTCAGAAGGCATTTGCTTTAGTTTATCTTTTAGTCCCACCGCACCAAGGACTTCCAGGACAGCATCATCTACCTCACCTTTACTGAGATTTTTTACATTCATGGTTAAAGGAAAAGCAAGATTCTGGTAAACATTCATACTGTCGTATAACGCACTGTTTTGAAATGAAAATCCAATTCTCAGTCTTAACTGATCCAATTCTTTTCTTCTTAATTCTGCTACATTACTTCCCAATACAATTACTTCCCCTTTATCAGGTTTAAGTAACCCGATAATGATTTTTATCAGTACTGACTTTCCTGTTCCTGATTTACCAAGCACCGCAACATTTTCCCCTTTGAAGAGATTTAAGTCAATTCCCTTTAAAACCTTAAGATCGCCAAAGGACTTGTACAATCCTGAAATTGAAATTACTGATTCGTTTTTATTGACAATATGTTGTTTCATAGTTTCCTGGGCTTTAAAAATAGCGGATCCAATTAGTCATCTGAACTATAATGACCTCCTCAATAAAAATAAGGAACATGGCCAGCACTACAGCCTGGTTTGCCGCATTCCCGACTCCACGTGTTCCCTGTGTGGCATTATAACCCTTGTAACACCCCACGATCCCTATGGTAAATCCATATACGACTGTTTTGACCACCGAAGTAATTATGTCCAAAAAGTTGATGGTTTTAAATGCATTTTGATAAAAGCTGATCAGGCTGCTCGTTTCTTCAGCATGAACATTTAAATAGGAGCCATAAAGTGCGACAAAACTGCAATACAATGCCAGAACGGGAATGGTGATGGTCGTGGCTAAAACCCGTGTAACTACCAAATATTTAAAAGGGTTAATTGCAGATACTTCCATGGCATCTATTTGTTCAGTCACTTTCATGGAACCAAGTTCAGCGCCTATGCTGGAGCCTACCTTTCCTGCGCAAATCAGCGCTGTGACCAAGGGACCCAATGCTTTTATAATGGCAATCCCAATTAGGGAAGGGAGCCAGGATGTTGCCCCAAACTCCTCGAGTGAGGGACGCGATTGTTTTGTAAAAACGATGCCAACAATAAATCCTGTCAGCGAGATTAATGCCAACGATTTTAAACCCACTTCAAAACTCTGATTAATTACCTCCCGTAAATGAAATGGCCTTTTAACCACTTCTTTAAAAAAACGGGCAGTAAATCTACCGGCATTGCTGATTCCGGTAAAGTAGTCATCAAGCCCTTTTGAAAATACATATTCTCTAGTGTAGTTCTTAACCATTTAGCTGTTTCATATCAACTTGCCAAAGATGAATACTAATCAAATGTTAAGTGTTACATAGTTTTTGAATTAATTTACATGATTCACACATCAATGAGAGTAGTTTCGGATTCCAAATTCGTGGAATCGTTTGTAAATGTGTGAAATATGTAAAACTTTAGAATAGTTATGTAACAATAATCAGAATATGAGGACCCACCTTTGCAAGTATTAAATAACTACCTTTAAAACATAAAAATGAAAAAAGTTACATCTTCTGAACAAACAAAATGGGCCATCGATCCAGCTCACAGTGAAATTGGCTTCAAAGTGAGACATTTGATGATTGCTCATGTAAGAGGTATTTTCAAAACATTTGATGCAAGCATTTTCACTACCGGATTCGACTTTAGAACTTCCGGAGTTGATCTCTGGATCGATGCCTCAACAATAAATACTGGGGATGTGAAACGTGACAGGCATTTAAAAAGTCGTGATTTTTTTGATGTCAAAAAGTTTAAGCAAATTACGTTCACCTCAAGCAAAATAGTGAAAGCAGATAAAGGTGGCAATCATGAATTGTGGGGAGAATTAACCATGATGGGAATTACCCATAACGTAAAATTAAATGTGCAGTTTGGCGGTATTTTAAACGATCCCTGGGGAAATGAAAGAGCCGGATTTTCCGTGAGTGGAATTATTAAAAGAAGCGATTGGGGACTTACCTGGAATTCAACTACAGAATCAAGTGGCTTAATGGTAAGTGAAGAAGTCGAAATCTCCTGCGAAATTGAACTAACCAAAATTGGTCAGAAAGTTTTGAATATGCATATGGCTTAATGTTCATATGGGTTGACCGATAACGAGAACTTATAATTGCATGCATCATGAACGCCGGATTACAAAGGGAGAGCGTCATTTCATTTTTGGCGGCGTTGTTGAAAAAAAAAATCTCAGCAGCCAGCACTGCGACATATAACATATTCATACCGATATTGTTATTAAGCCTTGTGACTGGTCCAACAAACTTGACTGGTGAATCGTACCTGAATCGATCTTTACAAATCAGTTCATCCAAGGAAATCACCCCTTGCATTCATCCCCAAACTGATACTTCAAAGGAATTACGAACCTGCTTAGGGGTGAGGGATTCTGTAAAATCAGAAGTAAGCTGGCAGGAAATTTATAATAGTGAGAAGCTTTTTCAAACTCCTTATAAAAATAGTAACAAGGCGGGTAGTGAAAAAGATGCCGCGCCAGATTTTGTTCGCCGGTGGTTTCTGCATTATCATCGGGATCATAGGCATACCTACAAGGAGAATTGAAAAATGATTATACCATTTTTACAACGAATCCAAAGTGTGAATATTGCAACTCTTTGCCGAAATTATGTAACGGTTTCAGAGAATAACAGAGTCAACTTTACTTCGTGAAAATTCATTCACAATTTTAGATAAAACAAAATGAAAAAATTCATTTTTTTATTCAGTCTCGCTGGAATACTATTAGTTTTAAATTCCTGCACTGCAACAGGATATGTTGCAACAGAGCCGGGATACATGGAATACTCCAGACCTGATTGTCCAAGTGACCAGCATGTCTGGATAGACGGCGATTGGCTTTGGAACGGTCATACCAATATGTATGTTCAGGGGAAGGGATCCTGGCAAAAACCAGTACGTGGCCGCCACTTTGTAAAAGGCAATTGGGCAGCAACACCAAAGGGACATCGCTGGAATGCGGGATCCTGGCAGAGATAAGAATCTCAGGGAACTCAGGTTACCCGATTTATATAGAACCTGCCCTTTTATTCCGGGGCAGGTTTCCCCAACCAAATCACAAAACACCGCAGTTATAACCTGGGAAGAATGAAACAGGGGATTAGATTTTAGACACCTTTTTAATAAAACATCAGATGAAAAAAGTATTGATAGCTCTGGATTATGATCCAACAGCACAAAAAGTAGCAGAAATGGGATTTGAATTGGCTCAGGTAATGGGAGCAGAAGTGATTTTGCTTCACGTCATAGCTGATCCGGTGTACTATTCTTCAATGGACTATTCTCCGATTATGGGGTTTACCGGTTACTTCAATACCGATCCATTGCAATTTGACGCAATCGAGATGCTGAAAACTGCATCCCTCAATTTTTTGGATAAGTCCAGAATTCATCTTGGTGACCGGACGATTGAAACGATTGTTGAGGATGGCGATTTTGCTGAATCGATATTAAAGACAGCAAAACAACAGCACGCCGATCTTATTGTCATGGGCTCGCATAGTAAAAAATGGCTGGAAAATATTGTTATGGGAAGTGTTACCGAACAGGTTCTGCACCAGACCACAATCCCGCTTTATATCATTCCTACCAGGAAACATCGCTAATTACTTTTATTTATATCAATTAATATTAAAAACTACAAAATGAGAAAGATTATTTTTTTTGGAATCTTAATGATTTTCACACTGACCACAACAAGGACATTTGCGGCTAAAACTGATCTGAAGACTGCAACAGAAACTACTGCCGTTTTGGCTAAAACCGAGACTAAACTTTCTGCAGAGGAAGAAGCTCTTCTAATTAAGCGGGTTGAGGAGATTCGCAATATGGATAAATCGGGAATGAACTTCTCTGAAAAACGTGAGTTGAGAAAAGAACTCAGGGGAATTAAAGAAAATGTACGTAAAAATGGGACAGTCATCTACATAAGCGGTGGTACCATTTTAGTAATTATCCTTATTCTGCTTTTGATTTAATATCTCTTCCTTTTCATCCTGGGATGAGTGGTAATAGGCAAAATAAAAGCCAATACCTTTATCCCAGGAAATATATTCTCCGGGATTTCCATTTTCCCAATACAGTTCATATGAGCCGAACATCCTGAAAATGTGAATTAAGCAGATGTTTTTAGAGTCCTTTATTAACAGAAATAAAAAAAAATCGCTGAGCGTAAATAACTTGAGGACACATTTCCGAACTACCCTATTCAGGCAACTTGTGATCCTGGTTCTGCTCACAACCGGAACCTATTTTCAGGCATCATCCCAGCAATACTTTCAACAGGAGGTAAATTATCGAATACAGGTTACACTGGATGATAACCGAAATGAATTAAATGCCATTGAAACAATAGAATATATTAACCGCTCTCCCGATACACTTCAATTCCTATATTTTCATCTTTGGCCAAATGGGTATTCAAACAATAAGACCGAATTAGCAAAGCAATTACGCAGCACGAATGGTAAAGGAAAATTATTTAAGAACCCGGAACTGAGAGGATTTATTGATTCTTTGGACTTTAAGGTAGATGATCACCAGGTTAAATGGAATCTTTTGCCCGATCAGCCTGATATTTGCAGATTATCCCTCAATCATGCCATTATGCCAGGCGAAACTATAAAAATCGCAACACCTTTCCATGTAAAAATCCCGAAAGGTGGAACATCCAGGTTAGGTCATATTGGGGAATCGTATCAGATTTCACAATGGTACCCCAAACCTGCAGTTTACGACAGGTCAGGATGGCACGAGATGTCCTACCAGGATCAGGGTGAATTTTACTCCGAATTTGGGAATTTTGATGTAAGCATTACACTTCCGGCTAATTATGTTGTGGGTGCAACCGGGAATCTGCAAAATGATCGTGAGTCTGAAATGCTTGATAGACTTGCTGCCGACACCACCTGGATGGCGACCTGGGATTCGAGGGACCTGAAATTTCCCCCTTCGTCAAAACAAATTAAAACTCTCCGATATACTCAAACCAGAATACATGATTTTGCATGGTTTGCCGATAAGCGGTTTCATTTATTAAAAGGTAAAGTAGTGCTTCCTGATTCAGCAAGAGAAGTGACCACATGGGTAATGTTTACTAACCAACAGGCAAATTTTTGGAAGGATGCGATACCTTATTTGAATAATTCAATTTTACATCTTTCAAAATGGAACGGCGATTATCCTTATTCCAGTTTTACCGCAGTTCAGGGTGCACTCGGCGCTGGTGATGGAATGGAATATCCTGGTATTACGGTAATTGGCAAGGTAAAGGATGACTACACGCTGGATGAAGTAATTGCACATGAGGTTGCTCATAATTGGTTTTACAGTGCCCTTGGATCCGATGAACGAAGATATCCATTTATGGATGAAGGAATTACAAGTGCAAACGAGGTGCGGTATATGAAAGTGAGGTATCCGAAAAAGAAGCTTTGGGAGATCTACGTTAACAATAAGAAACTGGCAAAATTCTTTCATATTGATCAAATGCCCGTTAAATTGATGAGCGAACTCGAATGGCTGGCACAGGCCCGTAATAACCTCGAGCAATCAATAAACCTGCAGGCCTCAGATTACAATACGATGAATTACAGCCTTATGATTTACACAAAGGCAGGATTGGGATTCAATTATCTTAGAGCTTATCTTGGAGATTCACTTTATGATTCTACGATGCATGATTATTATCGCCAGTGGAAATTTAAACATCCTCAGCCTGACGATCTGCGCAAATTATTTGAATACGATACAGGAAAGGACTTGACCTGGTTTTTTGGTGACTTTTTAGGTACGACCAAAAAAATGGACTATAAAATGGTACGCTGGGATAACCAGAAATTGCTGATTAAAAATAATGGAGAGATATCGTCTCCGTTGGTAATTTCCGGTATGATCCGGGATTCGGTTTATATTGAAAAATGGATCGATGGTTTTAAAGGCCACAAATGGATAGAAGTTCCACCAGGTAATTACACTGAATTGAAGATCGACCCCAGGCATGTTACACCCGAATTATACAGGCTTAATAACAACATTCGTAGATGCGGCATCTTTCCTAAAGGTGATCCAATCCGAACTCAACTCTACTTTTCACTTGAGGATCCAGAAAAACGATATTTAATGTATTTCCCAGCACTTAACTGGACCAGAGAAAACGGATTTATGATTGGTCTGGCACTCCATAACGGGTTCCTTACCCCAAAACCTTTCGAATATTTTGTAATGCCGTTTTATACATTCAATAATTCAGGTTTTGCTGGATTTGGAAAAATGTCTTACAATATTACTCCATATAATAAGCTGGTACGGTTGGCAACCATCTCCATGGAAGGAACCCAATTCGGCGCTCCCGGAAATCAGAATTATCACAAGATGAAGGCCGGATTTGACCTTTTCTTCAGGAACAAACATGTGAATAACTTCATAACTCAAAAAATATATGGAAACTATATTGCGGCATCCGATCTTTTTCAGATTGAAAATCAGGAGCAGTCGGAAATGAGATATTATCTTCAATTTGGATACCAGTTGGAAAAGTCAGGACTTATAAATCCTTATAGATTGTTGACTTCCTTCGAGTCTGGCCAATCATTTGCCAAAACATCGGTTGAGTTTAATTACAAATTAAGCTATTACGGAAAGAGAAATGGCTTGGATATCAGGCTCTTCGCCGGGACAATGTTTAAAAGGAATCTGGATATTCCATTCTATTCATTATCTGCCAGTGGCAGAAGTGGGCGCGATCTATATCTTTACCAGGGGACCTATCCTGATCGGTTTCGTAGTTTTCCTACCAGCTTTTGGTCAAGGCAAATGACTTTTACTGAAGGTGGCCTGGTATCACCTGTAAATGAAAAACTTGGATACAGCCGTTGGCTTCTCTCCTTATCTGTCTCGAGTAGTCTACCTGAAAAAATAAGCAGAATTCCGGTAAAACCCTTTGCCAACCTTCTTTTAAATGATCATGGTATGGGTTTGGGCAATGATTTGCCACTCTTTTGTGAGGCCGGTCTGAAGGCCGGATTATGGAACTTCTTTGAGATCTATATTCCAATGGTTGTTTCCGGGAACATAGAAACAATCACCGGTTCATTTAAGGACAGGATCCGAATTGTTTTCAATCTTGATTCATTTAATCTGGCAAAATTGAATTCGGGGATCGGTATTCAAATCAGGTAGTAGCAGATAATTTTAAGGGATATCAATTTTAGTATGAATAAAATGAGAGATATAAAAAGTTCTGAAAAGAGCGAGGTAGTCGGGAAAGAAAAGGAAGACGGGAAAAACGATCAGCTTCAAAGAGAGGATTTCATTATTGGGGATCCTAAGCATAAGCCTCATTGGAAACGCATACATCACACCTGGAGTTTTTGGATATTTTTGGTTTTGATGTTAACTGCGATCCTCTATTACATCATGACCGTTGATTTTGCATTTGCTCCCCGCATTCAACAGAAGCCTGAAAATAACAGAGCATTTTAATTATTTACAACTAATAAATTACAAAACAATGAATCCAAAAGAAATTTCAGACACTGCTAAAGCGCTGGTTTCTGACTGCAAAGGGATATTGGCAATGGATGAAAGTAATCCAACCTGCAATAAACGATTTGCAGCTTTGGGAATTCCCAGGACTGCAGAACTAAGGCTTTCCTACCGGGAAATGCTTATAACCACACCAGGCCTCTGTGAAAGCATCAGTGGCGCGATTCTTTATGATGAGACTATACGCCAGCATCTGAATGATGGCACCCCTTTTATCAAAGCTGTCGTTGATGCAGGAATTATTCCAGGGATCAAGGTTGATGCAGGTGCAAAAAATTTGGCAGGGCATCCCGGGGAAAAAATTTCCGAAGGATTGGATGGATTAAACGACCGTCTTGCCGAATATTTTAAAATGGGTCTCCGTTTTGCAAAGTGGCGTGCCATTATTAATATTGGGAATGGCATTCCAAGTGTGGCTTGCATTGAAGCAAATGCGCATGCTCTGGCACGTTATGCCGCACTTTGTCAGGAAGCCGGCCTTGTTCCAATTGTAGAGCCGGAAGTGCTCATGGATGGAGACCACACCATAAAGCGTTGTTATGAAGTTACCGTGGAGGTGCTGCACAAGGTTTTTGAGAAACTTTACACCCAAGAGGTAAAATTGGAGGGAATGATCCTTAAAGCCAGTATGGTATTACCCGGATTAACTTGTCAAAAGCAAAATACAGTTGAGGAAGTGGCTGAGGCTACCGTGAAGTGCCTGTTACGAACTGTCCCTGCTGCAGTGCCAGGCATTGCATTTTTATCCGGGGGTCAGTCAGCAGAACTGGCATCTGAACGCTTAAATAGCATGAATGTCAGGTTTAAGTCTCAGATTCCCTGGGCACTCTCATTTTCTTTCGGACGTGCCCTGCAACAACCCGCTATCGAAATCTGGAGCGGGAATAACCTCAATTCGCCAGCAGCACAAAAGGCGCTTTATCACCGCGCCAATTGCAACCGGGCTGCTCGTCGTGGAAAATATAATAACGAAATGGAAAAGAACGATGAAAAATAATATTAATAATTCAGATTTGCCGGGACATCAGTCAGGAGAGGCAGAAAAAAATAATATTAAGGGATACCCTTCTTACCCTGAGAACGAAGATATTTTCAACAATTCATTGATAGATATAGAGATAAATCCTGAAGATATATCTGAAATTAAAGATTCTCCAAATTATAATGAAACAGTGATTTCCAACGAAAAAAATTGTAACGATGATGAGTCGGGTGACTATTTAGACATTCCTGGGACTGAAATGGATGAAGATGATGATGAAAATATTGGAACCGAAGATGAAGAAAACAACTACTATAGTTTAGGAGGAGACGATCATGAAAATCTTGAGGAGCATCTTGATGACTAAGATCCATAAAGTATTTTTCTCAGGGGAAAAGAATAAGCTGGACATAAGGGTACTTATAGTTAAAAATGAAAAATATGAAGCTGTTCAAAAATCTGAGTGCTGGACAAAAAAAAGCACTTCTTAAATTGCCGGCGTACATATCATTACTTGCTTCAACAGATTTAAAGATGGACGAGGCTGAAAAAATGTCTGCTATCAAATTAGCGCATACAAGATCCTTCTCTTGCGAACCACTTCTGGCGGATTTTTATCGTGAGGCTGATCGGAATTTTGAGAAAAATATTGTGCAACTAAATAAAGAATTGCCAATGGAGATGGGAATCAGGGAAGCAGAGGTCCAAAAAGAAATACGGAATCTTGAGAAGATAGTTTTGAAATTAGGTGATGATTACACATTAGCAATGCAACGCAGCCTGAAAACTTTTAAAGAACATGTTGCTAAAGCTCACCATAGTGTAATTGAAGATTTTATTCTGCCAATTACAATCCCGGGATTAACAGATTAGCAGAAAATAAAAAGGTTTTTTAAAGTCCCTGCAAAAAATATTAAAAGGCTAAGTCGGGTAATTCAAAAGTGGGAATTATGTAACTTATTACTAAAGTTTTGTAACGGATTCCGAAAGCTAACTATTTATCTTTATCGGATTGACAAAATTTAGCCAACACAAAAAAATGACCTTTGTAGACTATTATAAAATACTGGGAATACTAATTACGGCCACATCAAAAGAGATTAAAACAGCCTACCGGAAACTGGCCAGGGAATATCATCCTGATTTGAATCCAAACGACAGGGATGCCAAAAAGAATTTTCAGGAGATCAATGAAGCAAATGAAGTATTGAGCGACCCCGAAAAGCGAAAGAAATACGATCAGTACGCAAAAGACTGGCAACATGCCAATGAATTTGAACAAGCCAGGCAACAACAATCTTCCGATTCACAAAGGTCCGGTTATTCAGGAGGACAATCAGGAGCAGATTTTTCTGATTTTTTTGAATCTATGTTTGGTGGGACAGCTTCAGGTAGCAGGGGAAGACAAGCAAGATACCGGGGAGAAGATTACACCGCGGAAATCAACCTCAACCTCATCGATGCCTTTAAAACCCACAAGCAAACCTTATCGGTAAACGGGAAGAGCATAAGAATCACTGTACCTGCGGGAATTGAGAATGGACAAACCATAAAAATTGCAGGCCATGGAGGACCCGGTATTAACAGTGGTCCGAATGGAGATTTGTTTATTACATTTTCAATTGCCAATCATTCAAAAATTAAACGTTTGGGAGATCAATTATATACTGCAGTTGACCTGAATTTATATACTGCGATACTTGGCGGAGAGATAACCATACCTACCCTGGATGGCCAGGTAAAACTAAAAGTGAAGCCCGAAACTCAGAATGGAAGTAAAGTCAAATTAAAAGGTAAAGGATTTCCTGTGTATAAAAGGGAAGGAGAATATGGAGATTTGACGGTCACGTATCACCTGTTAATTCCTGCAAATCTGACCCAAAAGCAAAAAGAATTATTTATCGAATTGTCAGAATCATAGGCTATGGAAACTGAATATTTAATAGCTGTAGCTGAATTTTGTGCAAGTCACAAAATTGAAATTTCATTTATTATTTCATTACAGCGAAACGGACTGATAGTAATTAAGACTATCCATGACGCAGCCTTTATTGATGTTGAACAACTTCCACAATTGGAGAAATTTGTCCGGTTCTACTATGAATTGGATATTAACCTTGAAGGAATTGAGACCATCACCCATTTGCTGAATCGCATAAATACCCTGCACGATGAAATTGCAGATCTCCGAAATAAACTTCGTTTTTATGAATAAATGAGAAAATGGTCAGTGTGCAATCAATATTCTGGAAAATAGCAAAGGCTTTTATTTGGTTGGTCGGAATTTTTGTGCTTATATTCCTGGTAACAGCAGTTTTAATCCAGATTCCTGCTATTCAAAATAAAATAGTTCATTTTGCAACTTCTTTAATCAGCAATAAAACCCATTCGAAGGTTGAAATGAAAAGTGTACGCATTTCATTTCCAAAATCAGTCGTTATAAAAGGTCTATATCTGGAAGATCTTAGAAAGGATACCTTACTTTACCTGGGAAATGCAAAAGTGAATATATCACTTTATGACTTATTTCATCATAAGGTGGCTATAAATTCACTGGAAATGGAAGAGGTAAAGATGAACCTGATCAGCACCGGGACCGATTCCCTGTTCAATTACAATTTTCTGCTGACAGCTTTTAGCGATACGACCAGACAGGCAAATGTTTTACCAGAAACAGCAACCAAATGGACTTTCAGCCTTAAACAGGTGACTTTGAAAAACCTGCAGCTTCTTTACAATAATAAATATGTCGGAATAAATGTGATATCATGGCTCAAAAATCTGAACCTGAAAATGGATCAGATCGATGCCGTGAAATCAGTTTACAATATTGATCAATTACTGATTGATGGCGCCACTGCCAATATTCTGATTGAAAAATCCAAAAATTCACAAAACAATAAATCCGGAAGTTCATTACCAAGGATAACAGCAAATAAGATTGAACTTCACAATTCTTCGATTAGCTACGCCGATTCAATCACGAAAATGGCTATTATGGCTGTTATCAATGGATTTGAGTTAAAAAATAGCGCGGTCGATTTGCAAAACGAAATGGCTTCGGCAGATAAAATAGCTTTATTAAAAAGTGATATTCAGTACCGAAAATTTGGTTCTGGAGAATCTACATCAAAGCTGGTTGCAGATTCTGCTGAATCAGCAAATACCGACTGGAAAGTCAGGCTAAAGAGCATTCAGTCAGTTGACAATTCGGTTACTTACCTCTTAATTGATAAGCCTGCTATAAGACATGCATTTGATGCGAATCACCAGGTTTATAAACATCTGGCATTTAATGCATCAGATTTTTATTATTCTTCAGATCAGACCAATTTTTCCATAAAAAACTTCACGGTGGTTGATCAAAACAGTCTTTCAATTGCCGGGTTCGAAACCGATTTCAGGATGGATGGGCATTCCATCACAGTAAAAAACCTGAAAGCAAAAACTACCAGCTCTTCTATTGATGCAGATTTAAACCTTCAATATACTTCAGTGGAAACTTTACTGGATTCATTGCAATTCAGCAGTTTAAAATTAAATATTAAAAATGCTACTGTCAAAACTTCCGACATCCTCTATTTCAAACCAGATCTCAACGAAATGCCCTTTTTTAAGGATAGCCTGAATGTCACATCCATTTCCGGAAATATTAGCGGAAAGATCAATAATCTTCACGGAGAAAAACTATTACTCAAAACCGGAGCAAATACGATTTTAAACACCGATTTTACGATCACCGGATTACCTGAATTTAAAACATCAGTATATAATTTTCCCAATTTGGGAATCAGCTCAGGAAAGAAAGATATCGAGATGTTTGCCGGTTTGTCTGTTCCGCTGAGTATAGATCTCCCTGAAAATATCGGTATGCAGATGGCTTTTAAAGGAAGGATAAAATCCTTTGAATCGACTATAAGCCTAACCAGCAGTTTTGGTGATGCAAATCTTGTGGCTTCTGTCGATCCGGGAGAGAATTTCAAAGGAAGGTTGATCCTCACCGGGTTTGATTTGGGAAGTTTGTTAAAAGATAAAGCATGGTATGGACCGGTTTCATTAAACGCTGATGCGAATGGCCAGGGACTGGATTTCGAAACAATAAAGGCCAAATTCAATGCCGAGGTGACTCAGTTTAATCTGAATAATTATACCTATCAAAACCTTAAAATGATGGGGGATGTTTCCGGTAAAATTTTAGACACGAAAATAATCCTGAAAGATAAAAATGCGGCTTTCGAACTGGATGGGCAGGTAAACCTGAATGCCGGTCAGGAGCATTATAAATTTAATCTGAATTTGCTGGGAGCAGATCTTCAGAAACTTAATTTTGCGAGCGACGACCTCCAATTAGGGTTAGTTGTATCTGCTGATTTTACCGGTGGAGGAGTCAACGAATTAACTGGTAAAGCCGGAATCACAAACGTGGTTATTGTTCACCGCGGGAAAAAATATCAACTGGATTCCTTTTTAACCGCTTCGGCAAATCTGCCAGCCAAAGAGGAACTGAATGCCGGTAACTCAATTATAGGATTAAAATATACCGGCAAAGTTTCTCCTACTGCACTTCCTGAAATGCTTCGACAGCACCTAAATAAGTATTTTCCATTTTCAGATTCAAATCAGCAATTAAATATTAGCGACCATTCTCAGTTTACTCTCGGGATCCAACTCCGGAATCACCCGATCCTGACAGAGGTTTTTTTTCCAGAGTTAAAGGAATTTGAACCGGGAATAATTGAGGGGAGTTTTGATAGTCAGAAAAGCAACCTGAAACTTAATGCGACCATAAAGAAATTGGTTTATGGAGCTAATGAAGTCCAGGATTTATCATTTGAATTAGATAGTGATCCAACGGCCATAAAATTCAAATTGTCCTGCGGAAATATTTCAAATTCTCTGGTCAGTCTGGACCATTTAATAGTTGACGGGAAAGCGACAGACAACAAAATAAGTACCTCCGTTTCGTCGATTGATGAAAAGAAAAATAAAAAATTAGTCGTAAGTTTTATAACGGTAAAGGATAAATCCAATTTCAGGTACATGCTTGATCCTAGTGGTTTTTACCTGATGAATAATCGCTGGGATATTGCCGCTGATAATTTTATAGAATTCGGGAAAGAGGGATTTCTGATTCATCATCTTTTCATGAAAAATGCTGAAAGCCAGATAAATATTGCTTCTGTGCACGACCGGTTCAATGATGACCAGAATATTGCCTTCCGGAATTTTAAACTTCAGGATATTTCAGGAATCATAAAAAAAGATACTGCTTTGATAAAAGGAAAGGTTGACGGTGAACTATTGCTTAAAAGGGTTAATAATTCCTATGGATTAGTTGCAGATGCTAAAATTGCCAATTTGACTATCAATAACATTCCCATCGGAAGCTTATCCGTAAAGGCTGATAACACGACTACAGAGAAATTTAATATTGCTGCGAATTTATCAGGTCCAGACAATAACCTTTCAGCCAATGGTTCCTTCATCCCAAATGGAGGCGAGAAATCTATTCATATAAAAACAGAGATTCAATCGCTTTCGTTAAAAACGATCGAAGCATTCTCTATAGGGACATTTACCAAAGGATCTGGAAATCTGACGGGTAACCTGTTAATAGAAGGAAATAGCAAGTTCCCGGAAGTAACGGGTGAACTGCTATTTCGCAATGCATTTTTTACACCGGCATTTCTTAATAACCCTCTGGAGTTAAAGCATGAAACCTTAAAGTTTGAAAAAGATGAAATCTACTTCAATGCTTTCACCATTTTAGATGCCCATCAGCATCCGGCCACCATTAACGGTGAAGTTAAGATGAATCATTTCAGCGATTTCAGTTTTGGCTTAAAGCTGACAACCAAAGATTTTCTGCTATTCGATACATCAGTTCGCGATAATAAAGAATTCTATGGAAGGATGATCATTGATAGTAATGTCGATATATCAGGGCCATTGGCACTTCCGGTTGTGAATGCGAAATTTAAAATGAAAAAAGGATCCAATTTTACGATTGCTGTTCCTGAAGATAGACTTACTACCGATAAAGGAGAGGATGTTGTCGAATTTGAGAGCGGATCCAAACTTAATCCGATATTATACCAGGCGAATAAAAATGCACTTCCAAAAACAACTCTCAAAGGATTTGATGTTTCTTCGATTATTGAAATTGACAAAGAGGCAACTCTCAGGTTATTAATGGACCCCTCTTCAACCGATTCCCTTGTGGTCAGGGGAGAGGCTGCATTAAGTTTCGCTATTGACCGAAGCGGGAAAATGAGCCTTACAGGTGCCTATAATTTAAATGATGGTAGTTACCTGGCCTCCCTTCAGTCAATCATAAAAAGGAAATTTATTATTGATACTGGAAGCACAATTATCTGGAATGGCGACCCTTATGATGCTGATATTGTAATCAATGCCAGGTATGCTGTCAGGGCCTCACCATTTGATCTGGTTGCGGATCAGCTATCCGCTGTAAATGAGGCTGATATAAACGGTTATAGGGAACGGTACCCCTTCATTGTCATGCTGAAATTACGCGGCAAAATTTTGCATCCTGAAATCAGTTTTGAAATTCAGTTGTCACCTGAAGATAAGGGAATATTAAGTGGTGCTGTCGATCAAAAACTAAGCATGTTAAATGAGGATCCCTCAGCTTTGAATAAACAGGTTTTCGCCTTGCTGGTATTGGGGAGGTTTTTGCAGGAAAACCCGCTGCAATCAGAATCTAATAGTGCTTCAACAATAGTTCGGGCAACAGTGGGCAAATTTTTATCCCAGCAATTAAATCAGTGGAGTTCCAAAGTAATACCCGGAGTGGATTTAAATTTTGATATTCAATCTTATAACGATTATCAGGCGGGAACCGCACAAGGGAGGACACAGGTCGATATTGGATTAAAGAAGCCGCTTTTTAACGAACGTCTGAATATCCAGCTTGGCGGTACGGTTGATGTGGAAGGGACAACTGCAGGTCAGAATTCAGCAAGTGACATTGCCAGTGATGTAACTGTGGCTTATAAATTGACCAAAGACGGCCGATTCAGTCTTAAGGGTTACAGACATAACAAATATGAAGGGGTTATTGACGGTCAGCTGGTGGAAACAGGGATAGGGGTATTATTTGAGCACGACTTTAATAAATGGAAAAAATTCTTTAAAACGTCCAAAAGCAAAAATGACACATTGAAAAAAGGGAAAAGTAATGAAACCATCAATCCGAAATAAATATTTCCTGATTTTCAATTTCCTGCTTCTGTCAGCTTGCAGCGGCATCAGGCATTTACCTGCAGGAGAGAAGCTTTATACAGGAGCTGATATCGTGCTGGAATCAACAGGTAAAATAAATAGCCGGTTTGTTAAGACTACCGCTGAAGAGGGGGTTCGTCCACCGCCGAATAAGGTTTTTCTGGGCATGCGTCCCAAATTGTGGATGTTTATGAAAGCTGGGCGTACTCCTAAAAGTAAATTGCAAAAGTGGTTCAAAAAACAAGGTGAAGCCCCGGTATTTTTGAGTAGTGTTAAGCCGGAAGTTACCTCTGCAATCATCGATGCCAGGCTTTTCAATATCGGAATCTTCAAAAGTTATACCGGATTTAAAATTCTTGAACAGAAATATACGGCAAAAGTAATCTATACCAGCCATATACAGAAGCCTTACGTTTTCAGGGAGGTTATTTACAGTATTTCAGATGACAGCTTAAGCCGCCTGATCCTCAATGCAAAGAAAGAAACGTTGATTAAATCCGGCCAGGATTATAACCTGGATATTTTAAAAAACGAAAGGATTCGCATCGACGCATTATTAAAAGACTATGGCTACTTTTACTTTAATCCTGATTACCTGCTCTTTAAGGCAGATACATCAGAGGCAAATCATAAAGTGAATCTCAAACTTACATTAAAAGACAGTATTCCAATTGCCGCACTGACAGTTTACCGCATAAGAAACATTACAATTGACCAGGATTATTCATTAATTGAGGACATTACTGACGTTAGGAAGGATTCCTCCAGATATCAGAATACACTCTTTCTGTCAAATGAATCAGAAATGAAGATCAGACCGGAAGTGCTTTTGAATTCTATTTACTTCAGGGAAAATGAACTCTTTTCCAGGAAAAATCAAAGTATAACCCTTAACCATCTGATGTCATTGAATAATTTCAAATTTGTTAGGGTGAAATTTAAAGAGAGCGATACAACCGCTACAGGCTTTTTGGATGTCACCATTCTGATGACTCCGATGCAAAAACACACATTTAAGGTTGAAACGGATCTAGTTTCAAAATCAAATAATTATGCGGGACCTCAATTGAATTTTAGCCTTCTGAACAGAAATACATTTCACGGAGCCGAATTATTGAATCTGAATATGGCCGGATCATTCGAAACTCAAATTAGCGGAGCCGTAAAGAATAGTTATTCCTATTCGTGGAATCCGAAGCTTGAGCTGACTTTTCCTCGATTTGTCGTTCCGTTTAATATCCGCAGATCAGGAAGTATCTATGTTCCAACAACTAATTTTTCAGTTTCCTATAACTATTTGAAACGAGTCGACTATTTTGATATGCAGACCTTTCAGTTTGTATACGGATATAAATGGAAAAGAAATATCCTGGTTGAGCATGAATTAGACCCGGTTAGTGTGAGTTTGACCTCCATTGGAAACAGATCAGCTGCCTTTAACGATTTACTGAATGCAAATCCTTTTCTGAAACTAAGCTATGAAGAAAAGTTTATTGCAGGAGGAAGTTATTCGTATACTTATAATGAACAGGTAATCACAGGGAAAAAGAACCAATACTATTTTCATTTCGCTTCGGCGTTTGCAGGAAACGATTTTTCATTGTTTAAATTGATAGCCGGGGAGAAAATATCATCGGCAAATCCCTCATTAATAGCTGGTTCCGTTTATTCCCAATTTGCAAAATTCAGTTTGGATGGTCGCGGCTATTTCAATTTTAAGGATAAAAATAAGGTGGCTTTGCGGATCTTTGCCGGAGTTGTCAGGCCATTCGGTAATTCTTCGGTTTTGCCCTATTCTGAGCAATTTTTCAGTGGAGGGCCTAACAGTATTCGCGCTTTTCAGATTAATTCAGTAGGACCGGGTACCTATTTTCAGAATCCGGGCAATGCTGTATTCCTACAACTGGGAGGTAATTTAAAACTTGAATCGAATGCGGAGTATCGTTTTAATATTTATCGTTATTTTAAAGGCGCTATATTTGTTGATGCTGGAAATATCTGGATGTTAAAATCAGATCCTTCAACTATTGGAAGTCCGTTTACAATTTCCGGTTTTGCGGATCAGCTCGCAGTCGGAACCGGTTTCGGTATAAGAATTGATGTCTCCTTTTTCATTCTGCGATTCGATCTGGCCTTGCCATTAAGAAAGCCCTGGCTCGAGGAAAATCACAGGTGGGTAACCAACCAGATCAACTTTGGAAATTCAACCTGGAGAGGTGAGAACCTGATCTTAAATGTTGCTATCGGATATCCATTTTAGCCAAATAGTAATATCTTTACATGCAATGGAAAACTACTGGAGCTACGCATTAACTGTTTTTATGGCATTTTTTGCCATAATGAATCCTCTTGTGAACATCCCTATTTTCGTTAAGCTAACAGAAGGGATCAATGAAAAGAAAAAAAAGGGAATTGCAAAAACTGCAAATGTAGTTGCCTTCCTGATTGTGTTTGCCTTTATCGTGGCAGGGAAGTATATTTTCGAGATTTTCGGCTTAACTATACCTTCATTTAAAGTATTTGGGGGAGTTTTGATCTTTTATATTGGATTTGATATGTTGCAATCTAAAAAAACAGGTCCACATTTGAAGGACAAACCTGTTTTTGATGATAGCATCGCTATATCCCCGCTTGCAATTCCGATTATGGCTGGCCCCGGAACCATTGTTACAGCAATGAATTTTGTGGTGAATGCCGATTTTATTCAGGTTTTCATCACCATAATGATTTTTGCCCTGATTATATTTTTCACCTACCTTGCCTTTATTTACAGTAATATTATCGTACGTCTTTTGGGTGAAAACAATCTCCTGATAATTGGAAAAATAATGGGGATTGTTATTGGAGTACTTGGCGCAAATATGCTGATCGGTGGAATCAAGCTGGCATTCAACATTTAAATTTCTTAAAAAATATTTTGTCGTGAAGAGCAAGCCAAACAAAATTTAATTCTCTGCGTTCTTCTGTTTGCGTTCCCTGTATCTTTGCGAGAACCTTTTTAATGAATATTGCATATTAGAGCACGCCAAAGTGTGCAAAGCTATAATTATCTTCTTCTTTTTGCGTTTATTGAAGTTCACCAAATACCTGATGTGTGAATCATGTAACCTTTTCCCAAAGTAATGTAACACCTTTACCTGTAAAGCTTCTCACCTTTGCCTTATTGGACAAATTAATTCTCAGCGCTTTCCAATAACACAGTTTTATCCCGATTGAGATTCTTCGGATAAAGCATGAGCTGTGGTGACTGCTCAACCTCATGAAGGCGGAGCATGAGAGAAACGAATTTTAAATCCGATGAGAACCATTCTTCTGCTAATTTTCTCGAATGTCTTCATGACTTTCGCCTGGTATGGGCACTTGAAATATGGTCAGGCGTGGCCTCTTTGGAAGGCAGTTCTGGTTTCCTGGGCGATTGCGCTACTGGAATACTGCCTCGCAGTGCCGGCAAACCGTTTTGGTTATGGTGAGTACTCGGGATTTCAGCTTAAAATCATCCAGGAGGTAATTACCCTCATTGTCTTTATCCTATTCGCGACCACTTTTTTGCAGGAAAAACTTGCATGGAATTACCTCATCTCCATATTATTCCTCGGCTTTGCCGCATTCTTTGCTTTTGCATTTAAAACAACTTGAATATCATAATAATAGAGAGATATTAAAAAATGAAAACAAGACTTGGTTATTTATTTACCTTCTTTATGGGGCTAATCTGTTTATCAGCCAATTCCCAGACTACATGGACATTAAAAGCCTGTATTGATACGGCTTTTAAACAGAATATTTCCCTTAATCAGCAACAACTCGGTTCCCAAATTGAAAAAATAAATCTAACCCAGTCCAGGGCTGCCAGGCTTCCGAATCTGAATATGAGTGATGTATATAGCCTGAATGCAGGTTCAATTCAGGACCCTTCCACTTCAATATACTCCAGACAAAACATATCGGCAAACGACTTTGGCATAAATAGTAGTGTTACAATTTTTAATGGGGGACTTCTTCTTAACACCATTAAACAGAATAGGCTCCTTTGCGAAGCGGGCATGCTTGATGTGGAAAAAACAAAAAACGATATTCTGCTTAATGTAGTGGCTGGATATATGCAGGTACTTATGGATTACGAAGCCATTAGTGTCGCACAGGCCCAAGTGGATGCCAGTAAGGTTCAGGTGCGGCAAATCCAACAGTTTGTCGATTTCGGGAAGTTGGCTGAGCTGAGTTTGCTTCAGATACAATCACAGTTATCATCGGATAAACTTCTTAAAGTGAATGCCGATAATCAGTTATTATTGGATAAACTAACATTGCTGCAATTGATGGTAGTGCCTGTGAGAAACGACTTTGACATACCCCGGATGGAGTTAAAGGAATTATTTCCGGAAAACCCAATGGCGCCCAATGAAATTAATAAGATCTCAGAAAGTTTTTTGCCGCAGATTAAAAGTGCATCGCAAAAAACCAATGCGGCACTCTTTAGTTTAAGAATGGCCAAGAGTGGGATATTGCCTAAGCTTAGTCTGGGGGGTGCTGTCATGACGGGTTATACAGGAACAAATACAGAACAATTTGGGAACCAATTTAAAAACAATTTTAGTCAGCAGGTTAGCCTCACGCTGGCTATTCCCATCTTCAACAATCTTATGGTAAGAAGTATGGTGGCTATTGCTAAAATAAACGTGCAGAACGCGGAATGGAACGAAAAGCAAACCAGGAACGATGTGCGGAAAAGCATTGAAATGTTCTATACCAACCAGGTAATGGCAGGTCGAAAGCTCCTTGCAACACAGGAACAAATGGAACTCGAAAAACGGACGTATTCCGATATGGAAAAAAAATTCAATGTCGGCGCGATGGGAGTAACCGATTTTTTGATCGAAAAGAACAATTACAATAAAGCTGAAATGTTGCTTATTCAGGCAAAATACGATTATGTATTAAAAGCAAAGATGGTTGATTTCTACCTGGGTAAATCCCTAATATTTTAAAATAGAGCATTACAAAAATGAAAAAGAAAAAAATAGACCCGGAAAGTAAACCCGAAGCTACTACGGAGGTTGAGTCAGTAACTCCGCCTGTAGACCATCCCGGCAAATTATGGGATTTCCTGAAACAATATTATCTATGGATCATAGGGGTACTTCTGATTATTATGGCATGTGCTTTCGCCTGGCAAAGGATATTTGGCAAACCTGCAGTTATTTATGCCACTGCGCCCGTAGAGCGGGGCAATGTTGAAAGCACAGTTGTTGCAGCCGGCATTGTGCAACCAATCAAGTATGTCGATGTCGGTGCTCAAACTTCCGGTTTGCTAAAATCGCTTAAGGTTAAGCGGGGAGATCCGGTTGTCAAGGACCAATTGATCGCAGAAATAGATTCGGTTCTAACGGAAACTGCAATTACTTCTGCAAAAGCAACGCTCGAAAATATGACCTCACAACGATCTCTCAAAGAGGCCCAACTTAAACTAGCTAAATTGCAGCGAAACCGTAACGATTCGCTCTATACTCACCATTCTATATCGGCGAGCGACCGCGACATCACACAAGCTAATTACGATGTCGCTTTTGCTGATTCAGCATCACTTTCTGCACAGATGAAGCAGGCATCTGCATCGGTAAAAACAGCAAAAGCCAATCTTGGATATACCAAAATCACTGCGCCTATTACAGGTGAAATTGTTTCCATTAACCTGTTGGAGGGGCAAACGCTCAACGCCAATCAATCGGCTCCAAATATTTTACGGATCGCTGATCTTGATACCGTTACAGTCTGGGCTCAGGTATCTGAGGCGGATATTGTTCTGGTTAAACCGGGTCAGGATGTCTATTTTACAATCCTTGGGGACACCATTCGTTGGAATGGGAAAGTACATCAAATCCTCCCCACACCGGAACTTATTAATAATGTAGTTTTTTACGATGTACTTTTCGACATTCCAAATCCAAAACGCGAATTGAGAATTCAAATGACAGCCCAGGTCTTCATCATATTGGAGCAGGCTAAGGGAGTTTTGCTTATCCCAACCGCTGCGGTAGGAAATGCCAACGAGGGATCCACCATAAAGATAAAGGTGCTGAAAGGTAACGGAAAGATTGAAGTGCGATCTGTCAAAATAGGGATCAAAGGCGAGATTTTAACAGAAGTTAAAGATGGGCTTGCCGAAAAGGAAAAGGTTGTTATCAGTGAAATTAGGACAAAGAATTCAACTAATAAGAGTGCGTTAAGCGCTAAGAAGGGGCTATGATAAATCAACCACTCCTCGAATTGAAAAGTGTATGCCGCACCTATACCTCTGGCGGGGAACCACTGACTGTTCTTAAAGAGATAAGTCTGATAATTCAGAGTGGCGAATTTGTCGCCATTATGGGGGCATCCGGTTCCGGAAAGTCTACACTTATGAATATCATCGGATGCCTCGATAAACCGTCCAAAGGCACATACTATATTCGGGGAATCGATGTAACCACCTTAAATAACGATGCGCTTGCTGCTCTAAGACGTGATACCTTTGGGTTTATCTTTCAACGTTACAACCTGATGTCAGATCTGAATGCACTGGAAAATGCGGAAGTACCTGCAGTTTACCGTGGTATGCCAAAGGAACAGCGGGAGGCACATGCCAAGGAACTTCTAATGAACCTCGGTCTGGGTGACCGGATAAAGCATCATCCGAACCAACTCTCAGGAGGTCAGCAACAGCGCGTCAGCATTGCGCGGGCGCTTATGAATGGCGGTCCTGTAATTCTGGCTGATGAGCCAACAGGTGCGCTTGACAGTCAGGGAGGTAAGGAGGTAATGGCTATACTTGTCGAGTTGAATAAACAAGGTCATACCATTATTTTAGTGACCCACGACAGCAATATCGCCGCTTATGCACACCGGATTGTAAAAATAGCAGACGGAAGTATCACCTCCGATGAGCAACAAAAGAAAGCAAAATCAATTAATCAGAAACAAATTGGCGAAACTATAAAAGATGCAAATGCCGGAACTGCTGTAATAGGTGAAGCTCTGAAGATGGCGCTGCGTTCGCTGATAAACAACCGGCTGCGAACCGCTCTGACCATGCTGGGTATTATTATAGGAGTCGCTTCTGTTGTCGCACTTATGGCAATCGGCAACGGGGCCAAGCAGGATGTCATTGAACGCATTCAGGCAATGGGGACAGACTTGCTGACTATTGAACGCGGCCCTCCGGCTGTTCGGGCTTCAGGCGAAATAGTGGTCAGCTTTCTGCCCGAAGATCTGCCATTTATAGCTAATGTACCCGGTGTTTCTTTAGTAGATCCGGAGACTGAGTTGTCTACACTGCTTCGTTTTGGGAACCAGGACCTCACAGTAACAGCTGTTGGAGCCGGGGAAGACTTTCCGAAGGTACATGATTGGCCACCACAAACGGGCGTTTTCTTCACCGCAGAACACGTAAAACGTTATGCCCAGGTCGTGGTACTTGGCCAGACAGTAGTAACTAATCTATTTCAGGAAGGCACGAATCCGCTGGGTAAATACCTGCTCATTGGAAACGCCCCCTTTTTGGTAATTGGTGTCCTGAGCGGTAAAGGTTCCACCCCGCGCGGAGATGATCTGGACAACTCAGTTTGGTTGCCCTACACAACAGCAGGGGCCCGTATCTTTGGACAACGCTTTTTTAAACACATTATCGTAAGGGTAAAGCCGGATGCCAATATGACTGTGGTGCAGGCAGGACTCCATACCTTACTGATGCATCGCCACCGCAAGGAAGATTTTAATATCAGGAACATGGCTGATACAATTGCTACGGCCAATGAAACGCAAAATACGCTTACCTACCTGTTGGCTGCAATTGCCGTCATCTCACTGGTAGTTGGCGGTATAGGAGTAATGAACATCATGCTCGTATCTGTCACTGAACGTACGCGTGAAATCGGAATAAGAATGGCAATCGGTGCCCGCAGTTTCGACGTAATGTTTCAATTCGTGACTGAGGCAGTCCTGGTTTGTTTTATTGGCGGATTAGCGGGTATCCTTGTCGGTATTGGAGGTGGACTGGCGGTTTCTGCGCTTGCAGGATGGCGCCTGATTTTCACGGTGGCCCCTGTTCTAATTGCCTTCACGTGCGCTTTTCTGACGGGTATTCTGTTCGGTTATCTCCCTGCTCAAAAAGCTGCCCATCTTGATCCTATTGAGGCGCTTGCCCGGGATTAAAAAGGCAACAGGAATAAGATTTAATGTGTGAATATTGCAACTTTTTAATGAAATCATGTAACTCTTTCCGACTGAAAAGAAGTCACCTTTGATTACATAAATTTAGTTGCAATTTAAATTATAAAATGATGAAAAAAACAATTTACACGTTGGCTTTGATTGCATTTATGGCCGGAACGACTTCGATTTCTTATGGACAGGTCTCTGAAAATAATTCAGTGAGAAATAATGCAAATGTCCGGGAATCCAAAAAAAATGTATCGGATTCAAAAAAGAATTTAAAAGTCGATCAAAAGAAATCAGAACAGGATTACAAGAATTTCAAGAAAGAATCTGATCAGAAATTCAAAAACAATGAACTGAGGATTTCCGAGTTGAAGCAAAAGTATTCCAAACTTCACTCCAAAGAGAAGATGACTTATAAAAAGGATTTGGCCGTATTGGAACAAAAAAATTCAAAAATGAAGAGAGATCTGGCAAACTACAAAGTTAGCGATGATGATAAGTGGACATCATTTAAACGCGATTTTTCGCGGAATATGGACGGAGTTGGACAATCGCTCAAAGATTTTACAGTGAGAAATTCCAAGTGATTGAATAAAATAAATTTAACAAAGGCTGGATTGAAACCAGCCTTTGTTAGTTAAAAATCAAATAATGCTACATTTATTTATTCAGATACCAACCTTTATTAAAAGGGTGGTTTCCTTTAGAAAGGTACTTCTTCCGTTATTCCTTGTCAGTTATTGTTTGACAAATAGTTTTGCACAACTGTCACCAGGAAAGGAAAATAGCTTAGTACGAAAATTTTACGCTATCAATCATGAAACACTTATCTGGTTTTCATCAGAAAAGAATTTGAATAAAGCTGTTGAATGGCTCAAACAGATTGAGGCCACTGAGAATCCGGATATTCTGGTGGATAAATCCAGGAGCATTCAAATCCGGGCTAAATTATTAGGTTTGAATACGAAAGATAATATTTTAAAGGATACATTAGACCAACAAATTACAGGTATTATCTTAAATTTCCTGAAGGATCTGCAGCAGGGCAGTGTCAAATTTGACTATGATGAAGTCTGTAGATCGCACGATTCAGTTTATTTTGATCAGTTGATTCATTTTCAACCCCAGGAGTCGGTTTCATCAATAATTTCCCGACTGGAGTGTAAAGATCATGATTACATGGTTCTGAAGAAATATCTTAATGATTCCATTAGTACAATAGACGGGCTGAACCGTAAAAAAATAGTTCTTGCAATGAATTACAGGAAGTATTTCACGATTAACCATCAACCAGAATTCATTGTGGTGAATATTCCTGCAACTGATGCCAGATATTACCGGAATGATCAGCTCAAAATTACCATGCGTACAGTTGTTGGAATGAAAAAGCATCCTTCACCAACTATCGCTTCATATATCACCAACATTGTCACATTTCCCCACTGGAATGTGCCCCATTCGATAGCAGTGGATGAAATATTACCCAAAGTTCAAAAGAGTGAAAATTACCTGGAACAAAATAATTATGAGGTAGTAAATGGGAAAGGGAAAGTTTTTGAAGATTCTGAACTTAACTGGCAGTCCTATACTGAAAAAAATTTCCCTTACTTTTTTCGTCAGGCAACAGGTTCACGCAATGCCTTAGGTGTTTTGAAATTTAACCTGCAAAACCCATTCAGCATATTTTTGCATTCAACCAGTAATAAGGGTGCATTTGCAAAAGATTTTCGGTTTTTAAGTCACGGCTGTATCAGGTTGCAAAAGCCTCTTGAATTTGCCAAAGCGTTACTCCCTGACAAAATTGATATCAAGGAATTAAAAAGCGGGAAGAAAGACACGGAATCAAAAACGATTAAATTACCGCATAAGCTTCCGGTCTATATTATTTATTCACCGGTAAGTGTGGTTGGGAATAAAGTGGTTTTTTTTAAAGATGAGTATGGGCTAATTCAATAAAGATGAGCTTCCGATATATTTACTGTCTGGGTTGTAGATAAACAAACAAGTTCCCTCTTTGATGGTTTCAATAATCGGTTTATTCAATTCGGGCGGCAGCGCCGGACATCCCAGACTTCGGCCAAGTCTCCCGTATTTTTTAATAAAACCTTCAGTGGCGTAATCAGCAGCATGGATAATTATGGCACGTTTGACGGCATTGTCGTTAATTCCTTTTTCGACTCCATTAATCACCAGCGAAAATCCGGTATGAGAACCCATAACAGGATGCTCTGTAATATAAAATCCCAAACTGCTTTTCAGTGAACCTTCGACATTTGAAAAAGTTTTAGCATACTCTTCACCAGTTTTTCGGCCATGAGTAACATAGGTATTAAACAGTAGCTTCATATTTTTCAAATCGATAACATACAACCGCTTTTTATTACTTGATTGGGAGTAGTCGGCAATGGTAACTATCGTTGGATTCAGCAATTTCCCATTGGATTCAAGTCTTTTTAATCCTTTGATTGCCAGTTCGAAGATATTTCTTCCCAATCCGGTTTCTGCTAATTTAACAGCCGTATAAATGTCAGCACTGATCTCTTTTGTGGCATCAAAAGAGGCATAACGGGCATTGTTGACGATTGGTAAAACAAGCAATAAAAGAACCGTAATTATTATTTTCATAGAGTAAAGGTAATTGAATTTATAAGAAAAGCTGTAATTCAGGGGAATGTGTGAATGATGTAACTCTTTCGGATAGTTGTGTAACAAAACCTGATATGGGTAAATATACCTTTAACCCATTACATACGTTGAACGGATACTGGCTTTTGATCATGCACCCCTTCAATGACGTTTCCAAAGAATGTATCCTATAATTTTATCAGAATGAAATCAAATATTAAGATTCTTATCCTTCTTCTTACTGTCAGTTTAGCCTTGGTAATCAATCCAAAACAAACTTCTGGACAGGAAAATAGTGTAAACTTTCAGGTCTTTTACGACGGGTTAAGTCCTTATGGACAGTGGGTTGACTATGGCAATTATGGTTATGTCTGGATTCCGGATGTTGGTTCCGACTTTGTCCCTTATTCATCGGAAGGTCAATGGATTTTAACTGATGATGGCTGGACATGGGCCTCGGATTATGAATGGGGATGGGCTCCGTTCCATTATGGCCGCTGGTATTACGACAATTCTTACGGCTGGCTCTGGGTACCGGGTACTGAGTGGGGACCTGCATGGGTAAACTGGAGGAGTTCAAACGGATATTATGGCTGGTCACCTATGGAGCCGGGAATCAGTCTCAGCGTCGGTTTCGGCAGATCATACGACAGCAATTACGACCATTGGATGTTTGTCAGAGACAGAGATTTTGACCGGTCCAATATTAGCCGATATTATGTCAATCGGACCGATCATGACCGGATTGTCAGACAATCCACGGTGATTAATACAACTTACCTGGATAAGAGCCGAAACATTACCTATGTAACGGGACCGAATAGAGCTGATGTTCAAAGAGTTACCGGAAGAAAGATCAATCCTGTAGTGATTCATGAAAATGGCAAACCTGGTCAGAAACTGAATAACGGGCAGCTGCAAATATACAGGCCCCTGATGATAAAAACCAGTGACACCGGTCACAAACCTGTTCCAACTAAAATTGGAAATATAAAGGATATAAAACGTCCTTCGGTGAAAGGCGGTGTCACTCAACCATCGAAAGCAGGTATCCGGAGTGACCTCAATAAGGTTCAAACTTCTCAGCGCCGGAATGCAGCTTCGATTCAGAATAATACGCGGGTGGAGCAACCGAAGAGTGTAAAACCGGTAACGAAGGCAAAGGTTCAGTCTAACAAGCCACAAAATACTGTTCAGGGAATTAAAAAAGTCAAAGCACAATCACCTAATCCGGTAAACTCACAAATCAAAAAGGTTCAGTCTAAGCAGCCAGTGAGGGTCATTCCTTCCAATAAAAGCAGCCGGATACAACCATCGAAAGCTGTGCAACCAGCAGTTCGTAAAGCTCAGCCTTCACAATCCCGATCAACGACTCCTCCTAATAATAGTGGCCGAGTGCAGCAACCTAATAATGTCAGACCACCGAATGCGACTCCTCCACGATCCGCACAACCCAGGCCAGCAACACCGGCTGGCAACATTGGAAGGCAGGTACAACCTAATGTTCCCCATCAGCCAGGCAACCCTGCAAAAGAACAGGCAAAATAGTCCCGATTATTTTTGTTTAAAAGGTGAAATATAAAAAAGAGTCTTACGTAGTGTAAGGCTCTTTTTTATATTGAAATTTTCATCGAAATAATCTAAATGGCTAAATACGTGTGAATTATGTAAGTCTAATATTTAATTGTGCAACACTTCCCGAAAAGCAGAATCTACTTTTACATCGATAAATTTCTACAATTTAAATTAAAAAAATGAAAATCAGAAACCTATTGGCGACCCTTATTATAGTATCGGTTGCTTTAATGAGCGGGTGCAAAAAGAATGAGTACCAGGCAACAGTGGGCGTATGCCCGCTTGTGGTGTCGACAATTCCGGTCAACGGGGCTGTTGATGTTCCCCTTAACCAGGTCGTTTCGGCGACCTTCAACGAAAAAATGAATCCGGCAACGATCACTACTTCAACATTTATTCTGGTGGCCGGAACAACAAAATCAGGTGTAAAAGCAACCACTGTTGTAGATGGAACTATTGCTTACAGCGGAATGACAGCATTTTTTACACCATCCAGTCCTTTAACGCCCAACACAACCTACACGGGGACGGTGACAACAGGATGTCGTGATTTAGTGGGTAATGCCTTAAACACCAATTATGTGTGGACTTTCAGCACGGATGCCCCACCGACAGTGACGACTGACCCGGCGAACAATGCCGTAGATGTATTGCTGAATAAAATCATAATTGCAACCTTCAGTGTTCCAATCGATTCGCTGACGCTTAAAACTCCGGCTTCTACTTTTACCATCAAGCAAGGGAGTTCATTGGTTCCGGGAAGATTCTCGTATACCAACAATACAGCAATCTTCATACCAACCAGTCCCCTTTCACCCTTCACTACCTACACCGGAACGATTACAACAGGTGCTAAAAATTTATTAGGCACCCCTCTGGCAGCAGATTATGTATGGACCTTCAAAACTATTCCTCAGTTAATCGTATATTCAAATCCTTTAATAGGTGGAACGACGACCGGAGGAGGTACATTTGCCCAAGGCTCAGCAGTTACCGTAACAGCGATTCCGAATGCAGGTTATACTTTTGCTAACTGGACAGATAGTGTGACTATAGTATCAACAAGTGCAAGTTATCAGTTTAATATGGCCGGTAACAAAACATTGGTTGCCAACTTTACCATTACTCCCTTTACCGTAGCTGTTTCGTCAAATCCGGTATTAGGTGGAACGACAAGCGGAAGCGGTACATTTAATTCAGGTGCCACCGTTGCAGTAACTGCAGTAGCAAATGCCGGATATTCGTTTGCCAACTGGACAGAAGGAGGTATTTCGGTATCTACTACTGCTACCTATACCTTTATTATTGCTAAAAACAGGATATTGGTAGCAAACTATACAGCTATACCCTATACCGTTGCATTATCATCCAATCCTTTAACAGGTGGAACTACTACCGGGGGAGGCGTATTTAATTCTGGTTCCTCAGTGACAGTAACCGCATTGGCAAATGCCGGATATACCTTCACAAACTGGACAGAAGGGTCAACCATTGTATCAACAAATTCAAATTACATTTTTACGATAATCGGTAACAGGACTTTGGTTGCAAACTTTACGGTAATACCACCTTCACAGCTTACCGTAGTCTTGTCTTCGAATCCGCTGCTAGGAGGAACCACAACCGGAGCAGGTTCGTTTAATTCGGGCACTTCAGTATCCGTAACTGCGACTCCAGGTGTAGGATATACCTTCACAAACTGGACAGAAGGGGCAAATATTGTATCCTCAAGTTCGAATTACACATTTACCATAAGCGCTAACAGGACACTGGTTGCAAACTTTACAATCATACCAGCCTCACAGTTTGCAGTAAACTTATCCTCAAATCCACCAACAGGGGGGACTACAACTGGCGGAGGTTCGTTTAATTCGGGTGCTTCAGTATCTGTAACAGCGACTCCAAATGTTGGATATACCTTTAGTAACTGGACAGAAGGGTTAATTGTAGTATCATCAGGTTCAAATTACACCTTTACGATAAGTGGTAACAGGACACTGGTTGCAAACTTTACTGCAATAGTTAGTACCTATACCTTAAATGTAACTGCAGTCAGTGGAACAGTTGTTAAAAATCCGAATCAGGCGACATATAACAGTGGAGTCAATGTAGTTCTTACGGCAACACCTGCCACGGGTTATGTATTCACCTCCTGGAGCGGCGATGCTACAGGTTCGACAAATCCGTTAACCGTTACGATGAATTCAAATAAGAATATCACAGCGAACTTTGCAGCAGTCGTTAATGCTTACACCTTAAATGTAACGGCAGTTAACGGAACAGTTGTAAAGAATCCGGATCAGCCAACTTACAACAGTGGCCTTAGTGTCCAGTTGACAGCAACGGCTAATTCAGGTTATACCTTCACATCGTGGAGCGGAGATGCCACCGGATCTGTCAATCCTCTGACCGTGGTTATGAATTCGAATAAGAATATCACGGCAAACTTTACCCTAAACGGCCCGGTTGGACCTGGAGATATCGTTCTTGGAGGTGCAGGTAATTTTGAAATATTGACGATGGCGGGAATCTCAACCACTGGTGTTACTTCAATTACAGGTGATATCGGAGTGAGCCCGATGGCTGCAACCGGAATAACCGGTTTCGGATTGATCATGGATACCAACGGACAGTCGTCACATACCCCAATAGTAACAGGAAGTGTTTATGCGTCTGATTATGCACCACCCACTCCGGCCAATCTGACCGTTGCTGTGGCCGATATGCTGACTGCATTCACAACCGCAAACAATTTAGTAACTCCGGCCCCAATTGTTGACCTGTATGCAGGCGATATCAGCGGACGGACTTTACCGGCTGGATTGTATAAATGGAGTACTGGTGTTCTGATAACCAATGCAGGTGTAACACTTACCGGTGGACCTAATGACACATGGGTCTTCCAGATTGCCCAGGATCTTACCGTAAATAGCAGTGCAATTATTACACTATTGGGTGGAGCACAAGCCAAAAACATCTTTTGGGTTGTTTCAGGTCAGGCGTTACTTGGTACGAACGTTAATTTCAGCGGGAATATCCTGAGTAAAACCTTGATTTCCCTGAACACCGGTGCTATTGTTACCGGCAGATTATTGGCCCAGACAGCTGTTACATTGAATACTGCAACAGTTATTATGCCTTAATAAAATCAGGAAGCCCCCTTACCTGGGGGGCTTCTAAATTCTAAATATAATCAATAGTATAAAAATATTACAACTATGAAATCTTTGACAAATTATAAAAAAGGATTACGCCTGGCGTGGTCACCTTGTAGACTGGCCATCAAAGGACTTATCGGAAGTGTCCTGCTTTTGACCGGAATTCAGTCTTCACTTCATGCACAGGAGGTTAAGTACACAAAACCTTCATGGTATTTTGGTGTGGCCGGTGGTGCAAATTTTAATTTCTATCGCGGTACTACACAGCAATTAACAACAGGTTTTACAGTTCCATCAGCCTTTTATGATGGCAATGGCGTTGGACTTTTTGTGGCACCCTTGATTGAATTTCATCGTCCTGATACACGCTTAGGCTTTATTTTCCAGGCTGGGTACGATAGCCGTAAGGGGGCTTTTAAACAGGTTAAATCGCCATGTAATTGTCCTGAAGACCTGAAAACTGACCTTAGTTATTTTACGATAGAACCGAGTCTTCGGTTTGCTCCCTTCAAATCGAATTTCTATTTGTATGGTGGTCCGCGTTTCGCCTTCGACATAGCAAATTCATTTACTTACCGGCAGGGGATCAATCCTGCCTACCCCACACAGGTAGCCAGTCCGGACGTAAAAGGTAATTTTAGCAATACTAACAATAGTCTGATCTCCATGCAAATCGGTGCAGGATACGATATCCAGCTCTCGAAACAGAAAAAGAGAACACAAGTTGTACTATCTCCCTTTGTCTCTTTTCAGCCCTATTTTGGACAAGATCCACGGTCAATTGAATCGTGGAACATAACTACTGTCAGAGCAGGTATTGCACTTAAGATCGGAAGTGGCCGAAGAATTGCCGTGCCTGTTGAAGCGGTTTTACCAATAGCAATTCCAGAACCTATAGTTCAGTTTACCGTAAATGCTCCCGTGAATATTCCGATCGAGCGTCGTGTAAGGGAAATGTTCCCACTTCGCAATTATGTGTTCTTTGATCTGGGATCAACAGAAGTACCAAATCGCTACGTACTGCTGACCAAAGATCAGGTTAAAGATTTCAAGGAGAGCCAATTGGAAGTTATAGCGCCTAAAGAATTGTCGGGTCGTTCAAAACGTCAGATGATTGTCTATTATAATGTTATAAATATTCTTGGCGACCGTTTGAATAAAAATCCTTCAACTACAATTACCCTGTTCGGATCTTCAAGACAAGGTTCAAAAGATGGCAGGGAAATGGCAGAGTCAGTCAAAAAATACCTGGTTGATGTGTTTCAGATTGATCCTTCAAGGATTGGTATTGAAGGTGGTGTAAAACCCAAAATACCATCGGAGCAACCTGGTGGAAAACTCGAGCTCGTCCTTCTTCGTGAAGGTGACCGCAGGGTATCTATTGAGAGCAATTCCCCTGCCCTGCTGATGGAATTCCAGAGCGGCCCTGATGCCCCTTTAAAACCTATTGAAATCGTTTCGGTTCAGGAAGCCCCAGTTGACAGCTATGTTTCAGTAAAGGTTGAGGGAGCAAAAGAGGCATTCACTTCGTGGTCACTGGAAATTGCCGATGAATCAGGAAAAGTACAAAACTTCGGACCCTATTCACAGGAAATGGTAAGCATTCCAGGAAAATCCATTTTGGGTGATCGTCCTTCGGGAGATTATAAATTGACCATGGTTGGTCAGACCAAAAGCGATAAAGTAATCAGGAAGGAAACTTCTACCCACATGGTACTGTGGACTCCCGCGACAACAGAAGAAATGATGAGATTCAGTATTCTTTATGAATTTAACAAATCCACTGCTATCACTATGTACGAGAAATACCTTACTGAAATTGTAATTCCAAAAATCCCAACAGGTGGAACTGTGATCATCCATGGTCATACCGATATCATTGGCGGTGAAGATTATAATTTGAAGCTGTCGATAGCCAGGGCTGAAGATGTCAGGACCATCCTCGAAAGTGGCCTTGCCAAGGCTGGCAGAAGTGATGTTAAATTTGAAGTACATGGATTTGGTGCGGATCAAACCCTGGCACCGTTTGAAAATAAATATCCGGAAGAACGCTTTTATAACCGGACAGTTATTATTGATATTGTCCCTGCAAAATAAGTTTAAAAGATAGTTGCTTATTACAAAAATGGGCTGTCCGGATCAAACAAGACAGCCTTTTTGTATGTGTGAATGATGTAACTCTTATCGGGAATTGTGTAACGGATCACCTCTCTAACAGACGCATCTTTGTATAAAGAAATTTTATAACAATTAGAAATAAGTACCATGAACACAACAGAAGTAAAAGGAAACTGGAATGAGCAGAAAGGGTTACTCAAACAGAAATTTGCAGTCCTAACGGACAATGACCTTATGTTTGAAGAAGGAAAGAAAGAGGAGATGCTGGGAAAGCTTCAAATCACCCTCGGCAAAACAAAAGAAGAATTATATAAGATTATTGGAGCACTTTAATCCACTATTTTCTTTAAAAAGTCATCGTTCACGGGCCATCATCCAGAACGGTGCCTTTTTGATTTTAAACCACTTTGCAATTAACCAAGTGTTTTTATCATGAAAAAACTTATTCCAGTTATAAAACTTGCCCCAAGTCTGCATAAGGCAAAGAAAATCACTATAAAAATCAGTGAAAAAACAATTGCAACTACTGAAGAGGCAAGCAATTTTTTAACGGATTTTGCTGATGTTATATTGTTTATAACCAGGACAGCTAAAGAGGCATTTTCCTTTGATTTTGAATTCAGGGAATTTTTGCGTCAATGCTATCAGATTGGGTATAAAACGCTGCCTTTGATCTCAGTAACCGGCATCATTATGGGCTTGGTGCTCACGATCCAGTCTCGTCCCTCACTTGCAAAATTCGGAGCAGATGCAATGCTTCCCGGCATGGTGGCAGTGTCACTTATCCGTGAAATGGGACCTGTGATTACCGCTCTGATTTGTGCAGGGAAGATTGGATCGGGTATGGGGGCAGAATTGGGCTCCATGAAAGTCTCCGAACAAATTGAGGCGATGGAGGTATCCTCTACTAATCCGATGAGATTTTTAGTGGTTACTCGCGTGTTGGCCGCTACACTCATGGTCCCATTACTCATAATGTATGCCGATGCCTTAGGGATACTTGGAAGCTGGGTCGGTGCAAATATTAAAGGGGATGTCACATTTGTACTGTTCTTTTCCCAGGCATTTCGCCACATCGATTTTATCGATTTCCTACCGGCATTTGTGAAATCAGTTTTTTTTGGAGCCGTAATAGGAATGGTCGGGTGTTATAAAGGGTACAATGCCGGACGTGGTACTGAAAGTGTAGGTATTGCTGCGACTTCTGCGGTGGTTTTAGGATCACTTCTGGTCCTGGTAGTGGATGTAGTTGCCGTTCAGCTCACTGATCTTTTATGATCTGATAATTTATTAATCTTCAAATATTTTCATAATGAATGATGTCAGAACAGAAGCGATCTCTCAGCCAAAATCAGTTAATCTAAAACAGGTTATTGACATAAAGAACCTTAGGAAAAGTTTTGGTAATCAGGAAGTATTGAAAAATGTGTCAATAAAACTATTCAATGGCGAGAATTTGGTAGTCCTCGGGAAATCCGGCTCTGGCAAATCTGTGCTGATCAAATGCATTGTTGGGTTACTAAATGCGGATAGCGGATCAATTAACGTGCTTGGAGAAAATGTGAATGAATTAAACAGTCAGGATTTAGGAGAATTGAGAAAGAAAGTTGGATTTCTATTCCAAAGTGGTGCACTTTATGATTCGATGACCGTAAGACAAAATCTCGAATTTCCATTATACCGGGTGAGAAAAGAGCTTACTCAAAAAGATATTGAAGAAAAAGTAAAGGAAGCTCTTGAGAATGTTGGATTATCAGATGCCATCAATAAAATGCCATCCCAGCTTTCAGGAGGAATGAGGAAACGGATTAGTCTGGCCCGAACCATTGTGGTTGACCCGTCAATTATGCTTTATGACGAACCTACCACAGGACTGGATCCCGTAACTTCTGATGAAATAAGTTTGCTTATTAATGCCATTCAAAAAAAATATAAAACTTCATCTATCATCATTACCCATGATATTGAATGCGCCAGAGAAACAGCCAACCGGGTAATCATGTTAAAGGATGGCGAAGTTTATATGGAAGGAAATTTGACGAAATTTGAAAAGTCAGATGACCCGGATATCAGATCATTCTTTAAATAATTCTTTCACAAGGTTTAAATTAATACCATAAAGACATGGAAATGCATACAGATCAGTTTAAAGTACGGTTAGGGCTTTTTGTGGCAGGGGGATTGGCTCTGTTTATACTTGCCATATTTATTATCGGCAAACAAAAGAATTTATTTAACCCAGTGTATTCACTCAATGCAACTTTTTACAATGTGAGTGGGTTGCAGGTTGGAAATAACATCCGTTTTTCCGGAATTAATATAGGTACTGTTGACAACATAACGATC
>Ga0364866_10093_pt1 | contig 61187 bp, 64 predicted proteins | sample ExccelAu500001D3_3_FD_206913 | JGI IMG/M metagenome (GOLD analysis project Ga0364866, IMG submission 206913) | Enriched cells from Trout Bog Lake Hypolimnion, Wisconsin, USA - BchlTB.Aug13.5000.01.D3 | ecosystem: Environmental > Aquatic > Freshwater > Lake > Hypolimnion/Profundal zone | place...
CGCCTTTTCTTTGGATACTTTCTTTTGGCGGCGCAAAATAAAGTATCTCGCCTTCGGGTGCGATAACCCGATTGAATAAATTGTCGCGATAGTGATCTCATTATTTGTTTTCTTTAAACCGCAGAATGGCTGCGTAACAACAGTAACTCATAACAGCGTAGAGACAGGCAGTGACTTGTCACAAACAATGTGATACTGACGCTAAAAATAAAATCCATAAACCTATGGAAATGTTATAAAATCATCGGTTTTTAAATTTAAAGACCGTTCTCGGTATTTAAATAGAGTGATTTACTGTTATGCGATGTCCATTTTGTGCGGCCCAAGATACTCGGGTACTTGATTCTAGGTTGATTAGCGAGGGCGATCAAGTTCGGCGTCGACGTGAGTGCGCTGTTTGCAAAGAGCGTTTTAATACTTTTGAAATGGCAGAACTGAACATGCCTCGAATTATTAAGCGTGATGGTACGCGAGTCGCTTTTGACGAAACTAAGTTACGTTCAGGCATGCTTAAGGCTTTAGAAAAAAGACCCGTTAACAGTGATGCCATTGAAATGGCGCTACATAACATTAAAAAAACCTTAATGTTAAAGGGTGATCATGAAATATCAACTCAGGAGTTGGGTGAAAACATCATGAAGGAATTAAAGTTATTAGATCATGTTGCTTATGTGCGTTTTGCTTCGGTGTATCGCAGTTTTCAGGATGTCAGTGAGTTCACTGACATGATTGAAGATTTAAAGAAAAAATAATGTTAGTCCAAGATGTTTTTTATCAAGATGCTTTTTATATGGCTAAAGCTTTGCAACTGGCTAGGTTGGGACGCTTTAGTACCGATCCTAATCCCCGTGTAGGCTGTGTTTTAGTTAAAGATGGCGTGATAATGGGTGAAGGTTTTCATGTTAAAGCAGGGCAGGCACATGCTGAAATTATGGCCTTAAATAATGCAGTTACTGCACAAGGTGCTACTGCTTATGTGACTTTAGAGCCCTGTAGTCATCAAGGTAAAACACCCCCTTGTTGTGATGCGCTGATTAACGCAGGTATATCTCGAGTAGTGGCCGCTATGCAAGACCCCAATCCTCTAGTGTCAGGACGTGGTTTAGAGCAGCTAAAGGCGGCAGGTATAGAGGTGGTTTGTGGTGTCTTAGAAGCCGATGCTAGATTACTTAATCGTGGCTTTATTAAGCGTATGACAGAACAAAGGCCTTTTGTTCGTAGTAAGTTAGCGATGAGTTTAGATGGACGCACGGCAATGGCATCGGGTGAAAGTAAGTGGATTACCTCTCAAGCCGCCAGAGCCGATGTGCATCAAATACGAGCAGAAAGCTCAGCGATATTAACAGGCATCAATACCGTACTTGCTGATGATCCTGCTTTAACAGCGCGAATTGATGAGGCAGTTGAGCAGCCTGTCAGAGTGGTGTTGGATTCAAATTTAAATATGCCTGTGACTGCGCAAATGGCAAAACTAGCAGGACGTAGTTTGATTTTAACCTGCTCATCTGACGTCATTAAAAGGCAGGCCTTGCAGGCAGAAGGTTTTGAAGTTTATACCTTAGCTGATAACAACGGTCAGCTTGATTTACGGGTTGTGCTGAGTTTTTTAGCGGAGCAGCAGATTAACGAAGTGTTGGTTGAAGCGGGTTCTATATTAAATGCTGCTTTATTGGCCGAAGATATAGTCGATGAATGGATCATTTATATGGCACCCTGTGTGTTGGGTGATCAAGGTCGTGGTTTATTTTCTATGCCGACTTTACAGAGTATGGCTGATAAAAAGACTTTACGTTTTCAAGATGTCAGGGCTATCGGGCCTGATTTAAAATTAACCCTGACTCGACCTTAAGGGAATATAAATGTTTACAGGCATCATTTTAGCAATTGGAAACATCGCTGCCATCGAGCGTAGAGCTGGCGATTGTCGTATTAAAATAAATACGGGTAAATTATCGATGGCTGATGTGGCATTAGGTGACAGTATTGCTGTTAATGGTGTTTGTTTAACGGCTGTCGAGTTAGGAGCACATTATTTCTGCGCGGATGTTTCTAATGAAACCTTGAATAAGACGCTTATTAATACCTTGGTTGTCGGAGCACCCGTTAATTTAGAGCTCGCTTTAACACCTACTACACGTATGGGTGGACATATCGTTAGCGGTCATGTCGATGGTGTCGGTGAAATAGTTGAAAGAAAATCGGATGGTCGTTCGTTTCGTTTTAAAATTAAAGCGCCCGATTCGTTGGCAAAATATATTGCTCAAAAGGGTTCCATTTGTATTAATGGCATTAGCTTAACGGTTAATGAAGTGAGTGGTGCAGCCTTCAGTGTAAATGTTGTGCCTCATACCCTAACTGAAACTACCTTGGGTACTGCAACGACCGGTACTTTTGTAAACTTAGAAGTAGATATGTTGGCGCGTTATATGGAGCGACTAATACAAGGTGAAGCGGCAGCTGTTGAGTATGGCGGTGGTGTCACTATCGATTTATTACATAAAAGTGGATTTTTGGGTTAATGAATACAATTGAAGAAATCATAGACGATTTACGTTTAGGCAAAATGGTCATCATTATGGATGATGAAGATCGTGAAAACGAAGGCGACTTATTGATGGCTGCTGCCTTTACTCGTCCAGAAGATATTAACTTTATGGCGCGTTATGGTCGTGGCTTGATTTGTTTAACCTTAACCAGTGAGCGTTGTCAGCAATTACGTTTGCCGTTAATGACAAATGAAAACAAAACGGCTCATTCCACTAATTTCACCGTTTCTATTGAAGCCGCTACGGGTGTAACTACCGGTATTTCTGCTGCAGATAGAGCGAGAACAGTGCAATGTGCGGTTGCTGCAAATGCAAAAGCCGAAGATTTAGTGCAACCAGGACATATATTCCCTTTAATGGCTAAAGCGGGTGGCGTTTTGAGTCGGGCAGGGCATACTGAAGCGGGATGTGATTTTGCTAGGTTAGCTGGCGTTGATCCTTCGGCGGTGATAGTTGAAATTCTTAATGAAGATGGCACTATGGCCAGACGCCCTGATCTGGAAATATTTGCTAAAGAGCATAATCTTAAAATGGGCACCATTGCTGATTTGATCCATTATCGTATTCAGCATGAGAACACTTTAGAGCGCATTAGTGAGTGTGCTTTCCCTACTGAATTTGGTGATTTTCGACTTTATGCTTATCAGGATAAAAACGACAATAACGTACATTTAGCCTTGGTCATGGGCAATGTGTCTGGTGATACACCGGTTTTAGTTAGAGTACATGCAAAGAACTTGTTGGATGATGTGTTTTCATCGAAACGTAACGATTGCAGCATTTCTATTCGTGAGGCTATGCAAAAAATTGCAGAAGCGGGGTGTGGTGTTTTGGTCGTGATTAGGCAAAGTGAAGACAATAAATCATTGGTAGAATTAATACATCAATACCAATTAGAAGATAACGGTGTGCTAAGCCAAAATCAGGCAAAGCTTGCAACTGATTGGCGTACTACTGGAACTGGTGCAAGAATTTTAGCTGATTTAGGTGTGCATAAACTTAAAGTGCTAGGTACTCAGAAAAAATATGTAGGTTTGTCAGGATTTGATTTAGAAGTGTCAGAGCACGTTGGTTAATAATAACCAGTGTTTTAATATAGTATTGTAATTATTCACCTCCCCCTTTGAAAAAGGGCGATTGAGGGGGATTTTTTAATAAAATCCCCCCTAACCCCTCTCAACAAAGAGGGGGGACTGAATAATTACTAGTCATTGTAATTTAAAGTAGAGAAAGAAAATGTCAGCTATAAAAGTGTTTGAAGGAAATTTATTAGTACAAGGCGGTAAGTTTTGTATCGTTGCATCTCGTTTTAACAGTTTTATTGTTGAACAATTAGAAGGCGGTGCTATTGATGCGCTTGTGCGTCATGGCGCAGATAAAGCCAATATTGATTTAGTTAAAGCGCCGGGTGCATTTGAATTGCCAATGGTCGTGCAACGTATTGCAGCCACTAAAAAATACGATGCAATTATCGCTTTAGGTGCAGTCATACGTGGAGGCACGCCTCATTTTGAATATGTGGCTGGTGAATGTGTTAAAGGCTTGGCAACGGTTTCATTGCAATATAATGTGCCAGTCAGTTTTGGTGTATTAACCGTTGACAGTATAGAGCAAGCCATAGAGCGTGCAGGTACCAAAGCAGGTAATAAAGGTGCTGAAGCTGCGATGTCGGCCATAGAAATGGTGAGTTTATTTGCTAATTTGGAAGCCTAATGAGTCAAACGCGTACCAATGCCCGCAAAGCAGCCGTTCAAGCTTTATACCAATGGCAAATGACTGGGCAAAGTTTAGTTGAAATTGAACGTCAGTTTGCAGAAGATGAGCGTTTTAAAGATGTACAGAAAAGTTATTTTACTGAGCTATTTCATGGCGTACCCAAAAATTTAACGGTCATTGATGAAGCCTTGAATGAGTTTGTTGATCGACCTGTGGATATGGTTGATCCAGTTGAACGTGCGATATTAAGAATCGGTGCATTCGAGTTATTACATCGTTTAGATATGCCTTATCGGGTAATCTTAAATGAAGGGATTAATCTGGCTAAATATTTTGGTGCTGATGGCAGTCATAAATATGTCAATGGTATCTTGGATAAATTAGCACAGAAGATTCGTGCTTTAGAAATTAAAGCTAAGATGCAAGCTGCTAAATGATAGGCTTTATCGTTCCCACGCTCTGTGTGGGAACCATGAAAACACGTAGGTCGGGTTAGCGATAGCGTAACCCGACATTTCGTAGTGTCGATATAAACGGTGGGCATTGAGCGTTACCCAACCTTTCGGTCTCATTAGGCACACTGGACAGGTCTTGACCTGTCCCTACGGTGTTTCAAAGCAACAGTAGTTCATTGCGTCGGGTTACGCTATCGCTAACCCGACCTACAAAAAACCTTAATTTAATAGGCGCATGCAACCATTAACTGAATTTCCCCTCATCCAGCGTTTCTTCACCCAGCAACGGGTAAAAAATCCTCAAACAAACTTAGGTATTGGTGATGATTGCGCTTTGTTGTCGGTACCAGACGGTTATCAGTTAGCAATTACCACTGATACTATGGTTGAAAACGTACATTTTTTTGCCGATGCTGATCCAGAACAGTTAGGGCATAAATTGTTAGCGGTTAATTTAAGTGATCTGGCCAGTATGGGCGCACAGCCACTTTCTGTTACCTTAGCATTAACTTTGCCAAAAGTTAATGAGGATTGGTTGACAGCTTTCTCTAAAGGTTTTTTAGGCTTAGCAGAGCAGTATTCGGTGGATTTAATAGGTGGCGATACGACCTCTGGACATTTAACGCTGACGGTGCAAGCTTTGGGTTTAGTCCCTAAAGGCAAGGGACTCAGGCGCTCAACTGCAAAAGTGGGTGATTATATTTATCTGACGGGCAGTTTGGGCGATGCTGGTTTAGGTTTAAAAATCAAACAAGGTTACAACTGTAGTCAGGCTCATACTGAAACGGCCTTGGTGCGTTTTAATAATCCTAATCCTCAAGTACAAACTGGTTTAGCTTTACTGGATATTGCCAATGCCTGCATTGATATTTCAGATGGTTTACTGGCAGATTTAGAGCATATTCTGGAACAAAGTCAGGTAGGTGCAAGGCTGGATTGGGAATTGCTGCCCTTATCTGAGGCGGTTCATTCCTATATTAATGAAACGGGCAATTGGTCACTGCCTTTGATTGCGGGTGATGACTATGAATTATGCTTTACGGTCAGTCCAGAAAAAGTTAAATTGCTGACCATACCGTGTACAAAGATAGGTGTTATTGAAGCTTTGTCCGGTTTACGCCTGTATAAATCAGGTCAATTACAATCCTTAACAAGTAAAGGTTATGAGCATTTTTCTTAACTCCCACTATGGTAAAAATAAGCTAACGCCTAAACAAATCATGACTGATCCCGTGTTGTTTTTGGCTTTCGGTTTTGGTTCGGGTTTAGCTAAAAAAGCTCCTGGTACTTGCGGCACTGTGGCGGCTATTCCAGTTTATCTGTTATTAGTTTTAACGGGCTTACCTATTTATAGTTTGTTAACTATTATTGTTACCTTGGTAGGTATCTGGATCTGTGGTCAGGCGGCAGATAAATTAGGTGAGCATGACTTTGGCGGTATAGTTTGGGATGAAGTGGCGGGTTATTTGATCACCTTATGGCTAGTGCCTTTTAGCTGGCAAACAGCATTGGCTGGATTTGTTTTATTTAGATTTTTCGATATCGTTAAACCTTGGCCTATTAAATGGTTAGATCAACATGTGCAAGGTGGTTTCGGTATTATGATTGATGATGTACTGGCTGGCGTATTCGCAGGCGGAGTTTTATTGTTAGTTGTTGATTGGGGGTGGCTAGCTTAAAACATTGGCTTAAGCTATTGCCTTTTAAAACTGCAAAAGCAGTAGTAGGCCGTAATAAGTCTTTTCGAGCGACAGCGAGTAAAGCGTTTCCGTTACAGGCACTGAACCTGTGCCGGAAACGCCACCACACGCTACGCTTGGTGGGGGCTTATTAAAGCCTACATCTACTATGCGGAGTTAAAACTCATGAGTTTTTATTCCAAAAACAAAGTCACTCAGGTCGGCAACGCTTAATGCTTAATGTTTATTTCGGTAGGGTGGGCAAACAATAAACCTGTTTATCCACCCTACATCTCTCAGTAGTTAGGCAATCATTTATCAGCTCATTTACCCTTAAATTTGTTAGCATAAGCATATGTTATGCGTATTTCTACTCATTGTGCGGTCTATGGGTTTTCTATAATCTATAACCTCAATCAAAAAAGTTTAACGCTGTTGGGCTTCAATCTTCCGTAAAACACTTAAGAAATTACATTGCAGGCTATGTCTAAGCACTCATTTAAAATTCAAGGTTTTACAATGATAGAGTTGGTCATGACTATGGCTATAGCAGGCATCTTGGTGATCATAGCCATACCCAGTTTTAACTCAATGATCACTCGTAGTCGTTTAACCAGTTATGCCAATGATTTGGTAGGCGCATTGAATTTGGCGCGTAGTGAGGCGATTAGGCGAGGCATACAAGTAACCGTTAGTCATAATGGCGCATTAACACATTGGGAAAGCGGTTGGAAGGTGTTTGTAGATATCAATGGTGATCAAACTTATAACCCCCCAGATAACTTATGCACTACCAGCGCCATTGGTGCGCCAACTGAGGATTGTCTATTGAGGGTCTATCCTAGCTTAGCTAGTGGCTATACTTTAACGACTGGTAATAGTTCATATAATAAAGCGGCGGCTTATTTTCCAAATGGTTTAAGTTACGTCACTGTTGGAGATACTTTTAGATTGTGTAATGGTACCGATATGACTACCTCTCGGTCTATTGTTATTGATGGTGTGGGTCGAGCCCATATTTCGCCACCTGGCAGTACAGTATCTTGCCCATAATTAATGTTAAAAGTTATGTCGTGAACAAAAATACAGGATTTACTTTAATTGAAGTATTAATAGCTATGCTAGTCTTGGCAGTTGGTTTGTTGGGTTTGGCTGCTTTACAAGCTAGTAGCCTAAGAAATGCTCAAAGTGCTTACAACCGGAGTCTAGCGACTGAATTGGCTTATGATTTAGCGGATCGTATGCGTGCCAATATTCCAGGTATCGTCACTTATATCACTGGCCCAGCTACGCAAATCGTTAACTGTGAAAATACCCTAGGCTGTACCACAGCACAAATGGCACAGAATGATTTGTATAAATGGAATCTTGCCGTGAACACTACCTTGCCCAGCGGTACGCCAAGTGTAACAGTTGCCGCTAATGTTTATACCATTACGGTGTCTTGGGATGATAATCATGATGGTATAACAGACTTAAGTTTTATCACTCGTTTCCAGATATGAATAAGCAATTGGGTTTCAGTTTAGTAGAAATCATGATTGCCTTATTAATAGGCTTGTTTCTATTGGAAGGAATATTGCAGATGTTTTCAGCTAGTCAGCAAACTTACCGAATGCAGAGCAATTTGGCAAGATTACAAGAAAATGGTCGTTTCGCCTTAGATTTTTTAGCGCGTGATATTCGTATGGCAAGTTATTGGGGGTGTATGTCATCTTCGACGGGTGATATTTCTGGGACAGAGGGCGCTCTTAATGGCCCCGATAGTATCAGTATACAGGCAGTGTTTGTGTTAATACCTACGGGTACATGTGGTAGTCCAGTCAACGCAGTCAATAGTTGCGGAGCAGTCAATTGCTATACAGATCTTACATCAACAATTACTTACACTATTTCTACTCCCACAGCGACGGTTAGTTCGCCCAATCCAAATATTACTTTGTATAGAAATACTAATAATGTATCTAATCCTTTAATTGAGGGCATACAAAATATGCAAGTTTTATATGGCGTAGATAGCGATGGTGATGGCTCCGCTAATAAATATGTGCCAGCAAATAATGTAGCGAATATGCTGCAAGTCGTTAGTGTCCGTATCAGTTTGTTAGTTGCGACTTTGGATGATTATTTGACTACACAACCGATGGTTTATACCTACAATGGAGTAACGACTACGCCGACTGATCATAAAATCAGGCGGGTATTTAATACGACTATAGCCTTACGAAATCATTTGTTATGAAAGCTATAAGTTCATGCTTAATTAATCACCCGCCGGTTGTAGGAACTGATAAACATAGCCGAAGCTTAGTATCGCCAATATCGAGCTTGCAAACTCAAAGTGGTGTAGTTCTGGCTATTAGTTTAATTATCTTATTATTGTTGACCCTCATTGGCTTGTCAGCTACGCAAACTACGGCATTAGAAGAAAAAATGGCCGGTAATTTGCGTGATAAAAGCCTAGCTTTTCAGGCCGCCGAATCAGCACTGAGAGCTGCAGAACTCAGTTTGCCAAGTATACCTAGTTCGACTTATGTTACTGCCGGTACTGGAGGCTTTTATTTGGATAATAATCCCATACCCAATCCTATACCAAGCGCAACCGCAATTTTGACGGATAATTTTTGGAGTAGCAATCCACACGCTACTCTTCCTACGCCCACCGGTTTAGGCAACGTTATTGATGCTAATCCTCCACTTTATATCATTCAAAAATTACCGGTGTTCTGTCCTGTGCCCTGCGCCCTCCCTCCCCAGAATTTAACGCCCTACAAAATTACCGTTAGGGCGACGGGTGGCACAACTAACACGGTCGTTATTTTACAATCCATAAAAGCTATCTAATTATGAATGCCAAGCCGATAAGTCCACGCCGCGCTTTCAAACGATTTAACAAATATACATTTATCGGAGTTTTGTCATGAATAAAGTTAATGAGTTATATTCAATCATCAGTGTGTATAACCCACTAAAGGCGATAGGTAAACAATGGGCTGCTTTGTTTTGTGGTGGATTGATACTACTTTTGTTCTGTGCCGATATTTATGCCGATCCTTCTCAGACCCCTTTATCACTCACTACCTCCGGGCAACCTAGTTTATTGGTGATATTGGATAATTCCAACAGTATGGATGAAGATACTGGTGGGGGAGCTGCAGGCAGTAATTGCCCAACGAGTAAGTCAGAAATTGCCAGATCTGTAATAAAAAACATGATTACCAGCTATACGGGTGACATTAGTATGGGTTTGATGACTTATCAGCTATCAAGCACATCATCTTGGTATATTCATAATTCAGAATATGATGTGAGTTATAATCCAGCCAACTATCCTCTACCAACAAGCCCGCTAACAATTTATCCTAGATACTCGCTACAAAAAAATTACCGTATTCCAAATCCTACTAGTCTTAATAACTTTATCTATTATAACTATGAATCCCCTTATTACAGTTCTCAGAATCAAGGTTATGGTTTTTGTTATTCAACGACTGCAAATGCTACTCCCATTGCAGGTTACCCGAATGGTTTTAATCGGGGAGAAAATGGAACTAATGCACATCCATGGAATATCTATAGTTGTTATAGTAAAAAAACTGGGACATTAGATGCACCTAGTACAAGTGGTATAAATCAGTATTCGCAATTTATCTCCCAATATAGCTTTACTCCGTCAGACAGTGATTATGCTGCAGGTATAACAAACTTTGGTAAACAAATGGCTTGGAGTTTTGTAGGTTCTGCATATTTTTCTTCGACATCGCCAGGTCTAGGTTATCTACAAGCGCCAATAAAGTCTTTGACTACAGCACAAGGCAACACTATTAAGGGTTTAGTGGCTTGTAATGTACCTCAGACTACGCCAGCCTCTTGTACTCAAAATGCAGCTTGTACGACTACCGGTATTAAAAATGCGGGCAATACGCCGATTCAGGGTACTTTACAAACAGCTAATAAATATTTTGCGGGTACTTTAAGTAATGCAGCGCAAGGCTATACAGCTTCTAGTTATCCCTTGCCACTTTCTTGTGGCAAAAATTACGTTATTTTAGTGACAGATGGTTTGCCCGATACCGACACGACTGGCAATATTGTGGTTGATCCTAATGGCGTAGCTCCAGGTACTACAGCAACAGCGGCTGCTGCATCTGCTGCAGCGACTTTATTAAGCACAGGAGTAAAAACTTATGTAGTTGGTTTTGGCTCTGCAGCTCAAGCTGCACCCTTAAATACAATAGCGGTTGCTGGGGGAACAAGGACTTCTTATTCAGCATCCGACTACCCTACATTAGCCAGTGCTTTAGATAGTATACTTCAAGATATTTTAAGTATTTCTAATTCAGCGGCTTCTGTTGCAGCAAACTCTACGCAATTAAACACGGGTACCTTGCTTTACCAGGCTAAGTACAATGCCACTGACTGGAGTGGCCAATTGATTGCTTCTAGTGTAAATCCTAGTACGGGTGCAGTAATAACACCTCAGTTATGGGATGCCTCTGCTTCACTAACTAGCACTGTTCGACATGTATATAGTTACAATCCCAGCTCAGGTGGTATCTCCTTTCTTTGGGGTAATCTAACATCTACACAGCAAACGTATTTAAATACCTTATCAGGCTTTAATGATGGTAACGGCTCTAGCAGAGTTGCTTGGTTAAGTGGTAATCAGAGTCAAGAGCAAGCTCAGGGTGGTGTTTTTAGAAACCGAATAAATTTGTTAGGCGATATAGTTGATTCTGCTCCTGTCTACGTAGGCAGTAAAGATTATGGCTATGGTAATTTGGCTGGTGCCGAGGGTAGTAGTTATATCACTTATATAAATTCTAGTGCTTATGTTAATCGAACAGCCATGCTATATGTCGGCGCTAATGACGGTATGCTGCATGGTTTTGATGCTAGTAGTCATAATACGGGAGGTCAGGAAGTTTTTGCTTATTTGCCTAATGCACTTTATCCCAAGTTGAGTCAACTCACTACGCCTAATTATGTACATCAATTTTATGTTGATGGTGTATCTGGGGTAGGTGATTTTTATGACGGCTCTGCTTGGCATACTTTATTGGCAGGAGCTACAGGAGCCGGTGGCAAAGCAATATTTGCTTTGGATGTAACCAATCCAAGCAACTTTAGTGCGAGTAATGTGTTATGGGAGTTTTCTAATATTGTCCAGTCTGTGCCTTCTGCTTGCAGCGCTTGGAACTCTAATATCAATTACGATGTGAATAATTTAGGTTACACCTTAGGACAACCGTCAGTAGTCAGATTACAAGATGGTCATTGGGTGGTGTTAGTTGCCAATGGTTATAACAGCGTTAATGGTCATGCTGTGTTGTTTATATTGGATGCGAAAAGCGGTTGTGTTATTCAAAAAATAGATACCGTTAGTGCAGATACTAGTGGGTTAGCAACAGTTAATGGTTTGTCATCTCCTGTTGCGGTCGATACTAATAGTGATGGCAGTGCTGATATTATTTATGCAGGCGATTTACATGGTAATGTTTGGAAATTTAATGTGTCGGGTAGCGCAGGTAGTTATCCAACACCTACTGCTCCCTTTTTTGTGGCCTGTACGACTTCTGGCAGTTGTACTGCGGCTAACAGGCAAGCCATTACTGCAAAACCCACTGTAGGGCCTGCGGGTGGAGTGGGTTCTGATCAAAACGGTGTAGGTTGGATGGTGTATTTTGGTACAGGACAGTATTTTGCCCCAGGTGATAATGTCGTAGGGGCCAATCCGCAAGTGCAGAGTTTTTATGGCTTATGGGATCAGGGTGCTGCTATTACTGATCGTGCCTTATTACAAGCACAAACGATTACTTATGAAGGTGTAGGTACACTAGCTTGTACGCTAACTAATGCTTGTCCAACGGGCACGCCGACCACAACTACCAATTCTATTGCTGTGGTTTCAAATACTGCTGTGTGTTATGCAACCAGTAGTGTTGGCTGTACATCAACCAGTCCGCTAAAAAAGGGCTGGGCATTAGATTTAAAATATTCTATTGGCCAAGGAGAGCGTGTGGTGAGTGCCCCCTTGGTTACGCGAGGTTTGGTAGTATTTCCGACTTTAATACCAAGTTCTAATCAATGTACGGCTGGGGGGACTTCGAATTTATTTGAAGTCGGGGCTCTCAGTGGGGGCCAATCAGGCATGGCTCCTTTCGATATTAATGGCGATGGCGTGGTAAATAGTCAAGATCAGGTGGTGATTAATGGTGTGGCGCAATATGTTTCTGGGATCAATCTAAATATAGGCATCATTAATACGCCGACCATAATTGCAGCAACAACTGTTGATTATAAGTATGTGAGTGGCTCAACAGGTGCAATGGCGACTGTTACAGATGCTGGAGGCAATATTGGTGCTAATAAGCGTTCTTGGCGTCAACTAAAATAATCAGATTACAATTATAAAAAATGATGAAACGTTTAAATGTTGGTTTTACTTTAATAGAATTAATGATTACGGTGGCGATCATCGGTATTTTGACCAGTATTGCCTATCCTAGTTATCAAGATAGCATTATGAAATCACGACGTGTCGATGCTCAGGGTGCCTTAATGGGGTTTGCCAATGCCATGGAGCGATTTTATACGGTCAATAATACTTATCCTAGTTCTAGTCCAGGGGCACCGACTGCCCGTATCTATCCGGTTACTAGTCCAGTCAGTGGGGGTACGCCTTATTATAATCTTTCGATAGATGCCTCCTCAACTGCCAGTACTTATCTTTTAAATGCAACTCCAATAGTAGGAGGTGCGCAAGCTACTGATAAATGCGGCACTCTAACATTAGATCAAGCAGGTGCTAGAGGTTTTACTGGCCTAGGGATGACCAGTGCCGATTGCTGGTAACTTGTAAAATTGTTGGAGTGGCTTTCAAAGAATTAAAATCAATAATTCTGTCGTTATAATCATTTAATTTCAAGTTCCAAGTCATCCAATTAGAGTTAAATCAGAGCTTAAACTAGCCATATCTCTAGCAGAATTCTATTCAATGATGATTCCCCTTATATACCTAGATGAGAGCAAAGCTGTTAAACTACACTTTTTATAATCCATAATAGCCCAAGCAATCACTTAGAGATTGATGTAATCCCTCTTAATCATTTAACATTGCTAATACGTATCCTACCTCTTCAGTTAACTATGAAATTTGATGTCATTTGTTTTGATTGCGATAGTACCTTAAGTAAAATTGAAGGTATTGATGAACTTGCTAAGTCTGTTGGTTTAGGAGAAGAAATGTCTAAATTAACTGATGCAGCGATGAATGGAGACGTTGCTTTAGAAGCGGTTTATGAAAAGCGTTTATCGCTTATTCAACCTAACATTAAAAGCATTAATGATTTGGCTGAGCAGTATATTGCCGAAATAGTGGAAGGTGTTAAAGAGGTTTTTGCTGTTTTATTAGCTGAAAAAAAATCAGTGCATATTATTAGTGGCGGTTTGCGTCAAGCGATCCTGCCTTTGGCACACACTTTAGGCTTGCCTGATAGTCACGTTCATGCCGTTGATATTTTTTTTAATGAAGACGGAAGTTATCGCCGTTTTGATCAGGAGTCACCCTTGGCCAGAACTGGTGGAAAAACTGTTGTTATAGAACTGTTAAAAGCCCAAGGATCTGTAGTTATGATAGGTGACGGTAAAACCGACTTGGAAGCTCAACAAGCAGGAGCTTTCGTGATCGGTTTTGGTGGAGTGGTTGATAGATCTATCGTTCGTGAGCGAGCAGATGTATATATCAATGAACACTCGCTGCTGAAAGTTTTAGAGCACATTTTATAAGTATTTAATACAATAGACTTTTAAAGAGAGTAAGCATGGCCGGACATAGTAAATGGGCTAATATTAAGCATCGCAAAGCAGGACAAGATGCTAAACGCGGTAAAGTTTTTACTAAAATATTACGTGAGATTACCGTTGCAGTAAAAACTAGCGGTTCTGATGCGGCTAGTAATCCCAGTTTACGCACAGCTGTTGATAAAGCCTTGGGTGCGAATATGCGCCGTGACACTATTGATACAGCCATTAAAAAAGCTTCTGGTGCCCTGGAAGGTGTTAATTATGAAAACATCCGTTACGAAGGCTATGGTCCTGGCGGAACAGCTATTATTGTTGATTGCTTGACTGATAACCGCAATCGTACCGTTGCCGAAGTCAGACATGCTTTTAGTAAGGCTGGTGGTAACTTAGGTACAGAGGGTTCTGTTGCCTATTTGTTTAGTAAAGTCGGTATCCTTAGTTATGCGCCATCAGTAGATGAAGGTGCACTGATGGACGCAGCCCTTGAAGCGAGTGCAGACGATGTTGTCAATTATGATGACGGTGCAGTAGATGTGATGACCTCCCCAGAAAACTATTTAACAGTAAAAGAGGCACTTATTACCGCAGGTTTTGTGCCTGATAATGCTGAAGTGACTATGCAAGCCTCTACCATGGCTGAGTTGGATACCGACGATGCTGAAAAAATGCTACGTTTGATAGATCGATTAGAAGATTTAGATGATGTGCAAGACGTTTATTCCAATGCCGATATTAGTGATGAGCTTATGGCGAGTTTGGCTTGATGGTTGTGGGCAACCAATCTGCCTACATCATTAGCTTACACAGATGCCTGCCAATGTCCTGATTTACCCCCGTCTTTTTGTAACAAGCGGACTGAATCAATAACCATACCTCTATCTATACCTTTACACATATCATAAATGGTTAGCAAAGTGATTTGAGTAGCGCACAGTGATTCGATTTCTATACCTGTCTGACCGATGGTTTTTACCGTGGTTTCACAGCGAATGCGGTTATGTTCAGGTTCGGCGCTTAAATTGATTTCAATATGGGTAATAGGTAGCGGATGACAGAGCGGTATTAAATCGGCGGTTTTCTTTGCGCCCATAATGCCAGCAATTCTGGCAACAGCGAGTACATCGCCCTTTTTGTGTTCTCCAGCAATAATCATTTGCAAGGTTTCTGGGTGCATTTTTATATAGCCTTCAGTCACAGCGATCCGCTGAGTGATGGCTTTAGAGCCGACATCGACCATGTGCGCTTCGCCAGATGAATTAAAATGCGTGGTATAAGTCATGAATAAGTTCGTGCTAGAGTGAGCAAAGTGCATTATTATCTCTTTTTTTCTTGTTATGGGAATCATTATGTCCATCAAAGTCTATTATTTTGCCAGTTTAAAAGAGCATGTAGGCAGTTCCGAGCATGAGTTAGACTTTATTCAGTCATTAACCGTTACTGAAGTTTGGCTACAGGCTAATGCAGAGCTGGTTCTACCTAGAAATACCTTAGCGGCTATTAATATGGAATATGTAGAGTGGGATAGTTTGGTTTCTGATGGTGATGTCGTTGCCTTTTTTCCCCCTGTGACCGGTGGTTAAAGATGGCGATTAAGATCATCGACCAACCCTTTGACCCTTATCAAGAACTTCAACTTTACCAGAACAGCACACTTGCTCATCAGGGTGCCATAGGCGCAACTAGTATTTTTATCGGCACTATGCGTGATTTTAATCAAGGTAGTCAGGTCACTGGTATGAGCATAGAGCATTACCCGGGTATGACAGAAAAGCAATTAGCTTTGTGTGTTGAAAAGGCGCAGGGCTTGTGGTCTATTTTGGATAGTTTAATCATTCATCGTGTCGGCACAATTACGCCCAATGAAGTCATTGTTTTGATTGCAGTATGGTCTTCGCATCGGGGTGATGCCTTTGATGCGACTCGTTATATTATGGAAGCCTTAAAATCGACAGTGCCGTTTTGGAAGAAAGAATGTTTAGAGACAGAAGCCGAGCGCTGGGTGATGAGTAATACCTCAGGTTACCAATAGCCAGATATAGAGCATAAGATTAAATTATGGTGTCGAGCATCCAGCACTTTATTAAAGATGAGCTTTGGTTAGTGCAAGAGCAATCATTACCACGATTTCATTCCTTGTTTATCAAATCATTAAAAATCGCCCTGTTATCGATGCAAGATTTTTGTCGTGATTTATGCCCACTTAGAGCCTCAGCCTTAACACTTTTTAGCTTGTTATCCATCGTTCCAGTTATCGCTTTACTGTTTGGTATTGCTAAAGGTTTTGGCTTTGAAAAAATACTGGAACAACGTTTACTAGAGCAAGTCCCTAATCAAGAAACTATGGTATTACAGTTGCTTAGTTTTGCGCAGAATATGCTCGATAGCACTAAAGGCGGCGTTGTCGCTGGTATCGGTACGGTACTGCTGTTTTGGACGGTGATTAACGTCATCAGCAATATTGAAGAATCTTTTAATCACATCTGGAAAATAAAGCAGAGTCGAAGTTTTAGTCGTAAGTTTAGTGATTATTTATCCTTGATGCTATTAGCGCCTATCGTCTTAGTTATTTCTGGCAGTATTAGTCTGTTTTTAAAAACTAAACTCACTTGGTTAATGACGGCAATTCAGCTATCAGATTCTAGCAACTGGTTATTGATTAAAGCCTTGGGCTTATTACCCTTGCTGCTGATGATCGGTCTATTTGGCTTTACTTTTATCTTTATGCCCAATCATAAAATATCGGTTAAGGCAGGTATGATTGCAGGGCTAGTTACAGGAATTTTATCCTATTTATTACAATGGGCTTATTTGAGCTTACAGTTAGGCGCGTCTAGTTATAATGCTATTTATGGCAGTTTTGCCGCCTTACCTTTATTTGTGGTTTGGTTGCAAGTCGGCTGGATGGTGGTTTTATTTGGTTGTGAAATTGCCTTTTTTATACAAAACTACGAAATATACAAAAACAAACATCGCTATGAGGATTTAAGTTTTGCCTTGCAAAAAGTGCTTGCCCTACAAATAAGCCATTTAATTATTAACAATTTTGTCTTAATGAATAAGTCCTTTTCAGCGACTGAAATTGCCGCCAAGTTACTCATTCCAATTGCCATTGTGCAGGATTTATTGGCAAAGTTAATCACGAGTCATATCATTGTCGAATTTAAACCAGAAGAGCAGGGCACTGAAGAACTTTATCAGCCCGCTGTGGATATTAATAAATTGACTATCGCTTATGTGATCACCGCATTAGAGCAAAGTGGTCAGCATTATTTAGCGGATATACAACAAGAGCAGTTATTTATGACCGCCGTTGATGAGTTTAGACAGCTAATGGAAAACTCTAAACACAATAGCTTATTGAAAGAGCTTTAGTTGATGGCTTATGTTTAGCATTGTTTTAGTGTGGCTTGGTTTTTAAGCTAGGTACAAATGTTATAAAATATGGAGTGGAATAACTTCAGTTATTAATCGACTATTCATGCTTGGTGTTTGACGCTTCTCTTACGGTATTCTCTTTGTCAGGCATAGATTTCTTCATAAGTAAAAAAATTATCATTTCCAAGCAATAACGATAATATTGTAGTGGTGTTCGTAGGGGCGTATTGCATATGCCCTTATTAGTAAGTTTTTTAACATTGAATTTTCGATAAATGGGCGTATTCGATTTGCCTCTACGATGTTTTTTACATTTCCATTCCGATAGGACGTTTGTGTAGATAATAAAGATTTACTCCAAATAACAACGACGAACTCAATGAAAAACATATTTACCCTAGCTGAAGCCTGTTTGCATCACCCCGATATTGAGCAAAAATTAACGCTCACTCATCAAGCTCAGCAATTAATGACTGAGGGGCTGTTAAGCTTAGAATCTTTGACGCCACCTTTAGCTATTTCCACAGTGCAATTTCCTAGTGCGCCGATATTATTATCCACGCGCGAAATGCCTAAACGAAAGCTAGGTAGCCCTGGCGGTATAAAAGCCTTCTTTCATGCCATTGCTCATGTTGAATTTATGGCCATTTATTTGGCTTGGGATATGCTCTATCGTTTTCGTGGCATGCCTGAGCAGTTCTATAAAGATTGGCTACGTGTTGCCGATGAAGAAGCTCAGCACTTTGAGTTAATTCAGTTGCATTTACAATCCATGAGTTTGGCTTATGGTGATTTACCCGCTCATAAGGGTTTATGGGATCATGCTACAGATACCTCAGAGGATTTATTAGCGCGTTTAGCGATGATTCCACGTTGCATGGAAGCGCGGGGTTTAGATGTTACGCCTGCCATCATAGTCAAATTTAAGCATATTGGCGATGAGGCCAGTGTGTCATTATTAACCCGCATTTTAACTGACGAAGTAGGGCATGTAGAGCGTGGTTCCTATTGGTTTAAGTTTGTTTGTGAGCAGCAAGGCTTGGAACCGGAAGGCCAATACCAACAGTTAATTAAGAAATATTACTTAGGTGGAAAGCCAAAAGGCCCTTTTAACAGAGAAATGCGTATAATTGCAGGTTTTTCAGATGCTGAGTTAGATTGGTTGGAAAATACATCCCTATGAATACACATAAAATATTTGACACACCTATTTTTGCTTTAGGCTTTAGAGTGTTTTTTGCTCTAGCTGGCTTATCTGCACTGATCTTAATTTTGCTTTGGAATGCTATGTTCAAGGGCACATTAACAGTCGCAAATTATTTTTTACCGAGTTATTGGCATGCGCATGAAATGTTGTTGGGCTATTCGGTAGCCGTCATCGCTGGATTCTTATTAACCGCTGTTAAAAACTGGACCGCAAAGCCAACCCTAACGGGTGATAAATTAACCGCACTGGCATTGTTGTGGCTTTATGGGCGCATATTGCCCTTTTATGCGGCCTTATTACCTGATGTTGTCATTGCTCTTGTTGATTTTGCTTTCTTGCCCGTTTTAGCTTATCACATCAGTCTACCCATTTTACAAAGCAAGCAATACAAACACTTGGGTTTTGTTGGGCTTTTATTGATATTAGCCTTAGGCAATGCTTTAATTCATGCAGAGATGCTAGGTTTAAATTTAAATTCTGCGTGGTTAGGCATACAACTGGTTGTAGCGACGATTATTACCCTGATTATTGTTTTTGCAGGCAGGATATTTCCGTATTTTACTGAAAGAGCTTTATCAGGCACTTTCATCAGCAAAAATCCATTATTGGATATGTTGTCAATTGGTTCTGCTGTTTTAGTGTTCATATTACAATTAAGTTCTGTCTCTGGCACATTTTTAGCCGTAGCCGCTCTATTTGCCGCCGCCGTTAATGCAGCTCGTTTATCAGTTTGGTATGTGAGCAGAATATGGTATATGCCTTTATTATGGGCGTTATATATCGGCTATGTTTGGCTAATTCTTGGTTTTGTCTTAACCGCCTTATCAGTTTATGGTTGGGTATTGCCTGTATTAGCTCTTCATGCGTTTACTCTTGGAGGCATAGGCAGCTTAACCTTAGCCATGATGGCCAGAGTCTCATTAGGGCATACTGGACGAGCTCTTCGTGTTTCTAACGCCATAACGATAGCCTTTGTATTACTTAATTTGGCAGCCGTATTCAGAGTATTATTACCTGTCGCACTGCCGCAAGGTATTAATCTATTAATATATGCGTCTACTTTGTGCTGGATTGCCGCTTTTTCATTATTTATATTTATTTATTCGCCAATCTTAAGTACTAAGCGCGTAGATGGCTTAGAAGATTAAGTGTTTTATGAACTCCGCCAGACCCTAGCCCTCCCTTTGTTAAGGGGCATAGGAGGCTGTGAAAGTATTCTTTTTATTTCCCCTCTTTAGTTATAGGTATCTACACAAGTAAAAGCAGCGTCATTTAAGGGCTACCCACTTAACACGGGACAGTTGTAGGTCAGGCATTCATGCCCGACAATGAAGACTCTTGAATGCCATTGTCTGCACTTAGAAGAACCCTAGCTTAATGCTGGGATGTAGCGACAGCGGAATCCCAGCAATCGGAGGAGATTGGGTCTATTTAAAATAATCATGAAATAACAGTAACATATCACGCAATAAATCCCCCTCGATCCCCCTTCTACAAAGGGGGAGGCTAAAATCATAATACTTTCACAGTCTCATAGGTATCTACACAAATAATTGTTAGCATTCCCGTGAACGATAACATTGCGGTGAAGATCGTAGGGGCGTATTGCATACGCCCTTATAAAATAAGCGCTATAACATTTGCTTTCGATGTTGGGCGTATGCAATATGCCCCTACGGTGATTCTTATCGTTTCCACGCCGATAAGAAACTTGTGTAGATACCTATGGTTAAGGGGCGACAGATTCGCTCAGTACCTTCGTTTGTTTAAACGTGGCGAATCTGTCGTCCCTACACTATGATTTCCGCAGTTTATGACGATTCATGCCACATGAACTGCCGGAATGATATTGCTTTTTAATTGTGTAGATACCTATGCTTGATAAGGGGGAGGCTGGGCGGGGGTATCAAAACAGACTGCTATTCGCTTAGCAGTTTTCTTTCGAATATTTTTTATTAAATGTTGCGAATTAAAAAGAGAATCAGGATAAAATGTAGTATCTATCTATCTATCTATCTATCTATCTATCTATCTATCTATCTATTAAGTGTGGTTTTTATCTGTAAAAAATCATGATATTGTGCCTAATTTAGGCTCCATATTGGCTATTAGTGCTTGGTTTTATAGTCTGTACGCTCTCTTAATCCATCATTAGCAAACCTAATAAAATGCAAATATTCACAGCTCTTTTTGATATTACCAGCTTGATGCCTCATGGTTATTGTTTAATTTGGAATTCAGCCTTACTTTGGCTGCATGTCATTTCAGATGTACTGATTGTTTTGTCTTATTATTCCATACCTTTTATTATTCTTTTCTATGTTCGTAAGCATAAAGACTTTCCTTTCGATAGGCTGCTGCTTATGTTATCGGCTTTTATTATTGCTTGCGGAACTACGCATTTAGTTTCGATTATTACCATTTGGATACCGCTTTATTGGTTAGAAGGTTTGCTAAAGTTACTGACAGGCTTGCTTTCGGTGATAACAGCTATCAGGATGTATTTTATTGTCCCTAACGTGTTGGCAGAAATGGGGCGTAAGCGGTTTTTAGAAGAAAAGCTAGCGATTCAAGCCTCTACAATGCAAGATAATCTTATTAAGGAGGTTGAGCTACGGACAAAAAGTCTGCAATTACTGACCGAGCAAGCTCAAAGCGACCTACAGGTAAAAAGAATTTTCTTGTCTAATATGAGCCACGAGATTCGTACCCCGATTAATGCCATCATAAGTATTAATTATTTGGCACTGAAGACCGATTTAACCGAACAGCAACATAATTATCTGACTAAAATTGATAGTTCGGCTAAATGGTTGCTGGGTGTATTGGATGATATTCTTAATTATTCCAAGCTCGAATCAGGTAAGTTGGTTTTGGAACATAATGATTTTGAGCTATCACTGATCATAACGTTTTTGACGGATGTTGCCTCGCCTTTATTGAAAGATAAACCAGTGCTGTTGAGTTTTGATATAGATCCTGAGGTTCCGGCTGTATTGAAAGGCGATTCATTACGTTTAGAGCAGGTTTTATTGAATTTGCTAACCAATGCTATTAAATTTACTCACGAGGGCAGTGTTACCTTAAAGGTAGAATTATTAAATTATGAAGCGCAACACGCGCGTTTACGCTTTTCGGTGCTTGATACCGGCATTGGTTTAAGCTTAGATCAACAATCGCAGTTATTTAAAGCCTTTATTCAAGCAGATAATTCGACAACTCGTCTTTACGGTGGTACTGGCCTAGGTTTAGCCATTTGTGAAGAATTAGTGCGTGCTATGGGGGGTAGTATTATTGTTGAAAGTCAAGTTGATGTAGGCAGTTGTTTTAGTTTTATTATTAATTTCGAAATTCCAGTGCTTTTACCCGAAACTGAGCCTTTACGTCTCTATCAATATCCGGGGCTTAAAAATGCCAAAATCTTAGTGGCAGAAGATAATCTTGTTATATCGGAGTTTATACCTGACATCATGGCTTATGAAGGCATGCACGTTGATATTGCACGTGATGGTTCTGAGGTATTGGCACTACTCGAACTTAACAAATATGATGCTGTACTCATGGATTGCCAGATGCCAGTTATGGATGGTTTTGAGACTGCTAGACGCATCCGAACTGATCCTCGTTTTGACAAATTACCTATAATTGCTATGACTGGTTATGTCTTCGATCAAGAGCGTGAGCGTTGTTTTGAGAATGGTATGAATGATTTTATCAGCAAGCCGGTAGCTTGGGATGATGCCTTTTTAACCTTAGAGCGTTGGATTACTGATTTTGAAGACCAAGTCAAACAGCAAAATACTTTTTAGTTATCTAATTTATGATAATGGATGAGATTAAAAGTGTGGGAATTAATAAAAGTCTTAGGTTATCAACTTAAGTTAAGACGCAAAAATAAACCAGCACATCCTATAGTTCTAAAAAAACAGGGGTCATTGCTAGTTGAGCAGGGGATATTCCTAAAATTAAATCAGCCGTAGGCCGGAATAAGACAACCCAAGCGTAGCGCGTGGTTGCGTTTCCGGCACAGGAGCTGTTGCTATATGAGCTAGGAGAGTTCTTAAAAAAACAGAGGCCGTTGCTAAGTGAGTTAGCTCGTAGGTTGGGGGGAGTGATAACGAACCCCAACGCAACACTCGATTTGTTGAGGTTCGCGTTGCTTCACTCCAAGCTACAAAAACTTTAATTTTCGGCAGTCAAGCCAGTAGCCTCGATAAAGTAAAACTGAGTCGATGAAATCGGTGCGTTGTAGATCTTCGATTCCATCTTGCTACAGTGCGGCTTCGGTGTTGTCTATCTTACAAAATAATAGGGGACATAACGCGATTAGCTTATAGCTGAGTTTAAAATCATAATTGTTTAAGCTTAAGACCTGATCAAAATCTTTATTCTTTGCTAATAATGCCTTTATTTATATTGTGTGATAGATTAAAAATTAGCTAACAATAGTCAGCCCCCATTCACCACTTATCTAAACGTACCTATGTTTATCCTTCATAGCTCCAATAAAACCGAAAATTTAGTCGGGCATTTGACGCATGTCATTAAAACGATGCCCTTAAATTCACCTTTTGCCAAAGAAGTGTTCTTAATTCAAAGTCAGGGCATGGAGCGTTGGTTGTCGCAACAATTGGCAGGGCAGCTTAAGGTTTGGGCTAATTATGAATTCTTATTTCCGAGTAAGTTTTTTAGTTCTTTAGCACAACGTGTAGATAGTCGCTTAAATGATGCCGCCTTTGAACGTAACCTGATGTTATGGCGCATTGAAGCGTTATTGAGACAACTGGACAGTGTGGAGTTTTTGCCGATAAAAAACTATTTAGCTTCCGACAATCAAGACTTAAAACGTTATCAACTGGCTAAAAAATTGGCGCAAATTTTTGATCAATATCAAATGATGCGTCCCGATATGCTCGATCTTTGGAAAAAAGGTGAATTGCTTTATAACAATGCTACCGAACGTTGGCAGCGAGTCTTATGGCTAGCGATCTGTGAGCAAACTGGTGATAAACATCGTGGTGCTTTATGGCTAGAGACCATTGCTAAATTTAATAATATTCAGTCTGGTGCTTTAAGTGCAGCGTTACCAGAACGCATTTCGGTGTTCGGCATTAATACCATGCCGCCGATTTTTTTGAGCTATTTAGAGAGCTTGGCTAAGCATTGTGATGTACATTTCTTTTTACTAAATCCTTGTGAAAGTTATTGGGATGATCTAGTTAGTAAGCGCCAAAGCTTGCAAGATGAAGCCTTTGTGGGGCATCCCTTATTGTCTGCTTTAGGTCAGCAAGGTCGAGAATTTCAGTCACTATTGCATGAGCAAATCAATCCTGATTTTGAACCAGAAAGTTTTGAAGCCAGCGATCAATATGGGCAAACAACTGTACTACAACAACTGCAAAATGACATTCTAAGTAATCAATTGGATGAGCAGGTGGAAATTAGACCATTAGTTGCCGATAACTCGATTAGCGTTCATGCCTGTCATTCACGATTGCGCGAAGTTGAAGTATTAAAAAATCAATTATTAGTCGCCTTAGAAAACGATGCTAGCTTGGAATTGCGCGATATTGTAGTGATGGCAGCCGATATTGAAGTCTATGAGCCCTTTATTTCGGCGGTCTTTAGCGATATACAACATGCCATTGCCGACCGTAGTTTACGTTTAAGTAATAATACTTTAGATGCTTTTATTCGTTTCTTGGCCTTGAGTCAAAGCCGCTTGGGTTGGCAAAGCGTCTTGGATTTATTAGAACAGCCTGTTATTTATAGCAACTTTGACTTATCTGAAACAGATTTAGAGTTAATTAGATATTGGATAGAAGAAACCCATGTGCGCTGGGGGCAGTCAGCTCAACATAAAAAAGAATTAGGCTTGCCAGAACTTAATGAAAATACTTGGCAAGCGGCTTTAGATAGATTGTTGATGGGTTACGCAGTAGGCTCAGATGAAGATTTTGTTTGCGATGTTCTACCATTCCTAGATATTGAAGGTTCTTCGGCACAAGCTTTAGGCGGCTTGTGCAGCTTTATGAACGTATTATTTAAAGCTAAAAATGAACTTAAACACCCTAAGACTTTAATCGATTGGTCAAGGCAACTAAGTTATTATGCCGAACAACTTCTAGGGCAAACAGCTTCTATTGAACAGCAACAATTACATGAATTATTAACTGCTTTATCGGCTGATTTAGACGAAGTCCATAACGACACTCTAACTTTGCCGATTATTACTAGCTGGTTAGAAGATCGCGTTTCTGAAAGTAAATCCACTCAAGGTTTTTTACGCGGACAATTAACCTTTTGTTCTATGTTACCGATGCGCTCCATTCCTTTTAAAGTGATCGCTTTGCTGGGTATGAATGAGGGTGAGTTTCCAAAAATAGATCAAAGTCCGACCTTCGATTTGTTGTCATTAAAACAGCATTTTCGTAAAGGTGATCGTTCGCGCCGTACCGATGATCGCTATCAATTTTTAGAAATATTATTGTCAACGCGGCAACAATTGATTATGACCTATATTGGTCAATCTATCGCCAATAATGAAACGATCTTTCCCTCTGTAGTGATTAGCGAATTGCTGGAAGTATTACAAAATAGTTATCAACTGCATGACTTAACGATACGCGAACCTTTGCAATCGTTTAGTTATCGTTATTTTAATAATAGCCTAGGATTAGTGAGTTTTTCTACAGCCGACCTCCAAACCGCGAAGGCTTTGCAAGCGCCCGAGATAATAGCAACAGACTGGTGGCAAGGTGAGCTTACGATCGAAAAAAATACTGTTATCGAACTAGCAGATTTATTGGCGTTTTATCAACATCCGCAACGCCATTTTATGCGCCAGCAATTAACACTACGCTTTCAAGGTGTTGGTGCACAAATAGAAGAATGCGAGCCTTTTGTTATCGATAGAATGGAAGGGTACAGTATTTATCATGATTGGATAGAGCAGCGCTTATTAGGGGAAAATCTCTCAGTAAAGAAACTCCAAGCGCAAGGACGTTGGTTGTCAGGGGTATTAGGTGAGTTAGAGTTTGCAAAACAACAAGTCAGCATAGAAGACTTCGTTACACGCATCCAAGAAAAAAATATAGGTGCACCTATAGAAGATGCCGTGATTGATATTCGAGTTAATCAGTATCGTTTACTCGGTAAATTAGGCAGTCGTTATGAAAGAGCGAGTCTGATTTATCGCTATGCTGATTTTAAAGGTAAAGACTTTATCAATGCACTATTGCAGCATTGTGTCTTGAATCAGCTAGCACCACAAAGCACTTACTTATTAAGTACGGATGAAGATATCGTCTTATTGCCTGAACAGGCTTCAGCAGATTTATTGGCCGCTTTAATCGATATTTATTGTGCCGGCCAGCAAGCACCGAATGCTTTTTTTGTAGAAGCAGCTTTAGCTTATATCAAACAAGCATGGATATTAAAAACCAGTAGTAGGGCTAAAAAGCCTGCCATAGAGGTCGCAAAAGAATGGCTAGATAGAGCGATCACTCAAGAATACGAACCAGAGCTTAAAAGGTTATACCAAAATATGGTGAATCGAGGTGAAATACTCGATGAGCATTTTGAACAGCAATGCCAGGGTTTGCTACAGCCTATTTGGGATGCGGTGCATTAGGGCTCGGTTTTGAGATTAAGTAGGCTACGATTGGAGTATAAAACGTCAACTGCTTTTGTTATTCCCTTGGTTCCGGCGATGCGTAACTTGATGGCAGCTTTAGGCAGGAATAAGACTTTACGAGCGTAAGCGAGTAAAGCGTTTCCTGTAAAGGCACTGCTCCTGTGCCAGAAACGCCACCAAGCGCTGCGCTAGCATGGTCTTATTCCGGCTTACAAATGCTTGATTTTGGGCAGTGACTGGAACGCGGGCAAGATGATTTACGTTTTGAAGCTATTAAATTCCGAAGCCAAACGCAGCATACATCATAGAATCCTATATAATGCTAAAAAATCTACCCAACTTAGAGAACAACATGAAAACAAGTCATATATCAACATTATTATTAGTATCTGCCTTAGCAACAGGCTGCGCCTCTAGCAGTGGCTGGCGTCCAATTATCGATCCTCGTATGGATCAACATCCAGAAACTGCGCAGCGTGATATGGTTGAATGCAAAAGCTTGGCTGATCAAGCTTCAGACATTACTAAAGAAGTCGGTATGGGTGCAGCAGTGGGTGCTGTTACTGGCGCAGCAACAGGTGCGGCGGTTGGCGCAGTAGCTGGTAGTGCTGCGACAGGAGCCGCTGGTGGTGCTATTTTGGCTCTACCTGCTGGCTTATGGGAAGGCTATCAAGCCAACGAAAATTTTAAATTAGCCTTTAAAAAATGTATGCGTCAACGTGGCCATACGTTGGTTAACTAAATGCCTGCTTTACGTGTTGGGAGTTGCGAAAAGACGCAACTCATCAGCATTACAACCACATCATAATTATAAAATAGGATGTGCCGAAGAAAGGAGGCGCATCACTGATTGATTATATTTTTCAATACATCAGTATTGCTTGTTAAGTTTATAATCCCATTTGCGTAATAACTTTTAGTACTAGGGGATCAGTCATGCAGATATGGGTTGATGCCGATGCCTGTCCAAAAGCAATAAAAGACATTTTGTTTCGGGCAGCAGAGCGTTTGAAAATAACCATGACTCTAGTTGCCAATCACACGCTACAAACACCTCCATCGCGCTACATCCAGTTTTTGCAAGTAAGATCAGGGTTCGATGTGGCTGATAATGAGATTGTTAAAAGACTTAATGTTGGAGATTTAGTGATTACTAGCGATATTCCCTTAGCTTATGAAGTGCTCTGTGGAAGCTGTCATGCCATCAATCCGCGAGGCGAACTTTATTCAGAAGACAATATCAAGGATCGTTTAAATATGCGCGACTTTATGGATACCTTGCGTTCTAGCGGCATTGATACTGGTGGACCCTCTGCATTAAGTTCACGCGACATACAAGCCTTCGCGAATCAGCTGGATAGATTCTTGATTAAGCACTGTGTAACAAAAGATTGAATAATATGCTTTGATACTTTTCCTGTAAGGCGCATCAATTGATTAATATGAATGAATCACCTTACGGCAGCATCCTATTTGGATCATCTCATTTCGCCAACTAAGCATCGAGTGCATAGGCTTTATGCCTGACATCAATTCGCTTAATATATTGATTAACCAAAACAATATAATCTTACTTAAAACACCTTTATGTCACTAATAAATAAGCTACAACCCTTACAGTCAATTATGCGTGAATGGCGACAGCATCTGCATCAATTCCCTGAAACTGCCTTTGAAGAAACTCAAACTGCGCAATTTGTCGCTGACAAGTTGGCTAGTTTTGGTTTGGAAGTTCATCAAGGTTTGGGTAAAACAGGGGTTGTTGCTACGCTTTCAGCCGGAACTAGTGCTAAGAAAATAGCTTTACGAGCAGATATGGATGCTTTGTTCATTCAAGAGCAAAATACTTTTTCTTATAAATCTTGTCATGATGGAAAAATGCATGCATGTGGACATGATGGCCATACGGCGATGTTGTTAGGGGCGGCTAGTTATTTAGCTGAGCATCGTAACTTTGATGGTACGGTTTATTTTATCTTTCAACCTGCTGAAGAAGGTCGTGCTGGCGCTAAACAGATGATCGATGATGGTTTGTTTGAACAATTTCCTGCTGATTGCGTTTTTGGTTTGCATAATTTTCCTGATATTCCGCTCGGTCATTTCGCAGTTAAACCGGGTGCAATGATGGCTGCATTTGATTGTTTTGAAATTATCGTGACAGGGCAGGCTACTCATGCGGCAATGCCTCATTTGGGTAATGATGCCATTATTGCTAGTGCTCAATTGATAACAGCTCTGCAGTCCATCGTGAGTCGCACCCTTAATCCGGCTGAACCTGCGGTCGTTAGTATTACTCAAATACATGCCGGTAATACTTGGAATGCCTTACCAGAATCAGTTTTGATTAGAGGTACTTTTCGTTGTTTTAACACTGATATTCAAAAGACCATTGCCGATAAAATAGCTCAGATTGTTAAAGGTATTTGTGAGAGTTTTGAGGTGAAGGCAGAAATCAACTTCAATCCAGAAAACCCAGGCTATCCAGTGACTTTCAATACCGAAGCAGAAACGGAGTTAGCCTTAAAAGCGGCTATAGCTGTAGTAGGTGAATGGGGTGTTAATAAACACCCGGTTGCTAGTATGGGCTCAGAAGACTTTGCCTTTATGCTGCAAGAAAAGCCCGGTTGTTATATGTGGATAGGTAATGGTTCTTCCGAAAATAGCTGTTTGTTGCATAATCCTCATTATGATTTTAATGATGAAATATTAGCGACAGGCGCTGCTTATTGGGTCAAGTTGGTTGAAGTGGTACTAGTGTTAGACCACTGCCACTAAGTTAAGCCTTTGTAGGGGCTAATTCATTCGCCCTTACAGGTGAACCGATTTTTTCTATCTCTAACTTAATGGCAGTAACTGCTGGAGTCTGATCTCTAATAAAGGCGCTTGTTATTTATATGGGTCTTCATTCAAGAGGGTTAATCTTGTTTTCAACGTCAATAATAACTTTAGTCAAAACAATTAAATTAGCTTCTTCTTTAATTTGCATACCCATCATATAGAAAATAGGCATCCATAAAGGATTAATTATTATCCCGCCTAAGACACTTTTCCAAGTTCGTACAAGATTTTTGAACGGATTAAGTGAATCTATCAAGCTAGGCATGGGGTATTGTTTAAATACAGCTACGATTTCCTTTAGTTTTAATTTGTCTTGATAGTCAAGGACTGCCATCGATGACGAGAGTTTTTTTTCCATCCGATGATAATTCATTCGAGCATAGCCCGCACAACAGGCAAAAATAAGTGCCACTATGGGGAGTATGACTGTTGGAGGCGCAAAGGGCGCAAACGTAGAAGATAGCATTACCATGCCAAGACCTAGTATTAAGATACTTTTAGCTCTTTCTACATCCCTATCGAGGCCAATGATGATGGCGGATAGCGCATTATCATAGGGAGGTGTTAAATAACTGTATTCTTTTGTCATTTTAGTGCCCCATAACGTAAATTCTTCTTTTACCATTGCTTGGGTAAATGTCAAGTTTTTAGTGCGGTAGATTGCTGTTGCGAATTCAGCCAACAAGCTTAATGACATTGGTCATAACGGCTATCACTAAAGATAAGACAGTGTTTTAGATGACAGGTCGGGTTAGCGATAGCGTAACCCGACACGATGCGCAGAAAATGCTTGGCTTACGCTATCGCTACGCCAAGCAACAAAACTCGTGAGTTTTGACTCCATTACAAAGCGACACACAGTTAAGCCACAAGTTGTGCATTGCTTTTAGGAGTCAAAACTCGTGAGTTTTGACTCCATTACAAAGCGACACACAGTTAAGCCACAAGTTGTGCATTGCTTTTAGGAGTCAAAACTCATGAGTTTTGCTTAAAAAACCTGAGTGAGTCAGGTTGCGGCTAGAGCCTAACCCGACCTATGCAAACGCTTAGTGCCTTGTTAAGCTGATAGTCCTCATAAAGGGAAATATAACTGGAAGCTTTCTTATTTTTCTAATTAAGTCGACTTTATGAGCATTTTTATCTATGTCATTAAAATGTTTTTTAAGTGTCTTACACTCGCATCAGCAACAAATTTTATAAAATATTAGCAATGTGAGATTTCAGCTATTAATATAAGGCCAGAACAAACTGAATATATTTGGATATCAAATGACTGAACTGCTTAAATTGTTTCAAGAATCTTCCTCTTTACAAGGCAGCAACGCTAGTTTCATAGAATATTTATATGAATGTTATTTGGAAAATCCTGAGTCAGTTGAGCTGAGTTGGCAAAAAGTATTCAAGGGTATTCATAATGGTCATAGCTATGAGACGGCACATAGCCCCATAGTTGAACGTTTTGCGCAACTGGCGATTAAATCTCAAGATCGGCTTGCCAAATTACAAGGTTTTACCGAAGCCAGTGTTAAAAAACAAGCCTCAGTTTCTCGATTGATTAATCATTATCGTGTTCGTGGTCATCAAATAGCTAACACCAATCCTTTAGGTAAGGCCGCAACTCAACCTGCCGACATGGATCCCTCCTATTACGGTCTTTCAGAATTGGATATGGATACCTTATTTGATTCTGGCGCATTGTATGGCAATGTTGATCACTTAACGCTACGTGAAATTATTGCTAATTTGAAGGCTATTTATTGCGACAGCATAGGCTCTGAGATTATGCATATCGCCGATACTCAAATTAGACGCTGGCTTATCAATCGTTTAGAAAGCTCTAAGCTTAACTTAATAACGGATCCCGATAAAAAACGCTGGTTATTGAAATTACTGACAGCGGCCGAGGGGATTGAAAGTCATTTACATAATCGCTTTGTCGGTCAAAAACGCTTTTCTCTGGAAGGTGGTGAGTCTTTAATTCCTATTCTTGATGAACTCATTCAGGGAGCTGGCGATAAAGGCGTTAAAGAAATAGTGATTGGCATGGCGCATCGGGGTCGTTTAAATGTACTGGTTAATATTTTAGGTAAAAGCCCCGCCACCTTGTTTGACGAATTTACAGGTACTTCTACATTGTCACCTGGTGTGAGTTCGGGAGATGTGAAATATCATTTAGGCTTCTCTTCAGATGTAGAAACTCCTGGGGGCGCAGTTCATTTAACATTAGCCTTTAACCCCTCTCATTTAGAAATTATCAATCCGGTCGTGGAAGGCTCAGTTAAAGCACGTCAAGATAGAACGGGGCCTGAGGGTGTCAATACTGTCGTTCCAATACTAATTCATGGTGATGCGGCTTTTTCAGGGCAGGGCATTGTTATGGAAACCTTGAATATGTCGCAAACTCGTGCCTTTTACACAGGCGGGACTGTACATATTGTTATCAATAATCAGATTGGTTTTACCACCAGTAACGCAGAGGATGCTAGATCTACCCTTTATTGCACTGATGTTGCTAGCATGATTCAAGCCCCCGTTTTTCATGTTAATGGAGACGATCCTGAGGCAGTGATTTTTGTCACTAAACTAGCTCTCGATTATCGTATGACCTTTAATAAGGATGTAGTAATTGACTTGGTTTGCTACCGCCGCTTGGGTCATAACGAAGCCGATGAGCCTGCAACGACTCAGCCTCTTATGTATAAAAAAATCCGTGCACATGACACTACACGGACAATTTATGCGCAAAAACTTATTAACGAATCGTTATTAACGGTAGAGCAAGCCTCAAAAATGGAGCAAGATTATCAAAACTTGCTAGACGAGGGTGCTGTCGTTTCTAGGCCGGTATTGCCTGATTCAAGTTACTCTTATAGCAATCAATGGGATGGCTTTTACGGTAAAAATTGGGATATTCCTTGTAAAACAGCAATATCTAGGGACCAATTACGTTACTGTAACGACAGAATGCAAAGGCTGCCTGCCGGATTTGAATTACATCCTCGTGTTTCTAAGGTGATGGAAAATCGTCGCAAAATGGCAGCGGGTGCCATGCCCGTGGATTGGGGGTTTGCGGAGAATTTAGCTTATGCCAGTCTTTTATTAGAAAAGTATCATGTGCGCTTAACAGGACAAGATGTTGGTCGAGGTACTTTTGTACATAGACATGCGGTATTGCATAATCAATTGAGTAATAAAACTTATACCCCGATTAGACATTTGGATAAAGATCAAGGCCGTGCGCAAATTTTTGACTCGCTATTATCCGAGGCTGGAGTATTAGGATTTGAATACGGTTACAGTTCTACTATGCCCAATACTTTAGTAGTTTGGGAGGCGCAATTTGGCGATTTTGCTAATGGTGCTCAAGTTGTTATTGATCAATTTATTAGTTCGGGTGAAACAAAATGGGGGCGCTTATGTGGTTTAGTAATGTTGTTGCCTCATGGCTTTGAAGGCCAAGGTCCGGAGCATTCTTCAGCACGATTAGAGCGCTATTTACAACTGTGTGCCGAGCATAATATGCAAGTTTGTACCCCAACCACGCCTGCTCAAATTTTTCATTTATTACGTCGCCAGTTGTTGCGTAACTATCGAAAACCCTTGATAGTGATGAGTCCTAAAAGTTTGTTACGACATAAAATGGCAGTTTCAAGTTTAGAAGATTTAACAGAGGGGCAATTTCATCCTCTAATTGGTGAACAAGATAAAGTTAATCCTAAAAAGATAACCCGCCTTGTGTTATGTGCAGGTAAAGTTTATTACGACTTAATAGAAGCACGTCAGCAAGATGAGTTGCAACATATTGCCATTGCCAGAATAGAGCAGCTTTATCCATTTCCTGATAAATTGTTTAGAGCAGAAGTGGCAAAGTATCCTCAGTTAAAAGAATTTATTTGGTGTCAGGAAGAGCCAAAAAATCAAGGGGTATGGTATCAATCTAAACATCACTTTATGGATAATTTACCTGCTGATGTCAGTTTGACTTATGCTGGAAGAGACGCTTCTGCGGCTCCTGCCGTTGGTAAATTCCATATTCATATAGAACAACAAAAAGCTGTGGTTCAAGCAGCCTTATACGGAAAATCTTCAGGAAAATAACATGAGTATCGACATTTTAGTACCCCAACTGCCCGAATCTGTTTCTGATGCTACATTGATAACATGGCATAAACAAGTTGGAGATTTCGTTGTTAAAAACGAAAATCTCGTTGATTTGGAAACTGATAAAGTTGTTTTAGAAGTTCCTGCTCCAGAGTCTGGTGTATTAACACAAATACTTAAAGAAGATGGTGTTATCGTAACGGGTGGCGAAATTTTAGCGGTGCTGGATATTCAATCTGCTCAAAAGCCAGTGAGTTCTCCATCGCCTACTGAGCAGTCTAAAGCCACAAACTTTAATGGTGATGATATTCCGTTAAGTCCTTCTGTGCGTAGACTGATTCATGAAAATACTTTAGATCCAAGCATCATCAAAGGCACAGGAAAAAATGGTCGATTGACTAAAACAGATGTATTAGAGCATCTTGATCAACAAGCCGAGATAACAGAACCTGCACCTAAAGAAAAAGAGCAAAGTCAAATTAGTATCCCGCTAGTCACTTCATCAACTATAGCCTCTAATTTGCGTCCAGAACAGCGCGTGCCTATGACGCGCTTGAGAGCGAAGGTTGCCGAGCGTCTCTTACAAGCACAACAAAATGCCGCGATGTTGACTACCTTTAATGAAGTCAATATGCAAAACGTGATTGATCTACGTAATCAGTATAAAACCCGATTTGAACAAAAACATGAAGTGAAATTAGGCTTTATGTCGTTTTTTGTTAAAGCCTCAATTGAAGCTTTAAAACGTTTTCCAGCTATCAATGCCTCTATTGATGATAACGACATTATTTATCACGGTTACTATGACTTAGGTATTGCGGTAAGCACACCACGCGGTTTAATTGTGCCGGTATTGCATGATGCCGATCAACTTGATTTTGCTGGTATTGAAAAAAGTATCTCTGATTTTGGAGCTAAGGCCAAAGCAGGTAGCTTAACCTATGATGATTTAAAAGGCGGTACCTTTACCATCACAAACGGTGGGGTGTTTGGTTCTATGTTATCAACACCTATATTAAATCCGCCTCAATGTGCAATCTTAGGTATGCATGCCATTAAAGAACGTGCAGTGGTAGAAAACGGACAAATCGTAATCAGACCCATTATGTATCTAGCTTTATCTTATGATCATCGTTTAGTGGATGGTCGAGAAGCTGTACAATTTTTAGTAACGATTAAAGAATGTTTAGAGTCTCCTGCTCATCTTTTGCTAAATATTTAAGTTCATGTCTACTAAAAGTACTAGCCATTATGATGTGATTATTGTTGGTGCTGGCCCTGCTGGTTTTGCTAGTGCTATACGATGTGCTCAATTAGGTTTTAAAACGGCTTGTATCGATAATTGGCGAAATAAAGAAGGTCAAAGCCAATTGGGGGGCGCGCACCTTAATGCAGGGAGTGTTGCCTCAATGACGTTGCTGCAATCAGCAAAGCTTTATCATCAGCTAAGTCATGATATAGCTAAGCATGGTATTTATGCTGAAGCCATTTCACTTAATCTTCCACAAATGATTCAGCGTAAAAACAAAGTGATTGCAGACATTAGTCATAATATGGCTCAGTCTTTGGTGCATCATGGTATAGATCATATTCAAGCTAAAGCGCGATTATTAAATGCAAGGCAAGTAGAAGTTATTTCGACTGATAAGCAAGTTAAGTCAATATTGACGGCTAAGCATATTATCTTATCTACGGGTTCCTCACCGATGAAGCTAGATAATGTGCCGGTAGATAATGAAACAATTATTGATTCAATCTGCGCTTTAAATCTACAAACGCTCCCTAAAAAATTAGCCATTGTCGGTGCTGGTGTTGTAGGGCTAGAGTTGGCCAGTATTTGGAATAGATTAGGTGCTAAAACCATACTCTTAGAAGCTCAAGAAGACTTTTTATCAGTGGTTGATCAACAAATTTCTGGAGAAGCCTACCGTATATTTACTCAACAAGGTTTAGATATAAGATTAGGGGCGCGTGTTATCTCAGCAAAAACGCTTAACAAAAAAGTTTGCATAGATTATCAAGATCAGGAAGGCAGCCATAATTTACGCGTAGATAAGTTGATAGTGGCCTGCGGTCGAAAACCTAATTCAATGATGTTGGCAGCACCCGAAGCAGATTTGTTATTAGATGAAAATGGCTATGTTTATGTTGATAAGAACTGCCGCACCAATTTACCTGGCGTTTATGCGATTGGGGATTTAACTTTACATGGCCCTATGCTCGCCCATAAAGGAATAGAAGAAGGTGTGTTTGTTGCAGAATTTATCGCAGGGCAATATACACCTATCAATTATGAAAACCTTCCTAGTGTTATTTATACCGGCCCTGAAATTGCCTGGGTAGGGCAGACAGAACAAGATTTACGCGCTGCTGGAGTGGCTATTAAAGTCGGTAGTTTTCCATTACATGCAAATATTCGTGCTCAGGCTACTGGAAAAACCGATGGTATGGTTAAAATTATTACTTCCGCTGCTAGCGATAAGATATTAGGCATTCATATTATGAGTACTTTAGCATCTGAATTAATTGCAGAAGCCGTGCTTGCTATGGAGTTTTCTGCCAGTAGCGAAGATTTATCAAGAACTATCCATGCCCGTCCCACTTTATCAGAAGCCATCCATGACGCAGCCTTCTCATTAAAGCAAGGTGTTATGCAATAGCTCGTTGGGGTGAGTAATAACGAACCCCAACGCAACACGCAACTTTTTGGGGGTCGCGTTGCTTCACTCCAAGCTACCGGGCTCTTATTGAACTATACGTACATCCATGTGTTTACAATATTATGGGTTTAGTGTAATTTATTTATTAAATTAATTCTTTAGGATAGTGAAATGCACACCACACGCCTATTTAAAAATGGAAACTCACAAGCGGTACGTATTCCATCTGATTTAGCATACGAACGTAATGATATACCACTTGAAATTGAGCGAAAAGGTGATGAAATTATCATTCGTCCTGCTCGTCAGCCATTAAATAATGTTCTAGAGAAGTTTGCTAGTTTCTCAGATGATTTTATGAGTGGAGGTCGGGAAGATCATGAGCAAATTGAACGAGATATGCTTTAATGGCTATATACATGCTTGATACAAATATATGTATTTATTTGATGAAGAATCAACCTAAGGAGGTCGCTGAGCGCTTTGCTAAATGCTATGTGGGGGATGTCGTTATGTCTGCCATAACCTATGCTGAGCTAGAATACGGTGTTGCTAGATCGCTTGATTCAGAAAAAGAGCAAAGGAATTTGTTTAATTTAATTCAAGATATTAAAGTCGTTCCTTTTGATTCAAATGCCAGTGTGGCATATGGTTCAATTCGTATGGCAACGCGTGATAGTAAGCAAGATCATCTTGATAAATTGATTGCTGCACACGCCTTGTCATTGAAAGTGATTTTGGTAACAAACAATTTAAAAGATTTTGCTAGGTATCCGGGTGTTGTAGCTGAAAATTGGATACATTAATCTTTTGTGACTATTTAGCTTGATGAGGTTCAAGTTACTTAACCCCACCCTACCGGGCTGCCTTTTTATGCAATCAGATATTTACAAAGCATGACGGAGTTTATAACCCCATTACTCAGGTTTCCAAAGCTATCTTAAAATCCAAACGTTTCAGTCGGGGTTGCAAACCCCGACTGGCATGGAGGCCGCTGCCAAACGTGCCGTAGAAATCACCATTTAAACCGATGAACCAACAGCGTTAGCTTATATTAACGTACAAACTGGAGAACAACGATGATAACAACTTATAGCGAATGTATCCCCTTGATTAGCCAACTTAATCACATAGACAAACTACGTTTGGCGCAATGGCTCATCAAAGCGATTGCTCAAGAAGAAGGTATTAACGATGTCGATAATGCAAGCAACCAAACTGGATTATGTGGACTCTGGCAAGATTCACGTTCTGGTGATGAAATTTTGCAAGAAATTGTAAATAGTAGAACATCCGCGCGAGATATTGTTTTATGAAGTATTTGTTGGATACCGACACCCTCATTTATTGGCTTAAAGGCAATAAATCTATAGAGAAAAAAGCCCTAGCTATCGGCTTGGAACAACAGGGTTATTCGGTTATTTCTCATGCTGAACTATATTTTGGCGCATACAATTCAGCCCAAAAAGATAAAAACTTACTAGCGATTCAAGTAGTTAGTAAAAAACTGGCATTAGTTAATTTTAATGCGGAATCAGCGCAGTTATTCGGCATGATTAAGGCGGAATTAAAACAGCAGGGTAATATTATTTTGGATGCCGATATTATGATTGCAGCAATCGCAGTATCTAACAGACTTACCTTGATAACAAATAATGAAAAACATTTTATTAGAATTCCAAACCTTAATCTTGAAAATTGGGCTAAAGATTAAAACGAGCAAGTAGCAAGTAGTCTCGATGGAGTAACACGGAATCGAGGTTTTTGGGCAATGATTTCCGCAATTCTACTACGTCACTTCACGGCTACTTGCTTAGTTTGCCAATATCATTAAGTTAAGGTTTTTTGTAGGCAGTGGGAGTGGCTTTAGCTACGACTTGCCACAAGATGCTCTTGCTTAATGAAGAATAAATCAAACTCACCGCTAATGCCATTATCAAAAGATAGCCATACGCGGTAGTCTTCTAGATATTATGCTTAATTAACGTGCAGCATAGTGAATTATTCCAGCGGTTCAATGGTTAATAAAGGTTTTCTTTCTTTGCACCGTACCCAGTTATCTTGAAGCATCCAAATGTTTCAGTCGGGGTTGCAAACCACGACCGGCATGGGGAAGTTATTTGGCGGTGGTATAAAAAACTATCAATTCGGTCAATATTGCCCGATAATATGCTCGGAAAACGAAAAAGATTCGTTGTTCGAGTTGACGAAAAGCGAAGTAAAGGCAGCCATATAACCTTATATTTTGGTTTAAATTTTACGATTGTTCGCAATCCAAAAGATGAGCTTAAGAAGGGCACATATCATGCCATGATGAATCAGTTAGGCATTAATGAGGATGAACTCAATGAATGATTTTTATTATGCGGTCTTGTTATCGCCTGATGACGAGGGTGGTTATGTAGTCACTTGTCGAGACTTGCCAGAAGTTATCACGCAAGGCGACACAATTGAACATGCCTTAAGTGAAGCTAGAGATGCTTTAGATGAAAGCTTTGCTTTACGGATTAATGATAATCTTGATTTTCCAGCACCTACTCAGCTATTAATGGGTGAGTACCTTATATCACCACCTGTTGAAACTCAAATAAAGGCGTTGTTATATCGAGCTATGCGCGAGCAAAAAATAACTAAAACTGAATTAGCTAAGCGTTTGCAAGTTAATGAAAAATCAGTACGCCGTATGTTTGAGCCTCATTGTAAGGTTAAGATACAGGGAATGTCTAAGGCATTAGAGGCGCTTGGAAAACAATTGGTTATTTCAGCCATTTAGGGACAGGTTAGTTATTTGGCGGCGGTTTAGCTTGTGTGCGCAACATAGTGCATAGGATGTGCCAACGCTAGGAGGCGCATCATTCACGTTCATAAACGATGCGCTTCACTTTGTTCAGCGCATCCTATGGTCCTGACTTGGATTTTTCATTTTTTCTCTAATAATTCTAATAAAAACTCAGGTGCTAAATCAGCTCCGTTTTGCCATGTAATAGTTCTTAATGTTGCATCTAATCTGACGGTTGAAAATAATGCTTTATCTTTTAACGGCTCAAACATTTCGCCCCATAATTCATGGAATAAATCAATCTCACCGCTAATGCCATTATCAAAAGATAGCCATACGCGGTAGTCTTCTAGGTATTTTGCTTGATTAACGTGCAGCATAATAAATTATTCCAGGGGTTCAATGGTTAATAAAGGTTTTCTTTCTTTGCACCGTACCCAGTTATCTGTCAATTCTTCTCGGTGCATTGCTAGCCACTCCAAAGCCATTGATAGCGCACGGCGCGGTATATTTCCTTCCATCACTGTGCCATTTAAACTAATTAAAACTTCGTGCTCACCATATTGAGCATGGAAGTGTGGTGGATTATGATCATTCCAATACATAGTAATAATAATTCCAAAAAATCGACTTATCTCTGGCATATTTATTCCCCTTAAATCAGTTGTTCTGCATACATCATGATTGTTTTTTCGCTGCTTTGCTTGGATTCCACTGTGACACATCGAGGCTACTTGCTGTTTATGCGCTATATTACACACAAATTAAGATTCAGTTAATCGACCAACAAAGTTTAGTTTGCATCAATTAATCTGGATAAAATTCGCTATCTGTTATTTTATCGAGTTCCCAAGGACATAATTCAGGAAATATTTTTATGCTTATTTTAGTTTCTTTTGAAGCTTCAATGACTGCGTATCTATAGGCTTTTTTTAATATATCATCTAATTTTGATTTTAATCCTGGATTTTCTTCCAGTGTTTCTTCAAACTTCAAGCGTTGTTCGATAATAGACAGTTCCCAGCTTCTGCGTTGTCTTACATCCTGATATTTCCACTTTAAAAGGTGCAACAACAAAACAGTTAAACGGCTTTCAAGCTCACGCTTTTCAGTTCTGCCCATTGTTTCCACTTCCTCGATTAAGTTATCAATATCCAATTCAGAAAACCGGCCATGCTTTAAAAGCTCTGCCTGTTCCTGAGTCCAACTGTAAAAGTCTTTGTCGTAACTAATCATTATGATCTCCATCTATCAGCTAATTTAGTTAGCATTGTTTGGCCTTAAGCCGCCTTAAGCATAAAATCAACATGAACCACATCATAAGGAAATAGCACCTTACCGCTATCAGTCTTTTCGACTAAGCCGCAGAGCAGTAGTGCTGTAACGTCTCCATGTACCGCCTTAACATCACGTTCTGCGCGCCTTGCGACTTCACGTATCGTTAGCTCACCTGCACCTGTCATAACTTTTAGAACCTGCCAGCGCTTTAAGGTCATTGTTTTCCAAAGTTGCTCCACTGTTTCAAAACCAATAAAGGTGCCTTGATGTTGCTCTGTTTTGCAAGCCGCTAAAAATCGTTTTGACACTGCTTTTTCGCTAGCAATGCCAATGGTTATCTCATTCATTAAACTTTTCCAGATAATCGCAATAACAAGCCAGTAATAATTGTTATTTGCAACAATCCAACAGCCACTAGCCATTTAACTAAATTAGCTTTAGTTTCCGCAATTTCCTTTTGTAATTTTAATTGGCCTTCGTTTAAATCTCTTTTTGTTGCCAAATCATCTAAATGATAATCATGTTTAGCTTGCTCAAGCGTATTTGATACTGTAATTTTTTGTAAATCTGTTAATGTTTCTGCTTGTGCTTCGCTAAATCCAGCTTCTTTCAGTTTTTTAACGAATTCATGCGTATCAAAAGTTAATGTGCTCATTTTTGCTCGCTCATTTCTAAATTGGTTGTTTCATCACTCATCACCTAAGGCTAATTTAACAAAGCCATTAGCTACCTTAGGTAGTGCGTTCTTTAAGTAATTGCTGTGCTTTTATGTTGGGAACAATAACAACAATATTTATTGTTGTCAATATATACAACACTGTAAGAGATGGGCATTAGAGACTATGCAGTGGGAGTGGCTTTAGCCACGCACTCGTAGCTAAAGCCACTCCCGCAATTCTACATATAACTTAATTTAATGACATTGCCTCCCCCGATGTAAGATGATGAATAATATTGTCCGCTCTTATAAAATTACAAAACCAAACTCCCCCTATCAGTAGATCTTTTTAGGCTGAATATTGGTTCAGAAAAGGTTAGAACATGGCTTATTACTTTAAAGAATATCGTGCGCGTATTTCAGATTTCATGGCAGCCGGCCAAAGAGATATTAGAATACGTTTGCTAAAAGCTTCCTTTGTAAAAACCAGTAACGGCTATTGGTTGGCTTGGGATAAGGATAGCGTAAAAGAAATTGCGGTCTTGCCACCTGATCATCCCAGAGAACTTCCCTGCGAATGGCTTTATGATGTTGGTTCCATTGAACAAGCCGTCGCTCTGGTCGAAGCAGGGCTTTATGTAAGAACGACTGATTATAATAGTGCAGTGCGACGCGTTATTGTAGAAGATTTACCAAAAACACGCCCTGCCACTGTCAGAAAAAACCCGCGAAAGCCATCAACGGCGCCTTATTTGACCGACAATCAACAAACGCAGTTAATAGCTGGCAATTCAATGGATTCTGTGTTGACCGATAAGCAACAACAATATCTGAAATGGCGTATGCAATACGCCCATGAGACTGTGAAAGTATTCTTTTTATTCCCCTCTTTAGCAAAGAGGGGTTAGGGGAGATTTGATCTATTAAAAAATTATTATTAAATATCAATAATCTATGGCTTAATAAAATCCCCCTCGATTCCCCTTTTACAAAGGGGGGAAGCTAAATTCATAATACTTTCACAGTCTCTGTTTCCATTTCACTGAGTTGTTTTTCCCAGTCAGCCGTCATCTCATCCTGCAAGTCTTGCGTTATCATTGTTTAAATTCTGAGTAATACGGCTTGCCTTGTTTTGAATCTGGAAATAATAGAGCAATAGAAGTCATTTACGTAGCAAGTAGCCGCGATGAAACACAGTGTTGCGAGGAGGTCTAAGTGCTGTAAATCCTTGATTTCGTCTTACTGTATCGAAGTTACTAACTGATGCTGGACTTACTACATTTTAAATCAGTTGCATAAATAGTTTGTTTATTTATTTTCTTTGTGCAATACTTCAAAAAACTTAGATATATCACTAACTTTTTTAATCATATTTCATTTACATCGCTACAGCTTAATTTATAAGAGTCCCTGTTTTTACTGTTATTTTTCAGTTTCTTGGCTTTTTAGGCGTTTGGTTATTTTAGTAACTTCACTTGATGAACTAGTTGGCTGATTTTGTTTCCTAGTAGATCTTATTTTAGACCTATTCGTCTATAGAGAGATGAGCAGGGCGACTAGACTATCCTTCTGACCAAAAGAACATCAAACTGCGCAGAAGTAAATCAAACCGAGCAGAAGAACATTAAATTGCGCAGAAGAACATCAAACCAAGCAGAAGAACATTAAACCGAGCAGAAGAACACCAAATTGCGCAGAAGAACATCAAACCGACCAGAAGAACATCAAACTGCGCAGAAGAACATTAAACCGAGCAGAAGAACATTAAACCGAGCAGAAGTTCATCAAACCGAGTAGAAGAACATCAAACCGAGTAGAAGAACATCAAACTGAGCAGAAGAGCATCAATCTGAGCAGAAGTACGTTAAAACGAGCAGAAGTTCATCGAATCGATGAGAAGAACATCAAACTGACTGATAGGTGAAAAAACCAGCTAGGCATAGCTTTTTTAGACGATGAAAACACACCAACAATAACTCACACTTAATAGGTAACGGCATGAAAAAATCCAAACCAGTATTCGACTTTGTTCAATATGCTATACCTGAGAAAATCAGCTTTTTTAACCATGTGAATGGGCAGTTGTACGGCAATCCGCTGTTTCCTATGCCCGATATTCCTAAAACAGAGGCAATAGCGGTGGTCGATGCCTTAGAAGCAGCAATGCAGGCAGCTAAAGAAGGTGGGCCCACAGCGATGTCTGCGCTAAATGATGCAGCAGAGCGAGCTGATACGCTTTATAGAAACTTAGCTCATTATGTAGAGCGCATAGCGGCAAGCGATGAAACAAGTATATTAAGCAGTGGCTTTCATATTTCTAAACAACCTGTCATAACGCCTAAACCTGAGCTAGCGGCGTTTGATGGTGAGCATTCTGGTGATGCTAAATTAGTGGCTAAAGCTAAAGATAGAGGGACGGCATATCAATGGCAAATGTCTAAAGTGTCAGACGGTGGAACGGATGGCGTATGGGTTGATATTGGCATTACCACACGCGCCACTATTGAGGTCAAAGGTTTAGAAGTTATGAAGCGTTATAAATTTCGCTTTGCGGTTATAACCCCTGACGGCACTTCGGATTATTGCGAGCCTGTTTCAAAAATAATCACTTAACTCATGCGCTAAACGAGTACTTAGACTTGTGTAGATTTCTTTTTATAGTTGGGTAGGATGGGTAGCAACTCATGTCATTGTCCCCTACGGTGTTTTTTTATCTTTTCACGTTAGTCCCTAGTGTAAAATAGCCAGTCGGTTTATTTTGGTTTTATAGTGGGTGTCTGCGTGGTAAAAGTTTTGATGGTTTTAGTGAGTCTTTTATCTTGGGGCTTAATGGCTGATTGTAACGCAACTTCTTTAGCTGAGCAGTGGGCTAAAGTTACTAAGCCTACAGCCAATTCAGGCAATGCTCAAAGTATTGGTTCTTATACCGCTGGTTGCATTAGTGGTGCCGTGTCGTTACCAAATAATGGCAGTGGCTTTCAAACGATGCGCTTATCAAGAAAAAGATCTTTTGGTCATCCTGATTTAAAACAATTTATTGAACATTTAGGGCAGATTACTAGCAATCAGCATTTAGGGGTTTTATTAATTGGTGATATGGGGCAACCCAGGGGCGGGCCGACGTTAAGTGGACATCGTAGTCATCAAACAGGCTTAGATGTTGATATATGGTTTTTACTCTCAAAACATGCTGAGAATCATATTCTTAGCGTCAGTGATCGAGAAACTTGGAGTGCGCCTTCGGTTTTATTAGCAGCAACTGATACCTTGGATTATAAGCAATGGTCGCTTGCTAATGAAAAAGTTTTAAAAGTAGCTGCAGACATGCCTGAGGTTGATCGTATTTTTGTCAATCCTAGTATAAAGCGTGAACTTTGCCATCGTTATGCTAATGAAGATTGGTTACGAAAAATAAGACCCTGGTGGAAACATGATGATCATTTTCATGTGCGTCTTAAATGCCCTAAAAATAGTACTGCCTGTCAAGCTCAAGAGCCATTACCTTTAGGTGATGGTTGTGATGCTGGTTTAGATTGGTGGTTTAGTGAAGAGGCTAAACATCCAGTCCCTACAAAAGCTCCGCAAGCCGAGTTAGTGTTACCCAAGCTTTGTGAGAGTGTGCTTAAAGAGTAGGTTTGGCTACCATTTAAGGCTGGATATTTAGCTTAAGCGCTCGCTTTTAGATTGGGTTATTTTTAGGAGCAGGCAAAGGGCTAAAGGTTAAGGGCAAAAAGTTAATCCTAATGTCTTTATCTAGCTTAACTTGTTTGGCTGTTAGGCTTAATCTTTCGTCTGCACTCAAGATTCCCCAGTTTTAGTTACTCGCCATAAGTTTTACTTAAGGAATAGCTATTGCCGCTCTCAGGCATACATCATAGAATGGCTGTTTTTAGACTTTAACTCTAGGAGTTTTTAATGTCAGATACAATTTGGTTTAGAACTGGTGAAGCAACCGTGTTTGCAAGTGATGGGCAGGGCACTGATGCTATGCCTGAAATTTTGATTGGTAGTGTTAAAGGCCCAGCTGGCAATGCATTTGCAACTTTAATGGGGCAAACAGAAGGTCATACCCGTATGTTTGCTATTCGTGCCACTAATCAACAAGTAAAGCCTGCTACGATTATCGTTCCAAAAGTAACCATCAAATCTAGTGCTTATGTTAATTTATTTGGTGGTCCTGTGCAGTCAGCCGTTGCTGATGCAGTGTTAGATAGTGTTATCGATGGTGTTATACCTGCAGATCAAGCCAATGATTTATGTATTATCGCCATGTTATGGATAGCACCAGAATGTGCAACTAATCCTGATGTCGATCGTAAAGACTTGTATCGCACCAATTATGAGGCGATGAAAATAGCCATATCACGCGCGATGACTAACTCACCTAGTATTGAAGAGTTGATTGCCAATCGCCATAAAATTGTTCATGAAATGTATGACCCAGAGACTGGCGAGTCACAATGGTAGATTGGCTTTAATGGCTACCAATTTAAGACGGGACACAAGCTTAATCGTTTAAGAGCAGGCAAAAGGCGAAGGGCGAAGGGTTAATCCTAGTATCTGCCCAGCCTTAAGTTGCAAGCTCTGACTTAATCATTCGCCTTGAGCCTTTCATCTGAGTTGAAGTTGTACCGCCTTAAGTTGCTAGCCTCTTTAATCAATTTAGGATAAACAGCCTTTACTTTATTAAGTGTATGGCTGTTTATATGACTAAATCAATCATCGTTCATGTTTTTCTTTGTAAGCGATTGTCAACTAAGGCTAGAGTCAGTAATCTAAAAAACAGCTATTTGTCACTTTATAATCAAGCCGTCATTATTATTCTATATAATGTGTCCGAATCTCTTTATCCTCAACACTAAATTCTAAAATGCCTTTATTACGTTTATCCAATATTTCCATTGCTTATGGTACTCATGCTTTATTAAAAAATGCTGATTTTCAGTTAGATGCCGGTGAACGAGTAGGTTTACTAGGTCGAAATGGCGAAGGTAAGTCTACTTTAATGAAAATTATTGCAGGCAATGTCTTGCCTGATCATGGTGATATATGGCGACAACCTGAATTGAGACTGGCGTGGTTAGAGCAATCTCCAGAACTACCTGATGATGCGACCATTTATGATGCAGTTGCTGGCGGTTTGGGCGAGTTAGGTGAGTGGATTACTCGCTATCATGCTCTAACCTTGTCGATGGATTATGATGATGAAAAAGCTTTAAATGAAATGGGTGATTTACAGCATAAGCTTGAATCACATAACGGTTGGCATTTTCAACAGCGTGTAGAAAGTACCTTAACCAAGTTAGATTTACCAGGCGACTTAAAAATTAATGGTTTGTCGGGTGGTTGGAAGCGCCGAGTTGCCTTAGCGCGTGCTTTGGTGATTGAGCCTGAAGTATTATTGCTTGATGAGCCTACCAATCATCTTGATTTTGAAAGTATTTTGTGGCTAGAAGAGCAGATACTTAACTTTCAAGGCGCTGTGTTATTTGTGACTCATGATAGATCATTCTTGCAAAAATTAGCCACACGTATTGTTGATTTAGATCGTGGAAATTTAGTGTCATGGGCCGGAAATTATGATGATTACTTAGCTCGAAAAGCCGCCGCTCTTGAAGATGAAGCTAATCAAAATGCTGAGTTTGATAAGAAATTAGCGGAAGAAGAAGTTTGGATTAGACAGGGTGTAAAAGCGCGTCGCACAAGAAATGAAGGTCGCGTTAGAGCCTTAGAAAAATTACGTAATGAACGCGCTCAGCGTCGTTTACAACAAGGTACGGCTAGATTGGCTTTGGAAAAAGGCGATGCTTCAGGTAAAAAGGTTATTGAAGTCGATGATATTTGTTTTGGTTACGGAGACAGGCAAATCATCAATCACTTCTCTACTTTAATTCAACGTGGGGATAAGATTGGTTTAATCGGTGCTAATGGCGCGGGCAAGTCAACACTGTTAAAGCTTTTGTTAAAGCAGATAGAGCCTAATAGCGGAAGTGTAGAGCAGGGCACTAAACTAGAAATCGCTTATTTCGATCAATTGCGTGATCAACTAGATCCTAATATGACCGTTGCCGATACCGTTGCCGATGGCAATGATTTTGTCGAAATAGCCGGCAATAAACGTCATGTTATGTCATATTTAGGTGATTTCTTATTTGCACCTGCCAGAGCTAGATCGCCCGTTAAAAGCTTATCGGGCGGTGAAAAAAATCGTCTATTACTCGCTAGATTATTTACTAAGCCTGCTAATCTAATCGTTATGGATGAGCCCACCAATGACTTGGACTTAGAAACATTAGAGCTATTAGAAGAAAAGTTAGTTAATTATGACGGTACTTTATTGCTAGTGAGTCATGATCGTGCCTTTCTTGATAATGTGGTTACTAGTGTTTATGTGCTAACAGGTTCTGGTGATGTTGATGAGTTTGTTGGTGGTTATACAGATTGGATGTGGCATGTTAAACAAGCTGAAGCAAGCAAGCCAGTCGCTGTAGTTAAAAAAACTGAGCCTGTTGTTAAACAAGAGTCGCCTAAAAACACAAAGAAGAAACTCAGTTTTAAAGAACAGCAAGAGCTTAATAAATTGCCGGATATGATTGATGAATTAGAAGCTAAGCAAGCGGCACTAACAGTGCAGATTAGTTCATCTGGTTTTTATAAAAAAGAGCCATTGGCAATAGCAAAGACCCTAGATGAGTTAAAGGATATAGAAGCAAAGTTAGAACAAGTCTATGCTCGTTGGAATGCTTTAGAAGCATTAACAGAAGAGAATTAGCTTAAAAATTCATTGCAACTAAGCGCGATCTCGACTATCCTTGTCGATTGTCAAAATTTTCATAAGACAAACAATCTAGGAGAGATGGCCGAGCGGTCGAAGGCGCACGCCTGGAAAGTGTGTATACGGCAACGTATCGAGGGTTCGAATCCCTCTTTCTCCGCCAATAGTGCGGGGTGTTAGCTCAGTTGGTAGAGCAGTGGACTCTTAATCCATAGGTCTAGGGTTCGAATCCCTAACACCCCACCAAATAAATCAAGGCCTTACGTGAGAACGAAGGCCTTTTTTATTGTCTTTAATAATTACTTTCCCAAGCAGTTGCGTAGGATGGGTAGAGCGCTAGAGAAACCCATCATGCGAGTGTTTGATGGATTTTACTTTGTTTTACCCATCCTACGGATTGTGGGCAGGATGCAAAACTTCGTAGGGGCGTATTGCATACGCCCTTTTATACCGAACTTAATTTTACAGGGCGAATGAATTCGCCCCTACGACCAGCATCACAATATTAAGGAAATGGCTGTAGGCCGGAATAAGACTTTTCAAGCGCGAGCGACAAAAGCGTTTCCGGCATATACAACGACCCTGTGCCGGAAACGCTTTATTTGCTTACGCCCATAAAGCCTTATTCCGGCCTACAGCTAAACTTTTGTAGCTGATCGGGGTTTGCAACCCGACTGAAACGTTTAGGTGCTTCAATAATTTGGAAACCTTATGCGTTAGGAACGGGTTTATAAACCCCGTCCTTCATAACTAATATGCATCGGTGTTTTAGTTGATTTTTCACATTGTAAAGAGTTGCTGGGGTTTTTTAAAATGATAGTGCGTTCATAAAACTCATACAATTTTAATTTGCATTAATTCTGAATTCGGTTATACCTCTAGTCGGAGATAGCGTTACAAGAAAAAACTTGATCAGATTGGTCTCTTATTTAAGACCAGTCTGATCAAACCTTTTTATCTCCCAATAATTTAAATCACAATCAAGCAGCCCTAAAGTGACTCGCATTACTGTTATTTTGTTGTGCTGACATATCAAGGTAATAATTATGTTTGATAATAATGATAAAGAAACCCAAAAAAATATCTTAACCACATTATTGATTGTTGCTTGTGTAGTAATATGGTTAACAATTCAATTGTTTCCAGAGTTCCCTATGTAAGAAGATAACTAAATATTATGGTTAGTTATGCTTTAGATGAACTCCTCTTAGACCTAAATTCACCAACATTACTATATGTAAAAAAATTTAATTTTTACATATAGTTTTTCTTAAGCTCTTTAGCTTTATCAATAGGTTATTCGATTTGAATTTGATAGGATTTTAGGTAATCTGTGTGTTATCAAAAATCGATTCTTGAAGTATAACTAAGTATAGGTAGTCGTATTTTGACCATAAGTCCATGGTCTTAATTTATTGCAACGTAGTGATCTTTTCTTAATTGCTCGTTATTTTTAAAGCTCCAATGACTAACAATGGTTTAATATTAAAAGCTTTCATCTCGTTCTGTAGGTATGGAGTTTTTTTTTCTTACGTCGAAAAACAATTGCAGTCGTAAACCCAAGGCATAAATATGAACAACAATAAAATAGAGCGTCTTAAAAATAAATTCAATATTACTGAGGCTGCTATTGAGTATGTTCGTGAAGCAGGAAAATTACTAACTGAGCATTTGCCTGAGTTTATTGATGAATGGTATGTCTGGCTAAACAAGCAAGAAGAGTTTTCACAGTTTTTTGGTTCAAACGCTAGCAACTTAATACAAGTTCAAAAGCAGCAATTTTTCCATTGGCAAGGTTTTTTTGCCGCCAATATTAACGATGATTATGTGAAAAGCCGACGCTATATTGGCCAAGTCCATGCCAGTATTGGTTTACCAAACGATATTTATTTCGCAGGCATGACGATGTCTTCGCAATTGTTGTCAAATATGCTTCGGAATATCAAACCAATGCCCGCGAATGTCGGTGATATGGTCGATGCTTTAACTAGGCATATTTTTCTTGATACCTATTTAGTTATGGATGAAATAGCTAGCATTAAAAATACGAAATTATTAGATAGCCACAAATCCATGATGGAAATGTCTACGCCAATAACACCTATTTGGGAAGGGATTTTACTATTACCTTTATTAGGCATTTTGGATTCAAGTCGCAGTCAAGACATCATGAATAAGTCGCTGTCTAAAATAACTGAAGATCGAACTAAGGTATTTATTTTAGATATTAGTGGCGTTGCTGCTATAGACACGGCTGTAGCGAATTAATTAATAAAAATCACTAAAGCAACCCAGTTAATGGGTTGTGAAGCAATTATTTCTGGAATATCTCCAGCTATTGCACGAACTATTGTTGAGCTAGGTGTAAACACAGGTGAAATAAAAACCACATCTACATTGCGCGATGCTTTCGAAATCGCTTTGAAGTTAATTAATGTTCAAATTGTAAAGTAGTCATTTAAATTGTTCGGTAGATATACATTGGTAGCATAAATTTTATGAAAATTTACCAGCTTTATCGTCAACAATACCTTAGTTTAAGTGTTCAGGAGGCTTGGGATTTTTTATCATCTCCCTATCACCTGAATGACATTACTCCTGATTTTTTTCATGTGACCATCAATTCTAAAGTACCGGAAAAAATTTATAGTGGCTTGATGCTCAGTTATCAAATGAAAGCGGTTTTTGGAATTCCTATGAGCTGGTTGTCAGAAATTAGTCATTGTGATGAGCCTAAGCGCTTTGTTTATGAACAGCGTATTGGACCCTTCAAGTTTTGGAGTCATGAAGTATGTTTGACTGAAACCCAAAATGGACTAATGCTTGAAGATATCATGTGTTATGCAATGCCCTTGGGTTGGCTAGGACAGTGTCTTAATACAGTCTTGATAGCGAGTAAACTTGACAGAATATTTGATACTCGTCGTGACTATTTGAATAGTCGATGGGGGCAAGTGCTTTAATGGCATTAATTGGCTTTCTTTGCAGGTTTTAAAAAATAATAAAAAAGCATGTGCCTAGTATAAAAATCGACATGAAAATATCAGTGCAGGGTGTTGACGTCTTATAAGCTTGTGTTATGTTTAAAGCTGATTTTATTTTAAAAGAATTGCGTAAAAAACTAAGATTCAAAGATTAGCATTAAAGATGTTTTGGTTATTTTAGGGTAGCTGTTCAAGATAGGTGTTTGTGCTTCATTCAGACAAAATAAAAATTAGAGTGTTAACGTTGGAGTAGTTGATGTCTTGGCAAAACCTGTTTACTAAAGTATTTGCTTGGTTTGATAATAGCAATGTAAAAATAACTGATAATGTCGGTGAAAGTATCGATTGGATGCGGGTCATTCCATTTATTTTAATGCATCTGGTCTGTTTACTGGTTTTAGTAGTGGGCTGGAGCCCCGTTGCCTTATGGGTCGCTTTGGCATCTTATCTGCTGCGTATGTTTGCGATTACCGCTTTTTATCATCGCTACTTTTCTCATAAGTCTTTTAAAACATCACGTTTTGCTCAGTTTTTATTCGGAGTGCTAGGTGCAACAGCTACTCAGCGCGGACCTATTTGGTGGGCTTCGCACCATCGTCGTCATCATATTTATTCTGATAAAGATAAAGACATTCATAGCCCTAGAAAAGGTTTTTTATGGAGCCATATGGGCTGGTTTTTATGTCTTAAGAACTTTAGTACCCAAGAACATTGTGTACGCGATTTGTTTAAATTCCCTGAATTAGTTTTACTGGATCGATTTGACACGCTGGTGCCGATAATTTACGGGTTCTTTATGTTATTCCTAGGTCAGTACTTAGAATACGCCTATCCAGAATTACAGACTAATGGCTCGCAAATGTTGATTTGGGGTTACTTTGTGTCCACCATCGTTTTGATACATTGCACATTGTTTATCAATTCGCTGGCTCATATTTGGGGTCGTCAACGTTACCAGACTGGAGATGATAGCCGCAATAATGGTTTTCTTGCCTTGATAACGATGGGAGAGGGTTGGCATAATAATCATCATCATTATCCCGCATCGACTCGGCAAGGTTTTTTTTGGTGGGAAATTGATATGAGCTACTATCTGCTAAGGTTGATGTCACTATTTGGCATCATCTGGGATTTAAAGCCAGTTCCAGCTAATCGCTTGTATTCAAATCTAATTCAAAAAGAGGCGCAATCATGAAGATAGCTATTGTGGGTAGTGGTATTTCTGGGCTTTATGCGGCGCATTATTTGAGTAAACAGCATCAGATTACAGTGTATGAGGCTAACAGTATACTGGGTGGTCATACTGATACGCATAATATCGATCTGGGTGAGAAAACTTATGCAGTAGACACAGGTTTTATAGTCTTTAACGAACATAATTACGTTAATTTCTGCCAATTCCTTAAGGATTTGAAGGTAGAATCGCAGCCTTCCGTGATGACTTTTAGTGTAGCCGATGCTATTTCGGGTCTTGAATATAATGGCACTGACTTGGATAAGCTATTCTGCCAACGACGAAACTTGTTTCGGCCGCTCTTTTATCGCATGGTTAAAGATATTTTACGTTTTTACCGTGAAGCGCCTTCGCTGTTAGAAAGCAGCGATGATATTTTGACATTAGGCGACTATTTACATCAACAGCAATACAGTCAGACCTTTATTGATGATCATATCTTACCCATGGCGAGTGCCTTATGGTCTGGTTCGCCGCAACTGGTGAGAAATTTTCCTGCCCGTTATTTTGTAGCTTTCATGGCTAATCATCAGATGTTAAAGACCGAAAATAGACCTGAGTGGCGAACTGTTTGCGGAGGTTCTTCTAGTTATATTGATGCATTTAAGGGCACTTTTAATGGTGATATCCGCTTAGATTGCCCCGTGTTGGCGGTTAGTCGAGATAAAAACGGTGTCATCTTAAGAAGCCATCAAGGTCAAGAGCGCTATGACCAAGTTATTATGGCTTGTCATAGTGATCAAGCCTTGCGTTTGTTGCAAGATGCCAGTGTTCAAGAAACAGAAATACTGGGCAACATGACCTATCAAGACAACGATGTAGTACTGCACACCGATGCCCACTTAATGCCGAAGCATCCTAAAGCCTGGGCAAGTTGGAATGCCCTTAAACTTAGCGAAACTCAGTCTGGTTGTACCGTCACTTATTACATGAATATGCTGCAAAATTTGGATGCACCAGAACCCTTGTTGGTAACGCTTAATTGCACCGATCAAATTGATTCAGCAAAGATATTACAGCAAAGGCATTATCATCATCCTGTCTATACACCGGCAAGTTTGGCTGCACAAAAGCGTCGTGATGAGATTAATGGTATTAATAACACTTGGTATGCCGGTGCTTATTGGGGTTGGGGATTTCATGAAGATGGTGCTAAAAGTGCACAACAAATTATTGATCGTTTAAGCGAGGCTAGATGAACGCCTTAAATAGTCGATTATTTAAGGGCTGGGTTCGTCATCGCCGCTATTCTCCCAAAAAGCACAGCTTTAAATATGGAATCTACATGAGCTGGATTGATCTATCTGAGCTAGATCAGGTCATGGCATTAAGTCCTTTTTGGTCCTTGGAACGATTCAATCTAATCAGTTTTTATCGAAAAGACTATTTGGGCGATGCGGGGCAGGATTTGTCGACGGCTATAAAAAAACGTATAGAAGAACATGCGGGCGATCAGTTTAACGGTCGAATTTGCGTGTTAACACATTTACGCTTTTTAGGTTTTTGTTATAACCCCGTCAGTTTTTATTTCTGTTATCCCGAGGGCTCAAATACGCCTCGTTATATTCTTGCTGAAATTAATAACACGCCATGGAATGAGCGCTATTGCTATGTATTAGATACTGCCGATAGTCCAGTTAAAAATAATAAATGGGAGTTTGGTTTTGATAAAGCCTTCCATGTCTCTCCATTTATGCCGATGGAACAGTATTACCGTTGGAAATTTAGTTTAGATGACAATAATCTGACTATACACATGGAGTTACAACAAGATAATGACTGCTGTTTTGATGCCACTTTGCAGTTAAAAGCCCAAGAATTGAATCAATCTGTTCTGAATATGATGCCATTCAGATACCCTTTTTTAACCTTGTCAGTGCTTTTTTCAATCTATTGGCAGGCATTAAGGTTGTGGCTGAAAGGTATCCCTTTTTACGATCATCCAAACCATAAAACTGAATAATCTATTGGAGAATTCTATGAGTGCAGTCGTCGCTTCTTTAAGCAAAAGCCCCTCACGAATTGATTTGCTGTTACGCAAAGCATTTCTGGATAAACTTGCCCACTTAGAAAATGCCGTATTAACTATTTCCGATGCTTTGGGTGAGTGTAAATTAGGGTCTGAAAGTTCTGATGGTTTATCTGCCAGAATCGAGGTGCTGGATATGAGTTTTTATCGGCAAGTTGGCCTAGGTGGCTCTATAGGTGCAGCTGAATCTTATATGGATCAGCAGTGGCAGGCCGATGATTTATGTAGTGTTATACAAATTTTAGTACGTAATCGTGATTTGCTTGATAGCTTGGAAGGTGGTTTGGCGACACTGGCTAATCAGTTGCTCAAAGTGTGGCATTTTGCAAATCGCAATTCTCAACAAGGCAGCAAAAAAAACATAGCTGCACATTATGATCTTGGCAATGATTTGTTTGCGCTGTTTTTAGATCAACACGGCATGTATTCTTCAGCGACTTTTTATCAAGCCGAACAGAGTCTGGAAGATGCCTCAACCGCTAAACTTGAGCGCATCTGTCAAAAGTTAGATTTACAACCCGAGGATCATGTTGTTGAAATAGGAACGGGTTGGGGTGGTTTTGCTACTTATGCGGCTAAAAATTATGGTTGTCAAATTACCACGACAACTATTTCAAAAGAACAATTTCAGGCTGCTCAACAGCGGATTGCCGAAGCGGGTGTGGCAGGTCAAGTTACGGTGTTGATGGAAGACTATCGTGATTTGCAAGGCAGTTATGACAAATTAGTTTCAATAGAAATGATTGAAGCGGTAGGGCATCACTACTTAGATACTTATTTAAAACAATGTGCCGCTTTATTAAAGCCCAACGGTTTAGCCTTGATTCAGGCGATCACTATTGAAGATAGGTATTATCAACAAGCTTTAAAAAGTGTCGATTTCATTAAGCGTTATATATTTCCTGGAAGCTTTATTCCCTGTGTAAGTGCGATTGTCGGCAGCGCTTCGCGTAGCACTGATTTACGACTCATTAATCTTGAAGATCAGGGTGAAAGTTACGCCATGACTTTAAATCATTGGCGCAAACGTTTTATGACCGAATTGGATCAAGTCAGGGCACAAGGTTATAACGAAGAGTTTATTCGTATGTGGGAGTTTTATCTGTGTTATTGCGAAGGTGGATTTTTAGAAAAATCTATTTCTAATGTGCAGTTACTCTTAGCTAAACCCGCTAATCGTCGTCAACAATGGTTACCTAATTATGAATCTTAATAATTGGATCAATATGCTTTGGATGCAGGTTTTATGGTTTGGATCTGTGATTGGTGCAGCTCATCAGTTGCTATTTTTGGCTCCGTTATTGATGATCGGCTTTGCATTCTGGGAGTTTCGACCTGGCAGGCATGTTTATGGTGATTTTCAGTTAATCCTGGTCGCAGTATTAATCGGATTGATACTCGACACAACTTGGGTAAGGTTAGGTTGGCTTGAGTTTTCTGGCGGTTGGGCTTTATCAGAGCGAGCACCCTTATGGATACTCTTGTTGTGGGCAGGTTTAGCCTTAACCATTAATCATTCCTTGGCTTGGCTGCAATCTCGCTTAGTACTTGCGGCTTTGTTAGCCGCAGTTGGAAGTCCATTAACCTATTTAGCGGCAGCACGTTTTGGAGCTGTTGATATCGTTAGTGAATCACGAGTTTGGTGTGTAGGGCTGGCTTTAAGCTGGGCAATTGCCTTGCCGCTTCTACTTTGGTTGGCGAATCATTTGAAACAACTTAAACAAGAGAAGGAAGCCGATGTTTAGCATTATTGTTGTTGCAGTTTTTAGTGTCATCGCCATGTTGTTGGCCTGGAATTGGCAAAAGCATCATGATAATGCCGGTGTTGTTGATGTGGTATGGGCTTTTGGGATGATGTTTGCCGGCCCTTGGTACGCTTTAAATGGCTCTGCGCCTTTGTTATTACAAATAAGTTTGGGTATGTTGACCTTTAGTTGGTTTTGGCGCTTGGGTCGTTACTTGCAGGGGCGCGTATTCAGAGAGGCCGAAGATGGTCGTTATCATGCTATGCGCAGAGCTATGAAAGATAAAGTACAACTAGGATTTCTGTTATTTTTTCTGTTGCAGGCTGGATTTGTCTGTCTATTGTCATTGCCGTTTTGGGCGGTTGCTCAAAATGCAAACCCTGAAAGTTATCTGATATTTCTAGCCTTAGTATTAGCCATTTTTGCATTCTATGGAGAAAAGACAGCCGATCATCAACTGGCAGTCTTTAGAAATAATCCCGAAAATCATGGTTTGACTTGCCAGAAAGGTTGGTGGCGATATTCGAGGCACCCTAATTATTTTTTCGAATGGTTACACTGGTTCGCTTATCCGTTGATGGGGTGGGGCGGTGAATATCAATACTGGTTGTTGTTGGCGCCTGTTGTGATGTTTTGTTTTTTATTTTGGTTAACAGGTATCCCGTTTACCGAGCAACAGGCTCTACGTAGTCGTGGCGAAAATTATCGGTTGTATCAAAAAACCACTAGCCTATTTATTCCTTGGTGGCCTAAAGCATAAGCTAGATTGATTGAGCGTATTAGTTATAACAATCTTGTAGAGGTGATATTAAGTTCTTTATATTTACGGTTGAAAATGCTTGAATCTTTAGACTCAATGCCATTAAGTAAAAGAGTAGAAAAACTGTAGAGGCGACAAAAACTTGCCTTAATGGCTATGATGTTTAAACGGGAGTCTTAAATTGAAAATCAAAGTAATCAAGCTATTAGCCGGACTATTTACAATGTTAATAAGTGCTTGTAGCAATCAAAGCTTGTCGCCAATCCAACCGGTATCATCTGTTAATTTGAATCAATTTATGGGGGACTGGTATGTGATTGCTTGTATTCCTACCTTTATTGAGACTGAGGCCTATAGTGCTATTGAATCTTATCAGCTTGAAAAAGACGGCACTATTAATACGACTTTCGTTTTTCGTAAGGGTGGTTTCGAAGGGCTTGAGAAAAGATATAATCCACATGGCTTTGTGGTTGATAATACTGAAAATTCAGTATGGGGTATGCAATTCATCTGGCCGTTTAAGGCTGAATATATTATTGCTTATCTTGATAAGGATTATAGCAGCACTATCATTGCAAGAAATGCGAGAGATTATGTTTGGATTATGGCGCGTACACCTATTATTGATGATAGTCAGTATCAAGAACTCACAGCTACCGTTGCAAAGCTTGGCTATGATTTAAGTAAGTTACGTATAGTGCCGCATCAACATCCTTAAGCCGATAGAACATGACAGAAATACAGTCCTCTAAAACAGTCACTATGTCCAAAGTTACTTGCTTTCATGATGGTGAATGCCCCATCTGTAACATTGAAATCAATGCGATGAAAAAGCTCGATAAACAAGGTAATATCAATTGGGTGGATATTGCCCATGATAAGGTTGCCCTAGAGAAAGCGGGCTTAACTTATAAGCAAGCCATGGATCGTATGCACGTGCTTGACGAAAATCAACAGTTGCAATCAGGTGTACTTGGTTTTTTACAAGTTTGGAAGCATCTACCTTACTATCGACGCATTGCTCCAATCATAGAGAAAGTTCCTTATCTATTAGGTTTTTTGGAGTTTTTCTATTGTATTTCTGCACGCTATCGTTTGCCGCTTACAGGTAAAAAACAGATCAAGGAATAGATCTTCTGAGGTACTGATATTTAAGTAATATGATTGCTTGTATTTTTGGCCAAAGGCAAAAATACACCTTATTTGTCGTTGTGCTAGTGACAGTTAATCTTTTAATATCGTAACTTGATCGCCTAATCGGATTATCCCACCTTGTAATACTTGTGCATTAATTCCACCATGACCTCGCATGGAATTATAACCGCCAGGGCCTAATGTTTTTTCCATCTTTGAACAGGGATGGCATAAGCCAGTCATTTGAAATATCGCTGCGCCAATCTTAAATTTACAATTTTTTAAGGCTAATAAATTAACGCCTTTTATCAGTAAGTTACGTCTTAAAATTTCTGGAGCAATAGACTGATTTAGCATGGACTCAAGTACCGCTAAATGCTCATACTGTAATAATGTCACTTGTCTACGTCCACTATTGCCGTTATATCGATCACCTATTAAACCTGATCGTGCATCAGCTAAAACCTCATCTACCACGATCATAGCATCGCCTTTGCTGGGTCTAACTCCTATCCAAATTAATTCCCCAGAATTAGGAAAAGTTTGTAATAACTGATTTAGGCTTAATTGACTCATAGGGTTATCACCAAAATCACTTGGTTTTCTTTTAAGTAGCGTGAAGTTAGCAGAGCAAAATTATTGTCTGTGTTAATTTAACGATAACAACCAGTAACTGCGCTTTGGATAAGTAATGTCAAGTACGGGCAGTTCTTTGAATCCTTGTTTAATATACAAATTGCGCATTCCATGAGCATGCTGGTCTGTCCGGCCGAGCCGATAATCAAATTTATGCTGACGTAACTCTGATAACAATGTGCAGGATAACTGCTCTGCGATACCCAATCTACGGTATTTTGCTCTTACACCTAAGCCACCCACATAAAATGTTCTCAGCTTATAGTTACCGAGATAATCTAAGTCGTAGCTACCAGAAATCTTAAAAAAAGTCTGGTCACGAGGATCATCAGATTTAACAACCAACTCTTGGCCCAGCAGGTAACCTATAATATGACCTTCTTGTTTATGCTTTGCTATGACAAGTATGGTGTTTTTTCTCATCATTTCTACACCCAGTCCAAACATGATTCTTGCAGCTGAAAAGCTTTCATTCCAGGGTGGTTCACTAAATACTTCGCAAATAACTTCTGCCAAATCTGAGATTAAAATACCTTGTTGGTCTGACCTTAAATCACTGATTGTTATGACTTGAACGTCAAAAAAGTCAGTCATATTTAATTAGATTTTTTTGCAGATAAGCGGTAAAAAATAAAAGCTGAGATCAATAGTATAGGAAATAATGTCACTGAAAACATTGCTGGTGAACAACCGCGGCTACAGTTGGCTAACATCAATAAAAAGAAAAAAATTAGAACGCTTAATGTTGTTAATATTTTCATGATAATTCCTCCTAAGAAAATGTGCGCTTTAGCACTATGGTGATAAAGTTATACAAGCAATTTTTATAAAAGCAACCTCCATGGTGTGAGGAAAGCTAAAAAACCTATCAAGCCAAATAGTAATTATGCGAATGAAAGTGAATATAAAAAAGTTTTTTATCCCTGTTCTTTGTTTGTTGCATATGACTGCCATTTTTTGGTGGACCTTGCCACATAGTTTTCAAGGTATGATTGCAGAAGATGTTAAGCAAACGACTATAGAATCTAAGGTTTTTAAATGGCTAGGATTTGCTGAAAATACTTGGCCAGTTCTTTTTTTAAACCATTACATTGATATCACTGCTTCCCAACAATACTGGGACTTTTTTGCCCCACAAAGCCCTAAGTTTCATCAATATTTATCAGTTTGTAATAGCCTTAATAGGGATAATAAATCTGAGGAAATAAGCTGTAAAGGGCCTGTTTTATTTAGTAACTTAAAGCATGATTTTGATACTTTTATGATTGTTAGTAATAGCAGTCGCTATTATCGCTTAACGGAAACCTTGATCAATTTAAACGATCCCGATTTTTTGCAGGCTTTTGGGCAATATTACCAAAGTCATCAATCTGAAGGAATTACTAACAATGTTTCTGTGCAATTACTAGCTCATCAATTTGAGCTTTATCCTGATCTTAAAGAAATGCCAAAATCGGGTTACCGTATAGATAAGATACTTTGGGAACGTTATTAATGAAAAGTGTATGGAACTATCTATGGTTTAACCCAATTGACGCCAAGCAATATGCTGCTTTAAGGATTTTATTTGGCGGCTTATCATGCGTTTATTTTTTAGAGTTTTTGCCTTATGTGGACAGCCAATTTAGTCGTTTAGGTTGGTTAGGTGATATTCAACAAATAGCAAATCAAAATGGTGGAAGTTGGTCAATATTTTTTATCCATGAAAATTGGAGTTTCACCACATTAGCTTATGCCGTTATTGTTCTAGGCATATTAAGTGCCTTTCTTATGATGATAGGTTGGAAGAGTCGATACACTGCCTTTATAACATGGCTGATATGGGTGTCTTTGTGGAATCGAAATCCATTATTAATGGATGGTGATGATGCGATACTTAAAATGATGTGTTTTTATTTGATGTTATCGCCGTGTGCAAATTGTTGGTCAGTTGATGCCTATATACGAAAAGCATCTCAACACGTTGTTGTTTGGCCATTACGTTTGATACAGTTTCAAATTGCTTTAATTTATTTTGTATCAGGCTGGGTTAAGTTTCATAGTGTTGAATGGAATGATGGCAGCATTATTCAGTATGTTTTAATTCATCCAGAATATTCACGATGGAATGGTTGGGGAATTATTGATAGCCCTTTAATAAAATCATTATTAGCTGGACTTGCTTGGTTTATAAGAGATTGGGAATTGTTTTTTCCGGTATTATTGCTCAATCCCTATACACGCAGATCGAGCATTTTAATAGGGGTATTGTTTCATTTAGGTTTATTACTAACTATGCATTTACGCTGGTTTCCGGTGATTATGCTTTCATTGTATCCAGCGCTGCTTTCAAATAGTTTTTTTACAGGAATAGAAAATAAGTTAAAACATGTTAGGCATGATTCGAAAGTAAGCGACTAATTCTCCGCATATCCCAATCCCCCTCTAATCATGCCAGACTATCCTGAAACTAACTTTTAGGAAAGCACCTATGGCATTAATAGAAAAAACAACCGAATCTAATTTCTGGGAACTTCACATCGAGCAATGGCAGGCCTCTGGGTTATCCAAAGTTAAATATTGCGAGCAACACGGCTTGCGTGCGCATCAATTGGGTTATTGGAATCGCAAATTTTTAGTGAATGATATTGTCCTTGAGAGTGAACCTAAAACTGGTTTTGCAAGGGTTAAATTGGCAACATCCTTATCCTCAACTCTGTCTAATTCGGATTTATCTTTGCACTTTGCTGATGGCACTCAACTAACTGGCATTACTCACCATAATCTCGCGTTGCTTAAGCAGTTACTTGAGGTGTTACGTTGACGCCTATCATGCGACCCTCTTTAGAGTTCACCGAGGTTTATCTTTATCGAGAAGCCATTGATTTTCGAAAATCTCATCGAGGACTCGCTGCGATTGTTGAGTGTGAACTGGGTCATAATCCGTTTGATGGTGGCTTTTATGCATTCACCAATAAACAGCGTACTAAAATAAAATGTTTGTTTTGGGATAATACCGGCTTTGTGCTGTATTACAAGTCGTTAGTGGAAGATAAATTCAAGTGGCCTAAAGGCGATGAGGCGGTGTTGACCTTAACGGGGCAGCAGTTAAATTGGCTGCTTGATGGTTACGACATTGCCGTGATGAAAGGTCATAAAAATCGGTATTATGAGTCT
>Ga0364866_10073_pt2 | contig 61183 bp, 66 predicted proteins | sample ExccelAu500001D3_3_FD_206913 | JGI IMG/M metagenome (GOLD analysis project Ga0364866, IMG submission 206913) | Enriched cells from Trout Bog Lake Hypolimnion, Wisconsin, USA - BchlTB.Aug13.5000.01.D3 | ecosystem: Environmental > Aquatic > Freshwater > Lake > Hypolimnion/Profundal zone | place...
CTGCTCAACGCCTCCGTCGAGATGACGGTTACTACCTCTCCGGCAGCGGTGATGGCCTCTGACGTGTTGATAGTGAGGGGTATAAACGTAGGATATGAGACGGTACCGATGGCGGCATTCGACATTGTGATGGTGGGGCCGTTGGAGTTGGAGCCGGTCGCAGTAACAGTCGTTCCCGCGGGGATGTAGAGTGGGACACCACCGGAGAGGGGGCCGGATATAGGCTGCCCGACGATCACCCCAGTGAGGCTGGAAACGTAGGTGAGGAGGTTGCTACCCAAGGTGGTGACGGCAGTTGGACTGACAACGTTCGTACCAGTGGCGCTCGCCGACAGAGTGATGGTACTGCCGCTGATCGCCTTGATGGTGGCTGAAGTGGGAATGTAGCCCGTGGTATCCGTCAAAAACTGCCCGACAGCCAGGCCAGTGGTGCTCGACACTGCAGTGACGGTCGTACTGCCACTGAGTACAACGCCGGTGAATGCGTTGCTTGGGCTGCTGGCGGTGGCGTTCGCAGACATCGTGACGGTGGTGCCGGTGCTCGATTTGACGGTCGTGCCAGTAGTTATGCCAGCTCCGGAGAGTACCTGCCCGGTGTTTATCCCGGTTAAGCTCGCTACACCTGTGATGACGCTAGAGCCGCTGGTGAGGATGCCGCTGAATGTGATGCTGCTGGTAGCGGTCGCGTTCGCCGATAACGTGATTGTAGTTCCACTGGCTGCCGTGATGGTCGCCCCCGAGGGGATGCCGGTTCCGGTGATGGGCTGGCCGACGCTCAATCCAGTGATGCTCGACACTCCCGTGACGGTACTGCTGCCGCTGGTGACGTAGCCAGTGGGTGCGACTGCGGTTGGGGTGGCGGTGGGGGCCTGCGATATCTTGACCGTTAAGGGTGCCGAAGTGGTGAACCCCGTTACGACCGTGAGGGCCGGGATGTTGGTTCCGGTGATGGGCTGCCCGATCGCCACCGCGCTGGTGCTCGACACGGCAGTGATGGTGGTGCTGCCCTTGATGATGACGCCGGTGAATGTGGCGGCTGCCTTACTGTTAAGGGCAGTGATCACCGCGCCGGATGGAATTCCGGGGCCCGATATGGGCGCGCCGACAACGGCGGTTGCGGGAATCGTGCTGATGGCGTAGACCGAAGGGCTGCCCACTTGAGTTCCCACCTGGAAGGAGGTGATTTGCTTCACGCCCTGATACGGCGCTCCGGTCTGGATGGTGGCCAGGCGCACCGCACCAGCGTGGAGTCCGTCGGCGGCCAGAATCTGGGCGGCGACTGCGAGGTTGGCTCCGCTGAGGTACGGGAGCGCGTATGCGAAGGCCGAGGCGCTAACGTCCTCCAACATGCGGGCCAGGGCAAGGGCTTGTGGTCCAGTGAGTGTCGATGTAGCGGAAGGGGCGGAGAAGGTCACGGCGGCGCCGCTGGAGCTGGCACCGGAGGTGCCGAGCAGGTTGATGGTGGTTCTGGGCAGGAGCGCCGCACCAAGCAGGGCCTGCAGGTTGACCACCTGGTTCAGTTCATCGTAGTACATCTCGTTGAACATATCGAGATTTTGCGCACTGATACCGCTAGAAGCCGTGGTTAGCTGGGTCGGCGTGTTGTACATCTGGCCACTGCCGAGGGTGACCTCTGGGGTGGCGTAGCCTGTCGGAAGATCGCTGCCCGTGACGAGGAAGGAATAGAGGGTTGCCTTGAGATACTTGATATTGAGCAGGAAGTTGAGGATGTCGACCTGAAAGTAGCCGTTTATCGACTTTTGCTGGGCGTGCGCAACCGGGGCCGTGACCAATCCTGTGCCCGCAGCGACACCTGCCGCTCCGAGGGCAGCCATGAAGTGCCTTCGATTCAGTTCGACTCCGGATACGATTTTCTTCAGTTTCTCGACCGTTGTCGTGGGATCGAGGACTTCGAGTTCATTGCTGGCCATTTCCTTGGCCTCCTTGTCAATAGACTTGCGAGATGTACGAACTGATTGGGTCATAAAGCGGTCACGGGGCGAATTGGGAGGTCCACTAGACGGTGTTGATGGTGCCGTTCACACCGCTTGGGAAGAAGCCGCCAGAAGTTGCGCCGGAGGCAGCCAGGGCTGTGGCGCTGCCGTAGAGGAGTGCTAGAACCTGCGAGGTGTTGCGGGCGACTGCATAGCCTGCAACAGTTCCTTTGCCGGAGGCGCCGTAGGTGGAGAAGAAGCCACCGCTGGCGGTTGGGCCGCCGTCTTCGAGAGCCGGAGTTCCCAGGTCGTCGGGGGCTACATCCAGCCCATCCGCGGCGAGCACGGGAGTAACGGCACCCTGGATGCTGAGCAGGCGCAGCGCTCCGGAATGGAAGCTTTCCGTAGCGAGAATCTGTGCGGCATAGGTGGCGTTGCTGGTGGTAAGCCCGGTGACGGCACCAGCGTATGCGGTGACCCCGATGTCTTCCATCAGCCTTCCGACCGCGAGGGCATTGGTCGCGGTGATCGCGCCGAAGGCGGCGAGATTGATTGCCGGCCTGGCGATGGCCGTTGAACCGAGGATATTTTGCAGGAATACCACATGGTTTATCTCGTCGAAGCAGATCTCTTTCAGCAGATCGATTGACTGTTGGGGTATCGCCGTTGTAACGGCCAGTGCGGCGGGTGCGCCGGTGACGGCTCCACTTCCCATAGTGAGGGTGGCTGGCAGATCCGCGCCCGTGGTGAGGTAGGAGTAGACGGTGGCTTCGAGGTACTCCAGGTTGAGGGCGAAGTTGAGGACGCTGGCTTCACTCGATCCTGGGATGACGACAGGCGGGTTGCTGCTAGTGGTGCAACCCGACATCAACCCAGCACCCGCCGCGGCGCCCGTCAGTCCGAGGGCTGTGATGAAACGCCTGCGATTCAGTGCGCGGCCAGCCGCGATCTTGTTGAGCTTATCGGCCGTTGCCGCGGGGTCGATGGTTTCGATTTCATTGCTGGCCATTGTGTGGGCCTCCTTACCAGTTGTCGTGTTATGTGGGCGTTCCGATTGCGCGATGGGCGGAGTTGGATTCCGGGTGTGGCTTGAAATGGTTTCCTGTATTGAGTTTGATTCCGTACGCAACTGTAAGCGCAAGATGGTACTTCGCGCAAGACCGTAATTTATGGGTGGGGATGCAACCCGTCACTACGAGCCAGATTTTCCGTTGCCGGGAGGCAAGAAGAGGTGAAAAATGAGGCATTTTACCCAAGAAAGAGCGATTTTCGGGTGATGGTCGCGCGCTCCTCCGGGAAGGCACTCCGGCTGGGATTTTGCGCTGGTATGCTGGAAAGCGTGCCAGAGACGAAGACCAACTCAAGCAAATATCGCCAGCGACTGCAATTTGGGTGTCCGCATTTTCGTGGATTGAGCGGGTGCGATGGGGCGCGGCAGACCGCGGGAGGGATTCTGGCGGTCTGCGTATTAGCTTTCGGGGTATGCTTTTTGGCGTTGAGCGGATGCTCGCGTTTGCGGCCACGGCCAGCGGCCCAGTATATCTATGTGACGGTGAAGGAGACGTATCTTCGCGACCGGGTAGCCGCTGTCTCCAACCGCACCGCGACCGTTGAAAACGGGGAGAGGCTGGAGGTGCTGGAACAGGGCCGGCGCTTCTACCGGGTGAAGACGGAGAAGGGTGAACAGGGCTGGATCGACGATAGGGCTGTGGCGACGCAAGAGGACTTCGACTCATTTGTGACTCTGGCGGAGGCGCATCGGGGCGATCCGGCGGTGGCGTCGGCGGTGGTGCAGGACGAGGTGAACCTGCATCTGAAGCCGGGGCGGGAGACGGAACGCTTCTATCGGCTGGCGGAGGGCGACAAGCTGCAACTGCTGCAGCGGGCCACGCTGCCCAAGCCAGAGACGGCAGGTGCGGTTCCAGTAAAAGCGACTGTAACAGCTCCAGGAGTGGAGGCTGCGCCGAGTGCGATGGAGGATTGGTGGCTGGCACGCGATGCGCGGGGTCATGTGGGGTGGCTGCTGTCGCACTATGTAGCGGTGGATGCGCCAGACTCGCTTACTCGGTACGCGGAGGGACAGCGGTTCGTGGGTGCGTATGTGCTGACTACGGTGCATGACGATGGCGCGGAGCAGGAGAACAAGGACATCCCCATCTACCTGACCGTACTGGCGCCGTATACGGCAGGGCTGGCGTACGACTTCGATCAGGTGCGGGTGTTTACCTGGAACCTGAAGATGCACCGCTACGAGACGGCGTATCGCGAAAAGGATATAGAGGGCTATCTGCCGGTGACGATAAAGATGGCCGTCGATCCCTACGGCAAGTCGGCGACGGCTCAGACTCAACTGCCGACGTTTACCTACAAAGTGCTGGCTGCGGATGGTGGGCCGGCGGTTCCCGATGCAACGACGGGAATGGTGACACCGGGACGGACGATCGAGAAGACCTATCGGCTGGAAGGGAACATCGTCCGGCGGGTGGCTGCGCCGGGAAGCAAGGACGATGCAGAGGCGCATCCAGCGGCCACGGTGAAGAAGATGGGCAAGGGGAAGAAGCGATAAGGCAGCTACGCATCTGGCCGATGCTGGATTAATTTTCAACGTTTGGCTATGAGCGGTGAGGTGAGTTGAGTGTCAGGCGTAGAAGGCGCGGATGGCCTCGACTACGGTTTGCTGCTCATCGTCGCGGAGTTCGGGATAGAGGGGCAGGGCGAGGACCTCGGCGGCGGCGCGCTCGGCGTTGGGGAAGTCTCCGGGCTTGTAACCGAAATCGCACAGCGCTGTTTGCAGATGGATGGGCACGGGGTAATAAATCTCGCTGCCTATCTGTTGCGCGGCAAGATTGGCTCGCAGAGCGTCGCGGCGTGGGGCGCGGATGACGTACTGGTGGAAGACGTGCGTGGCGCGCGGATCGGTGTATGGCAGCACGACACCCTCGGCTGTCGATCCCGCAACTAATCCAGCTTCGCGGAAGAGTTGGTCGTAGGTCGCGGCGCGCTCGCGACGCTGCAGGTTCCACTGAGCCACGTGGAGGAGTTTGACGTTGAGGACGGCGGCCTGCATCTCGTCGAGGCGGGAGTTGGCGCCGACCTCGTCGTGGTAGTAGCTACGGGTCATGCCATGGGCGCGCAGCGAGCGGGCGCGGCGGTCGATCTGTGCGCTGGAGGTGGTGATGAGTCCTGCGTCTCCCATGGCGGCGAGGTTTTTTGTGGGGTAGAAACTGAAGGCCGCGGCGTTGCCGAGAGAGCCGGCGGGATTGGCGTTCCACGTTGCTCCGAATGCCTGTGCAGCGTCTTCGATGAGGAGCAGGCCAGGGTGGTCGCGTTGGAGTTTCTGTAAGGCGTCGAAGTCCGCGCACTGGCCGTATAGATGGACGGTGAGGATGGCTTTGACGTTGTTGCCTTCGCGGCCGTCGAGGATTTCGGCGGCAGCGGCGGGCGAGAGGTTGAAGGTACGGGGTTCGATATCCGCAAAGAGTGGCCGTGCACCGGCCCTCAGGATGGAGCTGGCCGTGGCGAAGAAGCTGAAGGGAGTGGTGACGACGGTGTCTTGTTGAGCGCTGGAGCGGGTGGCACCGCTGCTGTTGCCAATGCCGGCGGCGGCGAGCGCCAGCCAGAGGGCATCTGTACCGCTGGCGCAACCGACGGCAAAGGGTACGGCGCAGGCTGTTGTTACGGCGGCCTCGAAGGCAGCGACCTGAGGGCCGAGGATGAAGCGCTGTGAGTCGCAGACTTGGGTGACTGCATCGAGTATCTGCTGCCGCAGCGGCGCATACTGCCGGGCGAAGTCGAGCATGGGGACGGGTTGCGGAGTCGGGGCAGGCACTGCAAGCAATGGTACAACGCTGGAAGGGGCGATTCCCTTGCTGCGGAAATTGCGTCTAAAGTAATCTAACCTGGGTGCGATAGCCGGGCTGGGGCAGGCTCGACAGTCGGGTTAGGCGAGCCAACTGTTTGCAACGGGGCCGTATGCGGGGCATGCGGGGTTGAAAAACGAGGTTGCGGGCTGTATTGTAGACAGTCTCGGAGGTTGATTGCGGAGAAAAGTCCGAGATGCGGGCTGAACTGCGATGGGGTTCAAGGCCCTCAGAGGATCGTTGGAGCGCCCCGCAATCTGGCACGAGCAACAAACATTCGCACGCGAGACCACCCTAAAGGAGATCGGCACATATGGAAGCGAAGCCGGCACAGAACATTCAGGATACGTTTCTCAACACGGTCCGCAAAGACAAGAGCCCGATTACGATCTATCTGGTGAGCGGAGTGAAGTTGACGGGTAAGATACGGTCCTTCGACAAGTACTCGGTGCTGTTGGAGAACAACGCTCAGGAACAGTTGATCTTCAAGCATGCCATCTCGACGGTGGTGAACGGGCGGGTGGGGCCGCACATGGAGGGGAAGATTGAGGGCAGGCCGGAGCCGCGGGTGCAGAACGGGCTGGGCGGGGCTGTGGCTACGGGCTCGGTACCGAACGAGACGACCGGCCTTGCAGACGATTAGGCCGCCATTCCCTCTGGTTCCATCCTTGAGATTCCCATTCCTGAAGACCCTATCGTCAAAGGCCGCATTAAGGAAGGCAAGGCCGGTTTCGACCGGGCCGGGCCAGGAACGGCTGGACGTGGCGCGGACAGGAGACAGCAGGTGAGCCTTGCGGAGTCGGCTGCACAGGCGTCGCGCTCGACGGCGAAAGCGAGGCAGGGGTGCACGGCAGCGGGTCAGGATCTCGCCGTGCTGGTGGCGGTGGAGTTTACCGGGCGGCGGCACCGACTGAGTGCGACAGCGCGACTGGCACGCGATGCGGCTGCGATCGGTGTGGATGCACCGGCGAACGCTGACGAGGACGAGCAGACTTCCAATACAAACTTCGCGACGGATGCAACGGCGGCGGAGGACTCTGGCGGTGCGTCTGGCGATCTGGACTTCGACGCGTCGCTTGCAGAGTTCGAAGAGCTGGCGCGGAGCGCGGGCGCGTGCATTGCGGCGACCCTGGTGCAACGACGCGCACGGCCAGATGCGGCGACTCTGGTGGGGCAGGGCAAGCTGGAGGAGATTGCTGGCGTGGCGGCCTCGACCGGCGCGGACGTGGTGCTGTTCGACCACGATCTGACACCGTCGCAGTTGCGCAATCTGGAGGCGAAGCTGCCGTGCCGGGTGATCGACCGGACGCAGCTTATTCTGGATATTTTTGCTCGTCATGCGCGGACTCGCGAGGGCCAGTTGCAGGTGGAGCTGGCGCAGCTTGAATATCAACTGCCTCGGCTGGCAGGGCGGGGCAAGGCAATGTCGCAGTTAGGCGGTGGAATCGGCACGCGCGGGCCGGGCGAGACGCAACTGGAGACGGACCGGCGCAAGATCAACCTGCGCATCGACCATGTGAAGCGGCAGTTGGAGTCGGTGCGACGGATTCGCCGCCAGCAGCGGCAACGGCGCGAGGCCGTTCCGGTACCGGTAGTCGCGCTAGTGGGCTATACGAACGCGGGGAAGAGCACGCTCTTCAACGCCCTGGGCGGGACGCCGGTTGGGGCTGGGGTGCTGGAGTCGTCGAAGATGTTTGCGACTCTCGATCCCAAGCTGAAGCAGTTGCAGATGCCCAGCCGGAGGAAGATTTTGTTGTCGGACACGGTGGGCTTCATCCGTAATCTGCCGCACACGCTGGTGACCAGCTTCCGCGCGACCCTAGAGGAGGTGGAGCGGGCCGAGGTGCTGCTGCATGTGCGGGACGCTTCCAGCGCTATGACGGCTGAGCAGAAGATGCAGGTGGAGAAGGTGCTCGGCGAGCTGGAGGTACAGGGCAAGCCAGTGATCGAGGTGTTGAACAAGATCGATCTGTTGCCGAAGGAGGAGCGCGCACGGCTTGCATTCAGCGCGGGTGCGAAGGCGAGCGGCAGGCCGGTAGCGGTTGCTGTCTCGGGGCTGACGAAGATGGGGCTGGAGGAGCTGCTGGTGGCGATCGATGCGGCGCTGGTGGTCGATCCGCTGGTGGAAGCTCGGCTGCGCGTGCCACAGTCGGAGGGAGCGGCGCTGGCTGCGTTGGAGGCGGGCGCGGTGTTGCGGAAGAAGAGCTTTGAAGGGAATCTGGTGGTGTTGACGGCGCGTGGACCGGCGTCACTGCTGGAACGCTATCGCAGGTTCCGCGAGCGGGCGTAGCAACAAACGGGAGCGGTTGGTTGGCGCACGGCGAGGTTAAACAGAACAGGCCGCCTGTCGGGGAGCGGAGGCGGTGTCCCCATGCACGCGACCTGTACGACCCAGGACATCGGGTCTTGGTGGTAGTTAAAAGTCTAGGCTTATTCGGGGGATTGTCAAAGGCTATTTTTTGCAACAAGCAACGCGAGGACAATTGAGCGAATATCGCACATTTTATCCGATTATCAGTCTCTGCCAGTTTGACACTTCCTTCCTTGCTTGTTAGAAATATGGGTAGCCTAGACAGTGCAAAGTCGTGCTTGTCCCCTTGGTTGAAAGGGGTTTTACACTCTCTCCACTGCTCAAATCATGAATGAAATACTGAATCAACTCGGTGGACTTGTGCTCGGCTCCGTACCGACGATGGTCTTGTTCCTACTTCTGGTGGGTGCCTATGGTTTGCTGGTACGGCGTCCTCTAGACCGCGTGCTGATGGAGCGGCGTGCGCGGACGACGGGAGCGGTGGAGCAGGCCCGCGCGTCAATCTCCGCTGCCGAGGACAGAACGGCAGAGTATGAAGACAGACTGCGCAAGGCAAGAGCGGTGGTCTTACTTGAGCGCGAGGAGAGGTTGAAGCAGTGGAGTGCGGAGCGCGACCGGGCGTTGGCGGATGCACGCGCGGCGACCGCGGAGAAAGTGAAGGCCGCGAAAGGCGAGATCGAACAGAGCGTGGACATTGCTCGACTGCAGATCGAAGGAATGAGTGCTGAGTTGAGCGAACGGATTCTGCGAGCGGTACTGCCGGCAGGGACTCGACCGGAGGCGGCACAGTGAAGCGAAATCTGATGCGAGGTACGCTGGCCGTACTGATGGTGGTTGTACTGCTTGGGGGCGGATTGAACCTGCGGGAAATTTCGGCGCGCGCGCAGACAGCGGCTGCCTCCGCACAAGAGACCACGGAAGCCACCAGTACGACGCAGGCGCAGTCTCCGGCGAAGGAACAGCAGGAGCAGGACCCGGACGATGTCTATCGTATGTCGCCTAACGTTGTGGCGTTTGGCGCGAAGTTGGGGATGAATGCGGAGCAGTCTTCGACTGCATTCACAATTGCGAACTTTCTGCTGCTTGCGATTGGAATTGGCTGGTTCGCGGCAAAGCTGCTGCCAAAGATGCTGCGCGATCGGACTACAACGATCCAGAAGAACCTGTCAGACGCGCGGACGGCGACCGATGAAGCTCGCGCACGGCTGAGCGGCGTGGAAGAGCGTCTGGGCAAACTGGACGGCGATATCGCTGCAATGCGCGCGCACGCGGAGCAGGATGCAGTTGCCGCGGAGCAGCGCATCAAGAGCGTGGTGGAAGACGAGAAGAAGAAGATCCTGGCGGCGGCGGAGCAGGAGATTGCGTCAGCGTCCAACCACGCGCAGAAACAACTGCAGCGGTACGCGGCGGAGCTGGCCATCGAACAGGCGGCGCACCGGCTGGTGGTTTCGGCGGAGACGGACCGGCTGCTGGTACAAGGTTTTGCGCGGCAGTTGACCGGCGACGAATCGAAGAAGGGACAGAACTAATGGCCAGTTCCGCTCCACGATACGCGCGCGCCTTTGCCGAAGTAGCGGAATCGGCGAGACTGGATACAACCGCGGCGCAGCAACAGATGCGCGACTTTGCAGAGACGCTGGCAGGAAGCATTGAGCTGCGCGAAGTGCTGGAGACTCCATCCATCGAGATGTCCGCCAAGCTGAAGGTGCTGGATACGATTGCGGGACGTATTGGGATGCTTGCGCAGGTTCGGAACCTGATCGCAGTTATTATCGAGCACCGGCGGCTGTCGGAGCTGGACGAGATTGTGAGCGAGTACAAGCAGGTGGTGGACGAACGCGCGGGCGCAACCGAGGCGCGCATCACCAGCGCTCGTCCGCTGAATGCGGAGGACCGGGCGCAACTGGAGGCGCAGATTGCGAAGCTGGCCGGGGCGCGGGTGCGCGCAAATTACTCGGAAGATACGACGCTTCTGGGTGGCGCTGTGGTTGAGATTGGTTCGACCGTGTACGACGGGTCGGTGCGCGCCCAGTTGCAGCAACTCAAGCAGAGGCTGGTGAACGCCTAGGGTTGCGTGGACAACGATGGAAGGCGGTGCAAGAGAGGTTTGCCGCGCAGAGTTTTGAGACGGGATTGGAAGCGGGATTCAAGGTTGGATTGAGGGCAGGGAAGACATGGCAAAGATTGACGCGAATGAGATAACCGAGCTGCTGCGCCAGCAGATTGAGAACTACGAACAGCACATCCAGGTGGATGAGGTCGGGACGGTGATCTCGCTGGGCGACGGCATTGCGCGCGTGCATGGGCTGGACAAGGTGATGGCGGGCGAACTGATTGAGTTTCCCCATGGCGTGGCTGGCCTGGCCATGAACCTGGACGAGTCCGAGGTGGGCGCGGTGCTGATGGGTGACTACACCGAGATTAAAGAGGGCGACGAGGTGCGGCGCACCGGAACCATCATGTCGGTGCCAGTGGGCGAAGCGATGATTGGGCGCGTGGTGGATGCGCTGGGTGCTCCCATCGACGGCAAGGGACAGATTGTCACCGAGCACTCGTTGCCGATGGAACGTATCGCACCCGGCGTCATCGACCGCCAGGGAGTGCGCGAGGCGATGGCCACTGGCATCAAGGCAATCGACACCATGATCCCCATCGGGCGCGGACAGCGCGAACTGCTGATCGGCGACCGGCAGACGGGTAAGACGGCGATCGCTCTGGACGCCATCATCAACTCGGCGGGGAAGAACCTATTCTGCATCTACTGCGCGATCGGGCAGAAGCGCTCATCCGTTGCTCAGATTGTGAAGACGCTGGAGGAGCATGGAGCGATGGCGTACACCGTCGTCGTGGCGGCGACCGCGTCCGAGCCCGCGCCGATGCAGTATCTGGCACCGTTTGCGGCGTGCGCCATCGGTGAGTACTTCCGCGATTCGGGACGCCACGCTCTGGTGATTTACGACGATCTCTCCAAGCATGCGGTGAGCTACCGCGAGATATCGCTGCTGCTGCGGCGACCGCCGGGCCGCGAGGCGTATCCGGGCGATGTATTTTATCTTCACTCGCGTCTTCTGGAGCGGGCGTCGAAGCTGTCGGACAAGCTGGGCGGGGGAAGCCTGACTGCGTTGCCCATCATTGAAACCCAAGCGGGCGATGTATCGGCCTACATTCCGACCAACGTCATCTCGATTACCGACGGGCAGATATTTTTGGAGACCGATCTGTTCAACTCCGGCGTTCGTCCGGCGGTGAACGTGGGACTGTCTGTCTCGCGCGTGGGTTTTGCGGCGGCGATCAAGGCCACCAAACAGGTGGGTTCGACACTGAAGCTGGATCTGGCGCAGTACCGCGAGCTGGCTGCATTCTCGCAGTTCGGCTCCGATCTCGATAAGGTAACGCTGCAACAGTTGAACCGCGGCGCGCGGCTGACCGAATTGTTGAAGCAGCCGCAGTTCCAGCCACTGACAGTGGAGAAGCAGGTGGCGATTCTGTTTGCCGGAGTAAACGGACTGCTGGACGATGTTGAGGTTTCTGACCTGCGCGCGTTCGAGGACGGATTCTATCCCTATCTGGAATCTTCCGTGCCGGCGGTCCTGACCGATATTGCGGCGAAGAAGGCGCTGGATGACGACATCAAGAAGCGCCTGACGGATGCGATCAACGATTTCAAGGGAGCGTTTTTGACGGACCTTAAGAGCAAGCGAGAAACGGATCAGAAAGAAGTCGCGGCGGCAAAATAACCCATGGCCAATGTTCTCGATCTCCGGCGTCGCATCCGCAGTGTGAAAAACACGCGGCAGATCACCAAAGCCATGAAGATGGTCTCGGCGGCGAAGCTGCGACGCGCGCAGGATCGAGCGATGCGATCGCGTCCCTATGCGCGGATGCTGGCCAATGTGTTGGTGTCGCTGGTGCGCCGGACGGACCTGTACAACGAGCAGACGGGCGAGATTTTGCATCCGCTGCTGATCGAGCGCGCGGAGAAGAACGTACTGGCGATCGTGATCGCGGGCGACAAGGGCTTTGCCGGGGCGTTCAACGCGAACATCGGAAAAGCCGCGCAACGCTTCATCGACGAGCGGCGCGCACTAGGCCAGACTATCGATCTGGAGCCGGTGGGTAAGAAGGCGATCGCGCTTTACAAGAAAAAGGTAGCGGCGGCGAACTACGAGAAGCTGGAGCAGCACAATGACAACGATTTGTTCCCGCATTACGAGACCGTCCGGCATCGCGGGCAGCCGGTAGAGGTGGTTGCGGAGCACCCGGGCCTGCTGTTGCGCGTGGACTATAACGATGTGCTGCAGCTAGTGAACTCCATCGTCGAACGCTACCAGAGAGCGGAGATTGATTCGGTTTATATCGTGTACAACGAGTTCAAGAGCGTAATCTCGCAGCGGCTGGTGGTGGAGAAGCTATTGCCGGTGCGCAAACTAGGGGCGCGGGAGATCACGGCGGCCGAAGAGATGACCGAAGAGCAGAGGGAGGCGGCAGCGCTCGCGGCACAGTCGTCCGGTGTCTCCGTCTTTGAGCCGGACGAAGAAGTTGCCGAGACGGAGGCGAAGTTTGGCACTGCCGAGGTGGACTACATATACGACCAGGCGCCAGAGCAGTTGTTTCGCAACCTGATGCCGCAGTATGTGACGACGCAGATCTATCATGCGCTGCTGGAGTCGGCTGCGGCGGAACACGCGGCACGCATGACGGCGACCGATGCTGCGACCAAGAACGCGGGCGACTTGATCGATAGTTTGAGCCTCACCATGAACCGTCTGCGTCAGGCTGCGATTACCAAGGAGATTATCGAGATTGTAAGCGGCGCAGCTGCTTTATAGTTTATGTAATGGTTTTAGTTTTTCTTTTATCGGATTTTTATAGAATTACTTAGGAATGAAGCGAAGAGACTATGGCAGAGAACATTGGACGAGTGATTTCAGTCAGCGGACCGGCCGTTGACGTGCAATTTGAAGAGAAGACGATGCCGCCCATCTATCAGGCGGTGCGCGTTGTCAGCGACGGCTTCGTAGTGCCCAAGCCAATGGACGTAACCCTCGAGGTGCAGCAGCACCTGGGCGAGGGACGCGTGCGCTGCATTGCCATGGTGCCAACCGAGGGCATGGTACGCGGGATGAAGGCGATCGATACGGGTGGCGTGATAACCATCCCCGTGGGCCGTGGAACGCTGGGCCGCGTAATGAACGTGCTTGGTCTGCCGGTGGACGAGTTGGGGCCGATCACGTCGGAGTTTCATAGCCCGATCCATCGCCCTGCGCCGTCGTTCGAAGAGCAGGCTACGAGCGAGGAGATGTTCGAGACCGGCATCAAGGTGATCGACCTGATCCAGCCGTTTCTGAAGGGTGGAAAGATCGGCCTCTTCGGCGGTGCGGGCGTGGGCAAGACAGTGATCATCCAGGAGCTTATCAACAATGTGGCGACCAATCACGGCGGATTTTCGGTCTTCGCCGGTGTTGGGGAGCGCACCCGCGAGGGCAACGACCTCTGGGTCGAGTTTCAGGAGTCTGGCGTCATCGACCTGAAGGATTTTGCGAAGAGCAAGGCGACACTGATTTATGGGCAGATGACCGAGCCTCCGGGGGCGCGCCTGCGGGTTGCGCTGACCGGGCTGACCGTGGCGGAGCACTTCCGCGATGCAGAGGGCGCGGACACGCTGCTGTTCATCGACAACATCTTCCGCTTCACGCAAGCTGGTTCGGAGGTCTCGACCCTGCTTGGCCGCATGCCTTCGGCCGTCGGCTATCAGCCGAATCTAGCGACTGAGATGGGCGAACTGCAGGAGCGGATTACGTCAACCAAGAAGGGATCCGTGACCTCCGTGCAGGCAGTGTATGTGCCGGCCGACGACTTGACCGATCCCGCTCCAGCGACGACGTTCGCCCATCTGGACGCGACGACCGTGCTCTCGCGGCCGCTGTCGGAGCTGGGTATCTATCCGGCGGTCGATCCGCTGGCCTCGACCTCTCGCATTCTTTCGCCGCGCATCGTTGGGCAGGAGCACTACGACGTGGCTCAGGGAGTGAAGAGAATTCTGCAGCGCTACAAGGACCTGCAGGACATCATCGCCATTCTGGGCATCGACGAGCTATCCGAAGAGGACAAGACTACCGTCGCCCGCGCCCGTAAAGTACAACGCTTTCTGTCGCAGCCCTTCCATGTCGCCGAGGTCTTCACCGGTATCCCTGGGGCCTACGTCAAGGTTGCGGACACGGTGCGCAGCTTCAAGGAGATCATCGAAGGCAAGCACGATGCTATCCCCGAGCAGGCGTTCTATCTGAAGGGTGGCATCGAAGACGTGCAGGCCGCGGCGGAGAAGATGAAGCAGACGGCGTAAGGCTAGCTGTTGGCTCTTAGCTTCTAGCTAAAAGCTAACGGCTAAAAGCTCGAAGCTGGAGTTGAGAATGGCTGAGGCGGTTGCAAATTCGGGCTTGTTGACGGTGCGGTTGGTGACTCCGGACCGGCTGCTGCTGGATGCCACGGCAGAGTCGGTGGAGCTGCCTTCGAGCTCAGGGTATATGGAGGCGCTGTACGGTGCCGCACCGCTGCTCTCTGAACTGGGCGCGGGCGAGGTGCGGCTGCATGGTGGCACTTCGGGCGACCAGAAGTTCTTCGTCGCCTGGGGATTTGTCGAGGTACTTCCGGAGCGGGTGACGATTCTGGCCGAGACGGCGATGCATCCCAACGAGATCGACAGCGAACAGGCACGCCAGGAGTTGGCCGAGGGTGAGAAGCTATGGCACGAGGCCGGCGACGATAGCGAGAAGTACGAGCAGGCCAACTTGGTGACGCGCCGTGCCGAGGAGAAGCTGGCCTCCGCGAAGGATGCCAGCGCGTAGGACAAATTCATAGAGCAAATTCAATTTATGTGTTCCCACTCATACGCAAACAGCACGCGTGAATGGGAACACGAATCCGTTAGGGGTGGGGTCCCCGGCAATTCCGGGTCTCAAAATCGAGATTTGGGGTAGCCGGCATACTGTGGGAGGTCAGCGAAGGGAACTCTAGCGGGCTTTTGCGTGTCGCTAGTAGGATTAGGTGCGACATGAAAACTTTCATTACAAAGATGCGGATTGCACTCGTCCTGCTGGCGGGTGTCTGTGTGCCGATGCAGGCAAAGGTGATTGGACAGAATCCGCCGGCGAATCCGCTGACGGCGGAGTATGTGCGGGCGACGCTGCCGAAGAGCGAGCAGGCTGCGTGGCTGCAATACATCGACCGGTCGACGAAGCAGCAGGCGGCGGACCGGGCGGCGTGGGCGGCGGAGTTTAAAGCGAGCGGGCGCGCGACGGTGCTGATCCCTCCCCAGGGTGGTGGGCGATCCATGCCGATGGACAGGGACCCTGCATGGTATGGCACAGCGGATGCGCTGAAGATTGCGGATGTGGTGCTCTCGTTCCAGACGCCGAACGGCGGATGGAGCAAGAATCTGAGCATGACGCAGGCGGCACGGGTTCCGGGCGAGTTCTATGCCGCGCCGAACCTTACACCGGCACTTCCTGGGGATACAGACGCCGACCGGGCGCGTGCCAACGAGCGGGCGCATAGTGCCGACTGGGGTTGGGTGGCCACGCTGGACAACGATGCGACCAATACGGAGCTGCATTATCTGCGGCTGGTAATTGCGGCGCTGCCTGCGGAAGAGAGCGCGCCGTACCGCAAGTCGTATCTGCGGGGGATTGATTATCTGCTTGGGTCGCAGTATCCCAATGGCGGATGGCCGCAGGTGTGGCCCCTCGCGGGCGGATACCACGATGCGATTACGTTCAATGATGACGCGATAACGGAGACGCTTGAGAGTCTGCAGCCGGTGGGCGAGGGTACACTGAAGTTTGTGCCACTGGCGACACAAAAGTTAGCGGCAGCAGCGTTTGCGCGCGGGCTGAAGTTAATACTGAAGTCGCAGCTTGTGATTCATGGAAAAAAGACGGTGTGGTGCCAGCAGCATGACGAGCTGACCCTGGCTCCGGTGGGCGCGCGCAACTACGAGATGCCGTCGCTGGCCAGCGGAGAGAGTGCGACCGCGCTGGAGTTTTTAATGACGCTGAAGAAGCCTTCGCCGACGGTGGTGGAGGCGATTAATTCCGGCGTGGCCTGGTTCAAACAGGCGGCGATCTATGGGTATGCATGGGGCGGAACGCGCGATGAGGGGCGGCGTCTGACCAAATCGGAGGGTGCTGGGCCGCTCTGGTCCCGGTACTACTCTCTGACGACGGATACGCCGATCTTTGGCGACCGGGACAAGACGATTCACGACGATGTGAATGAGATTTCACTGGAGCGACGGAATGGGTATAGCTGGTTCAATACGGGCGGGGTGGAAGTGGCGTCGCAGTATGAGGCGTGGCAGAAGACCATAGGGTCTGTTCACAAATAACAGCGGCACCTGGCTTGAGATGCCGCCGGGTGAGCCATTCATTACAACCTTATTGCGATGAGTGGGGTTGCGCAGATGTGTCTGCGACCGGCGGTTTATGGAGCAGGTCGATGACTGCCTGGAAGAGCTTGTTGCGTATCTCGAACCGGTCTGCGGCGCGCGTCACATAGCGAACCAGGATGTCGATACCTGAAGCTGCCGGGCGCAGGTTGACCGAGGGAGCGGCTGAGAGTTGCCCCAGCCGGTGCTGCTTACTGGAGCCCTGCCACTCCTTCTCTGCCAGCTTCACGTCCTTCTCCGTCTGTTCCAGCACCGCCTTATGGATTGCCTCAATCGTCTGGTACGTCCCCTCGCCCTCCGGCACATTCACGCTGATCTCGTCCCACATCCACTGTCCGACGGTGGAGAAGTTGAAGAACTGGCCGGTGACCGCATAGCTGTTAAGGAACCTCACCCGCCGCCCCGTCGGATGGCCCTTGTCGGTCCAGTTTCCCGTCTCCAGCAGAGTGGTACGGAAGATCCCGACCTCCTCCACCTCTCCGCCTACACCGTTAATCTCGACCCAGTCGCCCACGCGGATGCCGTTCGGGCCCATCAGCATAAACCAGCCTAAGAATGCCAGGATGAAGTTTTGAAAGGCCACGGTCAGCCCCGCCGCGCAGAGTCCCAAGATGGTCGGCATCTGGCTGGGCACGCCGAAGACGATCAGCAGCACCAACAGCAGCGTCACCCCTTCGATGGCCAGACTGGCAACCGTGCGCAGTGTATGCACGCTGCGCCGGTCTGCTCCCGAAGTGCTGGCCATGCGATCCAGCAGCGCCTGCACCAGCCACCACAGCAGCGCCGCGCCCAGCACCAGCCCGGCAATTCCCGCAAGCGACTGCAGGAGCAGATGCTGCACGATCCGGTGCTGCACGCCGACCTGCGCACTCCACTTGGCATACACCGCGGAGAGTTGCATCTCCGTGTCCAGCCGGTCTTCCAAAATGGAGTGGATCTGCGCCAGATCGTGCACATGCGCCATGCTCGCCAGTCTGCCCTTGGTGTCGGAACCGGTCGCCGCGCCATTCGCAGCCGAGGTCGCATCCGCAGCCTTGATCTTGGCCGTCGCCGCGTCCGACTGCGCATCCAGCTCCGCGTGATGCGTTGTCAGCGACGCGATCTCCTCATCCGTCTGCGCCTGCGCTTGCTTGAGCGAATTCTCCCGGCCACGCTGATCGAGCCATGCGCCAATCCGCCCGGCCAGGGTCCCGTAGCGCTTCTCCGAGATCACCGCGGGCTCGCCCGGACTGTTGGCCTGCGAGTCGTACTTCTGCATGGACGCCTCGCGCGCAGCCAGCTCCTGCTGGATGCGGGTCTGCTTGTCGCCGCTGGCGCTCGCGAGGTCGGCGCTCGCATCGTTGCTCTCATCTGTGTCGAGCTGTAATTGCGCCTTCGCCACATCCAGATCGTCCTGTAGCGAGTCTGCCGCCGCTCCACTGCGCTTGGCCGCAGCCTCTACCTGCGCGTTCAGGCCGTCCACCGCAGCCTGGTCCTCTTTTATCTGTTGGGCCAGCCCTTTGATCTTCTTCTGAATCTCCAGGGCTGGACCGGTAAGAACGGTCGTCTCCATCGCCGCCTGGCGCAACGCCATGGCAAAGGCCTGATCCACCTCGTGATCCGCCAGGCGCTCCGCCTCCCGCGCATCCTGTTTCTCCTCGGACGACGCGGCGAGACCGGCTAGTGCCGAAGCAGTCTGCCACGGCTTCTGGTCCACCAGACCCGACTGTGCCTTCAGAAACGGGAGGTTCGCCATCGCTCCCCGTGTCAGATAGCTCGCCGTCAGGCAAACCAGCAGCACCACCGCCGATGCCCCCACCAGCACCAGCCGCCGCTTGCCCATCCCCGCACCCGTTAGCCTCAAACCCATCATTCCTTCACCTTACCCGTTTATCCAACAGCCTACCTGTTTAGATTCCTCTAAAGAAGAGGCTTGGTTATGGATTCCGGCTGAGGAAGCGCATAAGGCCGGTGGCGGGGGATTCGGGGGCGAGGAACTGAGTGGGGTCGCCGGTGACGGCTCCGGCGGCGAGGCGTCCGCCGCGGGCTGCCCCTTCCATTGTTGAAGGCCAATCTGTCGCGGTCCAGTCTGCGGCGACGTAGAGACGTGGCCAAGGGGTGGTCTGCGGGGGGCGGAGGTCATCCAGTCCCGGGGTCACGGAGAAGGTGGCACGGGCCTCCTTCAGCACTGCGCTTTTCAGCAGGCGGGCCTCGCGCACTCGGGGAAGAAAGAGTGCAATCTCGCGCAAGGCGGAGGCGAGGATATGCTCGCGTGTCATGGGAACCTCCGGCCATGAGGCACTGACGACCAGCTCCAGGTAGCTTCCGCGCGAGGCCCCCCATCCGCGGATTCGCGACTTGTCGAAGAGCCACTGGATGCGCGTGTCGAGCAACGCTGCGTGGTCGAGGTCGCTGACCTCGCGGTCGTACCAAAGATGGATGGTGGTGATGGGTGCTATGACGAAGCGGTCAAACGTGAAGGGCTTGTCGGCTTTGGGCCGAGCGCTCGCGCCGGCCAGGCTACTCATCAGGCGCTCAGTCTGGCGGAGGTCGGTGGCCAGTACTAACGCGCTCGCCTCCAACTCGCTGTCACCGGTCTTCACCCGCCATCGGCCATCCGGCGCGCGCGCGATTGCATCGACGCTCGAGTTCATGCGTACGTCGACACCAAGGCGGAGCGCCAGCTTTACGACCGGCTCGAAGAACTCGCTCATTGGCTTGGTCGGAATCCCCAGTCGTCCGGCCTGCGGCGAACGCAAAAATGCCTCGTGAAAGATCTTGCCCGCATACTTTGCGGAACAGTTCTCGACGACGTCGTTGAGCGCTCCTGTGACGATCGGCTCCCAGAAGTGGCGAATGGCACGATCCGTCTGTCCGGTACGCTTGAGCCAGGCGGCGAAGCTCTCGCGGTCGCTTGCTGGATAGCCACGCAGCATGCGGGCCATTCCATTAGCGATGGCTACTTTGTCGTGCAGACCGAGCATTGGAGCACGGTAGAAGCCAATGGCCTGGTGCAGGGGCGCTGGCAGGGGGCCGGGCTTGATCCAACTGCGTCGTGGATTTCCGGAGGCAGAGGGCTCCAGGAAACAGAGTTCGTCGTACCATCGGATGGACCACTCCGCCTCAGCCTGCTGGATCAGTTCGACGATGTTGGTGCAGCATCCGAGGATGACATGCTGCGAGTCGATGGTCTCGTCCAGAGCGGGATGCGGATAGGAGTAGGCACGTCCGCCGACGAAGGCGCGGCGCTCGAGCAGGGTCACGAGTGCGCCATCGCGTGCCAGAGCAACGGCTGCGGCGAGCCCGGCCACGCCCGCACCAACCACGACGACGTCCGCCGGGGTTGCATCCGAAGTGCGGCGACGCAGGTCCGAGGCTCGCTTCACCCGACCACGCGATTCCATGCGGCCATTGTAGCTCCACGGAGGAGGACGGCGAGCTTTTCGGGGGTGGAGAGGGCGATGCGCTTGTGGAATACGTCCATCTTCCGCGCCGCAATGAGTGCGAGCAGGCGGTGATAGATGGTGACCAGGACCCACATAGCGGCTCGGCTGTCGCGGTCCAGCAATGGAAGCAGTTTGGGTGCGGCGAGGTAGTATTTTTCCGCACGGATGGCCAATGTTGCCAGCATGGAGCACTCGCGGTCCGTCATCGCGCGACCGGTGGCGAGCGAACGCAGCTCTTCCAGCGTCTCGCCGAATTCGTCCAGCAGATCGAGGGGGAGATAGACGCGGCTGCGCTCGACGTCCTCTTTGACATCTCGCAGGATATTGGTTAGCTGAAAGGCGACACCGGTCTCCTCGGCGAATTTTTCCGCTCGCGCATCGCTGTAGCCGAAGATGCGGATGCAGACCAGGCCGACGACCGAAGCGACCAGGTAGCAGTAGCGATAGAGGTCGTCGAAGGTAGCGTAAGTCTGGATTGGTTCATGCCCGGAGGATCGCGGTTCGAGGGAGGGCTGCAGGTCCATCGCGGTTCCGGCGACGAGTTCTTCGAGTAGGGAGTCGGGGATGTTGAAGCGTTGCTGTGTATCGCTTAGAGCACAGAAGACGGGGTCATTGATGGCTCCGCCATTTTCCGCAATACTCGCCGCGGAAGTTCTGGATGCACGCCATGCTTCGAGCCATTCTGTCATCTCGATGCGGCGGGATTCGACGGACTTCGACTCGTCGTCACTGATGTCGTCGGCGCGGCGCATGAAGGCATAGACGGCGCACATTGCGTCGCTTTTATGGCGAGGAAGAACGCGGAAGGCCCAGTAGAAATTCTTCGCCTGGCTGCAGGCGACCTGTCGGCAGAAGCTGTATGAGGCGACTACTCTTGCATCGGCACCGCGGGTCTCCAGCGGGTTGCGTGTCTTGCTCGGATTGACCGTTTTGCTCATGCGGCTCGGCCCCTTGGCGTGCGCTCCGTTCGCAGCTTTCCGAGTAGCGCGCCGGCCAGCAGCAACAGCTTCTTGCGCCGCGTGACGACGGGCCGGCCGCGCAGCACGTCGTAGTCCTGTGCCGCAATGCCGTCGAGGACCGCCTCGCCGCCCTTGCTGAAGAGGTCCAGGGTAACGCGCAGTTCGCTGTCCACGGTTGCATTGAGGGCGCTGCCCTCGTGCAGCATCTGGCGGGTGCGCTCGACCAGAGCGCTCATCATGGCACCGAACTGCGGGGTGAAGACGCGGCCCTCGATCTGACCCTCGGCGACGCCGAAGCGTTGCATGTACTCGGCTGGGATATAACGGCGCGGGATCTCGGAGTCGCGCACGGCATCCTGCCAGAAGTTGGCGAGTTGCAGCGCAGTACAGACCTTGTCGGAAAGCAGCGCGCGCTGTTCGTCGCGGTATCCGCAGAGCATCAGCACCAGGCGGCCCACGGGGTTGGCGGAGTAGCGCGAGTACTCGATGGCCTCATCCCAAGTGTCGTAGTGGGTCTTGATCTGGTCCTGGCGGAAGGCGCACAGCAGATCGTGAAAGAGGGTGCGTGGCAGATTGCAGGCGACGATGGTTTGGTGGAGCGCGATGAAGGCCGGATGGCGCGACTGACTGGGCGCATCGTAGCACTGGTCGAGCATTCGTCCCCAGACATCGAGCAGGCGCAACGCGGTCGCGGTGTCGGCGACCTCATCGCCGAGGTCGTCCGCGACACGGCAGAAGGCGTAGAGGCTCTCGAAGTGCGGACGCACGCGGCGGGGCAGGAAGAACGTGGCAACGTGGAAGTTCTCGTAGTGGGAACTGGCCAGATCGTGGCACCATGCGCGTGCCTCGTCCAATGTGGGCCAGTCCTGCGGGGTCAGATATTCGGCTGGCGCGCCATCGAGCGATCCGGTGGCATGCATCTCGGTGGAGGCCTCCAACGGTGCGCTCATTGCCCAATCCCGTGGCCATTTGGAAAGATGGCCGTTTTGATGTCGTGAAGCTTCTCTGCATTGCGTGTCATCATGCTGGCGAAGACGGCGGGAACCTCTTCCAGCAAGGCCTTGCGGGTGATGAACCCGGCGGCCTTGAACTTTCCGTCGGCAATCAGTCGGAAGGCGGTGCGCGCGGTAGCGGGGGTGAGGTGGAAGCTGGCCTTGAGGGTGATGTCGCCATAGTGCAGGCGGTTGGTGTCCAGGCCGACGACGGTTCCGCTGGGTGGGCCACCGAAGAAGTTGACCACTCCGCCCTTGCGCACCATTCCCACGGCCCACTCCCATGTGGCGGGATGGGCCACGGCTTCGATGACGACGTCCGCGCCACGGGAGTTTCCGGTGAGCGCGCGCACGGAGGCCACTGTGTCCACGGCAGAGCTGATGCGCACCACTTCGGCGGCCCCAAAACGGCGCGCTGTTGCAATCTGGTCCTCACGCTTGACGACCGCGATTACGCGCATGCCGCTTAACTGGGCGGCGTGGAGGAACATCAGGCCGATGGGGCCGGCTCCAATGACGACCATGGTATCGCCGGCTCGCGCGGAGGACTCCTCCAGGCCGCGGATGACGCAGGCCAGCGGTTCGGTCATGGCGGCATATTCCAGGGGCACGCCGTCCGGTATCTTCAGGGTGTTCTTCTCCACGATGCGTGCCGGAACGCGCATGTACTGGGCGTAAGCGCCGTTGTTGAAGATCAGGTCTTCGCAGAGGTTCTGCTGGCCCTGTTTGCAGAAGTAGCAGGCATCGCAGGGCGCGGAGTTGAGGGGCAGGACACGGTCGCCCACATGGAACTTCTTGACTCCGGCACCCACTTCTGCCACCACCCCGGCCAGTTCGTGGCCGAAGACGACCGGCGGCTTCAGCATCATGGCGTGGTATCCGCGGCGGTAGACCTTGAGGTCGGTGCCGCAGGTGAGGGCCGCACCCACATGCAGCAGCAGTTCGCCGGGGCCGATGTGCGGGACGGGGACGCGCTCCAGGCGCAGATCCTCGCTGCCATAGAGTACCGCTGCCTGCATTGTCTTCCCAGGGCCTGCTTCAATCATCCGTCTATCTTCTCACTTTCAATGGCTTGCAAGCCACGGATGCGGCTGCAGGGAACGTGGCCGGTTATCAGGCTGAACGCGGCCGGAAGAACGCGGAGGCTAGCGGCACCGGACTTGGGACCGGAGTCGCCGGGTTGCGTCTTGACAGCCGGTGGGGAGCACAGTACCGTGATTGGCTCAGGGGGAGCGGACCCTGCGGGCGAGGTGTGAGATGGCAAGCGAATATTTTAAGTTGGTGAGCTTCGATCAAGGTGGGATCAAGGGAGAGCCGAACAGGCGGCGGCTGGTATGCGTGACCGATTCCGGCGGCAAGCTGGCGATCTGGGGTCGCGAAGCCCCGATCCGCGAGATGGACAACATCGACGCCGTGCTCAAAGTGGGGATGCCCTGCACGGTGGAATGCGAGTGCGACGAGCCCTCGGAGTGGGCGTCCGACTTCGGCCATACGCATTGGGTGAGGCAGGACTCCGCGCTGAAGGTGGTTTTTCGTTAGCCGGATAACGTTGAGGCGGTCTTACAGTAGCCGTGCAGTAACCGACCACTATTGGACGACACATAAGCCACAGTGCAGCGATATTCGCGGGGGCTTGTCCTTGTGCTGGCCTGGTTGGGGATAGTAGCAAGCAGTGATCACTTACCGGGCGTGCCGGTGCATCTGATAGTCTGAGCGACAGAAGCCATGTCAATTTTGTCCCCAGAAGCCTTTCTCAAGAAGCAGGTTGCGGCCGTGCAGGAGTACTCGATCCTGTCGGGGACGGCGATAGCCGACATCTTCTCGCGGCCGCGCTACTGGGCCGACATCTACACCCAGATGGACTCGATCGGTGCCGGCTCCCTGCCGATCATCCTGCTCACTGGATTCTTCACCGGGTGCGTTTTGGCGCTACAGTCGGTGACTGCGCTGAAGGAGTTTGGCGCGGTGAGCATGACGGGAACACTGGTGTCGCTCTCCATGGTGAAGGAGCTGGGCCCGGTTCTGACCGGGCTGATGGTCTCCGGGCGCAATGCTTCTGGGATGGCATCGGAGATCGGTTCGATGAAGGTGACCGAGCAGATTGACGCGATGCGTGCGCTGGGCACCGACCCGATCCGCAAACTGGTGACTCCGCGAATAATCGCTACGGTCTTCATGCTCTTCTTCCTGACGATCATCGCGGATGCTGCGGGAATTGCGGGTGGCACGATCGTATCCGTCGGCATGCTGGGACTGACCACCAGTTCCTATCTCCATAACTCATACACCGGCCTAGTGCATGGCGATATTGTTCAGGGATTGACCAAGCCGCTGTTTTCGGGATTCATCATCGCCACCGTTGGCTGCTACTTTGGCATGAAGACAACGGGCGGGACACAGGGCGTGGGTCGCGCGACGACACAAGCAGTGGTGGTCTCCGCGATCTTCATCATCATCGTCGACTTTCTGGTCACGCGTGTCATGATCGGAATCTTCGGCAGTTGAGAGCGCCCATGCCTGAGACTCCCACGAATACCGGAGCTGTGAACAATCCTGCTGCCGGAGCGGCAACCGCCGACCCTCAGGCAAGCGGCGAGGCGGTGGTGCGGTTCGAGCACGTGACGATTGCCTTTGACGTCAAGCCGGTGTTGCAGGATATTTCGTTCTCGGTGGAGCGCGGACAGACGTTGATTTTGCTGGGGCCGGCGGGATGCGGGAAATCGGTGTTGCTGAAGCTGGTCAATGGACTGCTTGCGCCTGACTCGGGTAGTATTTGCGTCTTCGGCGAGGAGATAGCCAAGCTGCGGAGGAGAGACCTGTATGCGCTGCGCGCGCGTATCGGGATGGTCTTTCAGGAGTCGGCGCTGTTCGACTCAATGAATGTTGAGGACAACGTGGCCTACCGGCTGCACGAGGAGCGCGTGCCAGAGGTGGAGGCGCATGCGCGCGTGGTGGAGGCCCTGAAGTTTGTCGAGCTAGAGGCTGCTATCGACAAATTTCCATCCGAGTTGTCGGGTGGGATGCGACGACGCGTCTCGATTGCGCGGGCTATTATCAGCAATCCAGACTTGATCCTGTACGATTCGCCCACGGGTGGGCTCGATCCGATCACTTCGACCACGATCATCGAGCTTGTGATGAAGCAACGTGACGTCTCTCATTCCACATCTCTGGTGGTGACGCATCGGCTGCAGGACGCCTTTATCCTGGCGACCCACCGCTTCGATCCCGCGACTGGCAAGATGCGGCCCATCCCCAAGGACGGCCCCGACGGGGGCGTTGACCAGGGTACCAAGTTCCTCCTGCTGAACGAGGGAAAGATTGCCTTTCACGGGACGACGGAGGAACTGGTGCACTCCGACGACCCGTGGATCAGGCGGTATCTGGAGTAGCGTGGCGACGGACTGCTCGTCCATGCGACGGCATCAACACATGCGCGTCATCCTTGCCCGCTTGTTTTCCGGGGCCTTGCAAGCAGCGGCACGAAGCTCGACTTCTGCGGGGAGTAGGCCAACAGATCGCCCGCGTCGAGGTCGAAGTACCAACCATGCAATGTCAGCGTGGCCGCATCCACTCGCTCGCGAATCCATGGAAACGACAGCAGGTTCTCCAGCGAAAGCGTAATTGCCCTCTGTTCGCACTCCTTTACCTGCACCGCTCGCGGCTGGTCCGCCAGTTCGCGCAGTACCCGCTCACGCGCAGCCTCTGCAATGCTTACCCACGCGCCGATGAACTCATATTTGTTCGCGGCGACGGTCTCTCCCTCCATCAGCGCGCTAATTCCGCCGCAGCCCGAGTGGCCGAGGATAATAATCCTCTCCACGTTCAAGCTTTTGACCGCGAATTCGATGTCGGCGCGGATGCCCGGCATCTCGGCTCCATTGCGGTAGGGCGGAACGAGGTTGGCGACGTTGCGGACCACGAAGATGTCACCCGGGCCTGCGCCCAGCAGCATTCCCGGATCGGCGCGCGAGTCGCAGCATGAGATCACCAGCGCGCGGGGGCTCTGTCCCTGTCGCAGCCGCCCAAAGACGCTCTCGTCGCCGCCAAAGTACCTCTCCCGAAAGCGCTCGAAACCAGCCAGAAACTCCGCAATGTCCGCCAAATCCATCCCCTCCGGAACGCATTGAACAGCGCCTCCAATAGCATCGCACGAATCGGCCAGCCAGATCCCACAGGCTGTTGTCTTGTTCGCACCTGCGTTGTCTGGGGCAGATGCATTCGATGGGCCAGCGGATACGCCGGTCATTTATCATCGGAGCCGATGGATTCCTCGGTTCAAACCTTGCTCGTCTCCGGTGCCAAGCTCACCGACGCCTCCCTGGAACGACTACTGCCCTCAGCGGAGACGCTGCCCGTCTCCATCCATCGCGCCATGCGACACAGCGTCTTCGCCGGGGGCAAGCGGTTGCGCCCGGTGCTCTGCATGGAGACTGCGCGCATGGTGGCCGCCAACGGCAGTCTCCCTGCGGGAGTCGACGATCTGGGCGCGGCGCTGGAGATGTTGCACACTTACTCGCTGATCCACGACGACCTGCCCGCGCTGGACAACGACGACCTGCGCCGCGGCAAACCCACCTGCCACGTCGTTTTTGGCGAGGCCATTGCGATCCTCGCCGGCGATGCGCTACAGACGCTGGCCTTCCAGACTGTCGCGCAGCTTCCGGCGCCCGCCGATGCCGTCGTAGGAATTCTGCGCGAGGTCACGGTCGCTGTTGGCACAGGAGTCGGTCGTACCAGCGACGGCGGCCTTGCTTCGGGGATGATCGGCGGACAGGTGGTGGATATCGAGTCCGAGGGCGTAGCGCCGACCGCGGAGCTGGTGGAGACCATCCACCGCGCCAAGACCGGTGCGCTGATTACTGCCAGCATCGTCTGCGGCGGACTCTATGGCGCGGCATGCATGTGTCCCGGCCAGCACAGTTCGGATGACTCCATCGTCCGGCTGCGCAGTTTTGGAGAAAAAATTGGACTGGCTTTCCAGATTGTTGATGACATTCTGGACAGAACGAAGTCCTCCGCCGAACTCGGCAAGACCGCTGGAAAGGACGCGGCCAGTGTCAAAGCGACATGGCCAGCCGTCTATGGCATCGAGCAATCGCGCCGCGACGCCGACCGGTTGATTGCCGAAGCCTTCGCCGCCATTGAACCCTTTGGAAGTGCCGCTGGTCCGCTCAAGTCGCTGGCCCGGTACCTTACCACGCGCAGTCACTAGCAGCAGTCTGAACCAGCGACAACATTCCCTCGGAGGCTAAAGCCCGTCCGTATCAAAACGTGGACTTATGCGGTGCTTTCGTAGAAGGCACTCTGAATGGAATGCAGGCGATTGTGTCAGGTCCGCTTGATGATGAAGACTGTCTTGTCATCAATCTCGTCGCTGTGGCCCTCTTGCCGCAACAGGCTGTCCCTGCGGACCGCGTACCCCAGGATCGCATTGCAGATGTCCTTGGCGGACTCCTGTTCGTGCTCGCGAATAATGGTTTCGATGCGCTGGCCCTCCTGCTCATCGCTGCCGTCATAGACGCCGTCCGTATGGAGGAAGATGATGTCTCCCCTGCCCATAAGCGTAATCAACGCGATATCGGAGGCATCCATCCTTTCCCTGAGCTTGACCGATATATACCGGTTGCGGTCGGGGTGGTCTTCGGGGATTTCGAGGCCGAGGGCGAGGAACTGCGCCATGCTGTCGCTTCCGACCTCCATGAACCTTTTGTACTTAGCGGAGAAGACGAGCGGCGGTGGATGGCCGAAGTTGACGAAGCGGAACTGGCCGTTGGGACGGATCTCGCCATAGAGCAAGGTGGCAAGCTCGCGCGAACTTGCATCCATGCTGCGGCCAAGGGCATTGCGCGCCGTTGCCGACTGGGCAAGCCTCAGGTTGAGTTGTTCAAAGAGTATGGGCGTGATGGTTCCGCTACGGTCGAGTTCGGTGAGCAAGAAAGCGTGCAGGGTATCGTGCACGGTGGACGCAATCTTCGCCGCAATAATGCCATGGCCCTGGGCATCAACGATCAGCACTCCGGCGGTGGTATATAGCTCCCGCAGATTCTCTGCAATTCTCAATTGCTCGGAACTCTTAGCCATTCTGTACTGCACACCGTCGGCATCCGTGTAGCCCGGCTTGGATGCCATCCACAGCACATGCACATCGACTGTATTCCGCGGTTTCTCCCCAGCGGCGAGGGGCTCCAGATAAGCTTTCGCCCGTCGCTGGGCCTGATTGATGCGTGCATCGATGTTGTATCGCTGTTGGAAATTGATGTATTCAAATACATCGCCGCCGACGATTTCGTCGGGGATGGTATTGCCATACATATCGATGCCGGGCAGGTGCGGAATTACACCTTCGACCGGCATCAGCTTCTTCCGCAGATACTCATCGATGGTCAGAGGCAGGTCGGCTGGGGCAATCTCGCGCGTTGGCACAGGTTTCAATCTCCCGGATAGGCCGTATCGCCTCGGATCTGAATGTCACATTCGGTGGCCACCCATTCTCCGGTGATTTGGAATGGATGGCGGGGACGACGGGGCTCGAACCCGCGACCTCTGCCGTGACAGGGCAGCGCTCTGACCAACTGAGCTACGTCCCCAGATTGTTTTTCAACAACTTGGTTATACGTCACATAGAATCAAGCGTTTCGCAGCTTTCGCTATTTTCGCTCTTTTCTACCATTTCGCTGCTGTGGACTCAATTTTGGGCCTCGGTGGACACCACGTGGACACCAAGGTGGACACCAAAATCACCACTGCAACGACAAGATAAAGTCTATCAGATGACGCGGGATTTGGTGTCCAGTTTCCCCGGTCACAGAGCAAAAGTTTCGTTCTTGTCCGACTCCTGAATGCCGCAGGCATCTTGGAGCGACACGGCCAAGTCCAGGCATAGCCGCGCGCTGCGGAGAGAAGAGGCTTCTGGAACGGGACGAACACCGTCTGCGATCAACTCCTATGTGCCGTACAGCGCGGTGCCCACCCTGTTTAGGTGAACCCGAGCCATCGGGCTTGCCAGATCGCGATAGACTGAGCGAGTACAGCTTGGGAACAAAGGTGATCCTTTGGGCCTCGTTGTGGATCTCGATTGGGGGAGTCGGAAACGCCAACCTGACAGCAACAACAAACATGGAGGCCAAACCGATGAAAAACTCAATCACTACCTGTGTGGAAACAAAACCTGCGGTCAAAGCTTCAGCTCACAAATCAATGCACGGGCCTATACCTCGTCATAGTGGAGTGAAGACATCAAGCGTTTTGCGCAAGATCGACACAAAGAAGAGCGTGCGGTGTGGAGCGGCGTTGCTGCGGGCCAGGCTTGGGAAGCTCCCCCAATCGAGAGATCGCATCGGGTATTCGAAATGCTCGCGATGGTCTCCAGCGCTCCGACACGTTCTTTGATCTCGATAAGTTCAGCTCTGAGCTGGTCAGATGAAACTTCGAGTTTATCCTTCTTTGGTGTCATTTCTTTGTCCCTGTTTCAGGCTTTTCCTCTTCCGCAATCAAGCCGAAGTCTGCCAGGTCAAACAGTCGCGAACGTTTCTTATCACCGTTCACTTCCATTAACCCCATAGCAGTGCAGCGTTGAGCTAGTGCGATAAGACCGTTTGGGCTCATCTTGCAGGCGGTCCGCACTTGCTCGATAGATTTGGCACCGTCCAACATCTGGAATGCCGCGCGAGACTTGGCATCAGGAAGTGCCTCTTGGAGCAGAGACTTGACCGAATGAAACGATGACGCGCGAGTCCAATTGAGAATTTCCTTCAAAACGACCAATACGTTGTCATCTTGCATCACTCGGCCTCGCCTTCAAAAAAGTCTTCCGGGATTGAGATGGCGAGCTTAGGTTGTTTGCCGTCACCTGCCAGCAGCTTGTTGGCGTTTAGTTGCTTTACAAGCGTGCTCAAGTGTCCCTGATTGAATCCGGTAGCCTTTTGAATCACTGCCTGAGTGCGGGTGCCATCCATTAACAGAACTGATTTTGCCTTCGGACCGCTGGCCCCAACAAGGCGACGTAACTCTGCCCGAAGCTTCTTGTCGCGTTCGGCAATTGCTGGTTCCGCCATAAGGCGGATCAGATCGCGAATCTCGTGAATGGCACTTAACAGCTCAGCATTGGAATCAACCATTTTATTTTTCACCCGTCTCGAAGAGCTTCGGTGGTAGTGCAAGGATAATCTTGGGGGGATCGTCAGGCCCGACCAGGCCTTTCTCGCGAAGAGATTTGACAAGACGGCTGAGGTCGCCTTGATCTATTCCTGACTCTTTGGAGATCGCAGCACGGCTTCGAGAGCCATCCATCAAAAGTATGGCGCTACGCTTGCCTTTGCTTCTGCCTGCCAGTTCTAGTAGCGCCGCTCTCAAACTTTCGTCTCGTTTTGCCAACGCTGGCTCTGCGATGAGCACCAGCAGATCCCGAATTTCGCGCAGCAGTTCCGTTTGCTCAGTCATAAGGATCAACCGTCATTACAAGGATTTAGACTCTACCAGAGTAGGACTTGACATCCTGACTGTCAACGAGTAAGCGTCGGCTGCACTCACAAATATTGGGAGGCGACGAAAAGCAATCGTCCGCGAATTCGGTAAGGACCGGGAACGGTTCAACTGGTCTACCGGGGGTGGCCCACCACCCCCACATGAAACTGGACGACACCAAGAAGCTCTTTGAATAGCCTCATAAAAGCAGTTTGATGTAGCGTTTAAAGGGCCGCTGAATGACGGAGTAATCTCTCGACTATTATCCGCGCACTATGGGAAAGGCCGCTAAAGCAGATTCCGAAGCTCAATAAAACGGGCTTGCACGATCTCCCAGGACGGGTGGGAGCCGAAACAGAGAATCTCGCATTGGCCCTTGTATTCGCGGCCAATCGTGGCAGAAAGGTCTCCCGTCGCAAAGAGCGCGTCGCTGTTGGCAAAGCTCATTTGATCCGGGTAGAAGTAGCTGCCAGGAAAGTGCGTGCGGCTGATGCGGTCGTAGTCCTGCTTGATCTCCCCATACTCGGCAGATTGCAGCATTTCTAAAATCTCGGGGCGTGATGCAAGTTGAAACAGGTCGTAGTAGTGCCGAGCGTAGGTGCCCAGAGAACGTCCATCCCGTTTGAGGATTTCCACTTTACTATGAATGGCAAACATCTTCTCTACGAAGGTCCGCCTGAAATGGAGCAAGCGCATTGGGAACGAGCTTTCGTCTTCCGCCCCGAGCGTGACTGCTTTTTCACGTAGAAACTGGCCGAGATAGGAGCGCAGCTCGACATTCTCGGTGGGTTCCCGACCGCTGGCTGCTCCTGCTTCAAGGAGCACACGGTTGACGACTTCACCGGGACCGCCGTGGAGCTGATGATAAGAGAACCGGTCATTGCGCCCGAAGCCTCCTATGGTTTGGCTCTCCTCGGGAACAAACTGAAGAGCCGGATGCGCGGCCACGGCATCGCGCAAGCTCTTGAGTTCGCGGTCGATGCCGCGTTTGGTCAGAGGCGGCTCGAAGGCAAGCGGGTCGAGAAAGATGTCAATGTCCTCTGAAAACCGCTGAATCAAGTTCCACCCTTTTGAGAGGCTGGTTCCACCTTTGAAGATCACTTTGTCGCCGGCCGTGGCGGCGATGATACGCAGCACTTCGGTGACGTAGTAGTCCTTTTCGATGATCCCTGGGCGAAGCTCAAAGTGCTCTGCGGCCTGAAGGATCAACTGATCGAAGTCAGGATGTTCAAACAGTCTCACGTTTTGGGCCTTTCCTTGGCCTGCCACTCGCGCGCGTGCGTCAGGGATGTAAATTGTCCAAAGTCGAACCGGGAGAGCGGATTCAAGGAAGCGCGCAGACGTGCTTGTGCGGCGGGATCTCGTTCAAGCTCTTCCGCCAGTGCGCCCAGTAGGGCGCGAACCCGTGGCGGCTCCGAATCAGCCACCTTGAGCAGACGTTCAAGGTGACGATCCGTTGCCAGTAGTGCCAATGTCTTCTGAATGGTGCGTTCGGCAGACAGTTCGCTTGTGTTACCCCCCTTGCGTAAAAAATCGAGGAGGGCTGCTTCTGTCTCAGACAGGCTCTTCCATGCTTCCGGCCTGCGTGCATGAACGCGGGTCTCGGCGCCGATGAGTTTCCTGGGGAGGCTGAGTGAGCTTGTTGCCAACTCGCTTCGCCGCGGTGTTTGCGTGCTGAAACCGAGTAGATTGGCGGCAGCGGTGCCGGATGGGAAGATCGTCTTGGTTCCCTCTGCCAGTTTCTTGATTGCCGTGGGGCTGGGACGGCTCGGCCCGAAGGCTGTTGTGCGAGGACGATAATAGACCCCCTTGCTCAGCCGTTCTAATGTGCCGTTGCGGGTCAAGCGTGAGAGCGTCTGGGCAACAGCGGGAAAAGGCTGATCCCGGAAGTCATTGTGCCGCCACAACTTCTCGCCTCCGCGTTCAATCTGTAGGCGGATGGAGCTGGCGGTACTGCGGGTTTTGGCGGCCTTCGGCATCTCCTATATTCTGTCCCACTCAAGCCTTATTGTCAAGTTTTTTTGCGATAAAACTTGACATAACCCTATCGGAAAACCCATGAGTCCGCTGTTCTCTACTAACTGACATTCGACTCGTTGGGCGCGCCGGTGAATCACAAGCTCAATCCCTGGTCGGTGCCGACGGAGCCTTTCGCGAGGGACTGAGCTTGCGAGATTTCGCTGACCGCAAGAGTGAGGTGCCCGGCGTGTTCTAAAGCGTGCTCCTTCGCAATGGGCTGGGCATGGCGGTCGTAGAACTGACTTTGCTGGTCAATATGCAGCCAGCCGCCAGTCTGGTTGTGCTGGTAGCGCTGCATCTTCACATACCGAAGGTAGGCGTCGATGGCATCGCCGATTGTCGTCTTGGGCGCGGGCTCGGGTTCGGGCTCAGGGGCCGCAATCAGGCCGTCGCGGATGGCGCGCAACTCGATCGCCTTGCGGCGGGCCTGGTCGATGGCCTCGTCTTTGGCAACTGCGGTGCGATAGCGGCGCCCTTGCCGGCCACCGACGCGCCACTCGATGTAGTAGGCACCTTCGGGGTGGACTTCGAGCTGGCCGTTGATGCGGACCCGGTCCTTGAGCCGTCCGTTGGCTTCAGGAACGACAGAGGCAAAGCGCCAGCCGCTGGAGGTCTTGATCTTCTTGATGAGGTTGACGCGGTCCGCGTAGTCGGGAGCGTTGAGAAGAGTGCCGAGCGGCTTGAGAGTGGGCATCGAAAGAGTCCTCCTCTAAGGACAACTCTATCAAAGCGTGGACACCATCGTGGACACCAAGGATCTATCTTACTGATTCCAAAGGTAGCCGGTTAGAAGGCAGCGCTCTAACCAACTGAGCTACGTCCCCCAGGTTGTTTTGCAACAACTTGAGTAAATGTCACATAAAACGCGCGGCTGCATATTCAGCACCGTACGCTTCGTTCTATAGTGCCGCTGTTCTGAACACAGTCCCTGGTCGTCTTGGGCGACCAAGATTACACCAGAACCACCAACTTCGCGACAAGAAAAAGTCTATCAGATGAGGGGAACTCATGGAGTGCAGAGTATCTATCGACTTCATTCGCGGCCGAAGGCTATTGCACATGGTGCATTGAAGCTGGGGATTTATCCTGCGCAGGCTTGACCTTGAGCCGTGTGCTTGGTAATCTTAGATAGTTCCGCATGAATTGGGAATCCGTCTCCATGCAGGTTGCCTGGGGAGGTCTGGTGTATTTCGCAGGCTTGGTGGGGAAGTTGCTGCCATTTGCGGTACACTTGGAACAAGAAACACCTCCGCGGGGTTCATGCAAGGCATGGGCCGGTAGTAAAGCGGCGCAACATCCTCGCAATCGTACCTGCGACACCCTCCACCAGGATGGGCTATGCGGGGCGGAACAGCGAAACGGAGCCAACTCCAACTTCCAGTAGTTCTGGTTTGCGGCTTGATTTTGAGAGCCAGCCAGGGGAAGCAAGGGACGCTCGGCCACCGTCGACTGTTGTTCGTCTGATTTGAGTGTTCCAGACGGGAAGCAAGGGACAATTTTCGCGCGAGGCACGTCAGTGTCCTCACTTTTTCGTGTGTAAAGCGCACGAACTATGACAGGCGCGCGAAAGAAGGTTCCTTTCCTTTCCGCCTGCAAGGGTTTTGAGTGCAGTTATGGTCATACGCCGCAAGGCGTTGATTAGAAATTGAAGGAGTTCGAGTGCCTACGTTCCATCAACTCGTCAAGCAGGGCCGCACGCCCACCCGATATAAGACCGCCAGCCCCGCGTTGCAGGGCTCGCCACAGCGGCGTGGCGTCTGTACGCGCGTCTACACGCAGACTCCCAAGAAGCCGAACTCGGCGCTGCGCAAGGTGGCGCGTGTGCGGTTGACCAATGGGATAGAGGTCACAACATACATTCCCGGCATCGGCCACAATCTACAAGAACACTCGATCGTGCTGATCCGCGGCGGCCGAGTGAAGGACCTGCCGGGCGTCCGCTACCACGTTGTGCGTGGCTCGTTGGACTCGGTCGGCGTGGCCAGCCGCAAGCAAAGCCGGTCGAAGTACGGAGCAAAACGTCCCAAGGCGGCAGCGGGTAAGTAGGGCAGCGAGTCAGCAGGTTAGCGAGTCAGAAACAAGCTCAGCGCGTGAGAGTTCACCGGGCTGGGGGAAGAAGAGAAGAGAGAGAAGATGCCGAGAAAAGGTTATATAGCGAAGCGTGAAGTTGCTCCCGACCCGGTCTATCAGTCGACGCTGGTCACAAAGTTTGTGAACTCGATGATGTGGGGCGGCAAGAAGTCTACCGCCCAGGGAATTTTTTATACTGCGATGACAAACCTGGAGCAAAAGGGCGGCGATGAGGCCCTGAAGCTGTTCAAGAAGGCGATCGAGAACTGCAAGCCGCTGCTCGAGGTTAAGAGCCGTCGCGTCGGCGGGGCCAACTATCAGGTTCCGATCGAGGTGCTTCCGGAGCGGCGGACTTCGCTTGCGATTCGCTGGATTGTGACTTACGGACGCGCGCGCGGCGAGAAGGGGATGGTGGAGAAGCTGACCGCCGAACTGCTGGACGCCGCCAACGGTCGCGGCGCGGCGATGAAGAAGAAGGAAGATGTACATCGCATGGCCGAGGCCAATAAAGCATTTGCCCACTACCGCTGGTAAGGACAGGGAACAGACAGCAGGGGACTGGGAACAGACCTGCTTGAGACGAATTTGAATGACCGCAAGGCGAGCCTTGCAGAGTGAGAGATCGAGACCGTGGCACGCACCGTACCTCTGAATCGTTGCCGGAATATCGGGATCATGGCGCACATCGACGCCGGCAAGACGACGACGACCGAGCGCATCCTGTTCTATACGGGCATAACGCACCGTATCGGGGAGGTGCATGAGGGGACTGCGACCATGGACTGGATGGAGCAGGAACAGGAGCGCGGCATCACGATTACATCCGCAGCGACGACCTGCACCTGGCAGGATCATCGCATCAACATCATCGATACACCGGGCCATGTGGACTTCACCGCCGAGGTGGAGCGCAGCCTGCGTGTGCTGGACGGCGCGGTGGCGTGTTTCGACGCGGTCGCTGGTGTGCAGCCTCAGTCCGAGACGGTGTGGCGTCAGGCCGACAAGTACAAGGTTCCACGGATATGTTTCATCAACAAGATGGACAGGTCTGGTGCGGATGCAGTCTACGCGACCTCAACCATAGTTGACCGCCTGGGGGCGCGCGCGGTGCCGATCAACATTCAAATCGGTTCCGAGGCGAAGTTTGAGGGTGTGATTGATCTGGTCACAATGAAGGCGATCTACTGGCACGACGAGACGATGGGCGCGGAGTACTCGGTTGAAGAGATTCCTGCTGAGCTACAGGAGATCTCCAAGAAGGCCCGTCACGATCTGATTGAAGCGGTGGCCGACTCCGACGATGTGATTCTGCATTTATTTCTGGAAGGCGAGGAACCGACCGAGGAACAGCTGAAGACCGGAATTCGCAAGGCGACCATCGCAATGAACATCTTCCCGGTGCTGTGCGGCTCGGCGTTCAAGAACAAGGGCGTTCAGACGCTATTGGACGCGGTGGTGGACTACCTGCCTAGCCCGCTCGATATTCCCCCCATGATCGGACACGACCCGGAGGACATGGCGGTGGAGATCGTGCGCAAGCCGGACGATGCAGAGCCATTTTCCGCACTGGGCTTCAAGATCATGACCGATCCTTTTGTTGGACAACTGATCTTCATTCGGGTCTACTCGGGCACGCTGAAGACGGGCGACTCAGTGCTGAACCCGCGCACGCGCAAGACCGAGCGCATCGGCCGACTGCTGAAGATGCACGCCAACAAGCGGGAAGAGATTACGGAGATACTGGCGGGCGACATCTGCGCCGCGGTGGGGCTGAAGAACCTGATTACCGGCGATACGATCTGTTCAGACCGTCACCCAGTGGTGCTTGAATCCATCGACTTCCCCAAGCCGGTCATCGAGGTTGCGGTTGAGCCGAAGACCAAAGCGGACCAGGAGAAGATGGGCATCGCGTTGTCCAAGCTGGCGCAGGAAGATCCGACCTTCAACGTCCGCACCGACATCGACTCCGGGCAGACGATTATTGCGGGGATGGGCGAGCTGCACCTGGAGATTATTGTCGATCGCATGATGCGTGAGTACAAGGTGGATGCCAACGTTGGCAAGCCGCAGGTGAACTATCGTGAGACAATCCGCTCACACTCCGAGGCTGAAGGCAAGTACATCCGCCAGACCGGAGGCTCCGGCAACTATGGACACTGCAAGATCCGCGTTTCGCCTAACGAGCCGGGCAAAGGATATGAGTTCAGCAACGATATCAAGGGCGGCACGATTCCCAAGGAGTACATCAAGCCCATCGACCAGGGAATCCAGGAAGCGATGCAGGGTGGCGTGCTCGCGGGCTACGAGATGGTCGACGTGAAGGTATCTCTCTACGATGGCAGCTATCACGATGTGGACTCGAACGAGATGGCCTTTAAGATCGCCGGATCGATCGCCTTCAAGGAGGCTGCCCGCAAGGCCAAACCAGTGCTGCTGGAGCCGGTGATGGCGGTCGAGGTGATCGTTCCCGAGGACTACATGGGTGCGATCATCGGCGACCTGAACTCTCGTCGCGGTCGCATCGAAGGCATGGAGATGGTGGGTAACACGCAGGCTATCCGCGCTACCGTGCCGCTCTCGACGATGTTTGGATATGCGACGCATATGCGCGGAGCAACTCAGGGCAGAGCCAACTATTCAATGCAGTTCAAGCAGTACGAAGAGGCGCCGCGGTCGGTGTCGGAAGAGATCATCGCCAAGGTGCAGGGCAAGGACGAGAAGTAGACGGGTAACTGACTCGCGCCAGCCTGAATGACTGGCGCACGGGATGGGCAGACAACGAAGTCGGCAGTATACGGGGAGAAAGTCATGGGCAAGGAAAAGTTTGACCGGTCGAAGCCACATGTGAACGTCGGGACGATCGGGCACATCGATCACGGCAAGACGACTCTGACGGCGGCGATCACGAAGGTGCTGTCGAAGCACAACCCGAAGAACGCATTTCGCTCGTTCGACTCGATTGACAACGCGCCTGAGGAGCGGGAGCGCGGGATCACGATCGCGACGGCGCACGTGGAGTACGAGACCAAGAACCGGCACTACGCTCATGTGGACTGCCCTGGTCACGCCGACTACATCAAGAACATGATCACCGGCGCGGCGCAGATGGACGGGGCGATCCTGGTGGTGGCGGCGACCGACGGCCCCATGCCGCAGACCAAGGAGCACGTGTTGCTGGCGCGCCAGGTTGGGGTTCCGTTCATCGTGGTGTTTTTGAACAAGTGCGATGCGGTGGAAGATCCCGAGCTGATTGAGCTGGTGGAGATGGAGGTGCGCGAGCTGCTGAGCAAGTACGAGTATCCGGGCGACGACACACCGATCATCCGCGGCTCTGCACTGGGCGCGTTGAACGGCGAGGCGCAGTGGGAGGCCAAGATCGACGAGCTGATGGAGGCGGTGGACAAGTATATTCCTCAGCCGCAGCGCTCGGTCGAGCTTCCGTTCCTGATGCCGATCGAGGACATCTTCTCGATCTCGGGTCGCGGCACGGTGGTGACCGGGCGCATCGAGCGGGGCAAGGTGAAGGTGGGCGAGGCGTGCGAGATCGTGGGCTTCCGCGAGACGCGGGCCACGGTATGCACCGGGGTCGAGATGTTCAAGAAGCAGTTGGACGAGGGTCTGGCGGGCGACAACGCGGGTATTCTGCTGCGCAGCATCGCCAAGGAAGATGTGGAGCGGGGCATGGTGCTGGCCAAGCCGGGATCGATTACGCCGCACACCAACTTCAAGGGCAGCGTGTATGTGCTGAGCAAGGAGGAGGGCGGGCGTCATACGCCGTTCTTCGACGGCTACCGTCCACAGTTCTACTTCCGGACGACCGACGTGACCGGCTCGGCCAAACTGCCGGCGGGCACCGAGATGGTGATGCCGGGCGACAACGTGGAGCTGGAAGTGACGCTGCACACCCCGGTGGCCATGGAGAAGGGGCTGCGCTTCGCCATCCGCGAGGGTGGCAGGACAGTAGGCGCTGGTACCATCAGCGAGATCATCAAGTAGAAACAGGGAGTAGTTGGTAGTGGGGAGTGAGTTGTGCAAGACAAACGAGGGCTGCCGGAACATGCATAAATCAATGCTGGCAGCCACTGCAACCGTTCTTTGAGTAGCGAGAAAAGAGACATACGATGGCTGGACAGAGAATCAGAATCCGATTGAAAGCATACGACTACCGCGTTCTGGACACGTCGACCGGAGAGATCGTAGATACGGCGAAGCGCACCGGCGCGCAGGTTGCGGGCCCCATTCCGCTGCCGACGATGAAGAACAAATACTGTGTGCTGCGGTCGCCGCACGTGGACAAGAAGTCGCGAGAGGCGTTCGAGATTCGTACCCATAAACGTCTGATCGATATCCTTGAGCCGACCCAGCAGACGGTGGACGCGCTGATGAAGCTCGACCTTCCGGCTGGCGTCGATGTTGAGATCAAGACGGTGCAGAAATAAGTTGTTCGTTGCTGGTTGTGGGTTGTTGGTTCAAATGCAACACCGGCAGTGCTGAAGCTAGATGCTTGGCATGATGAGGAAAGGAAAAACACGATGTCCGTTACAGGAATTCTCGGCAAGAAGATCGGCATGACCCAACTCTTCGACGAGCTAGGCGACGTGCACCCGGTGACGGTGCTGAAGGCCGGGCCATGTGTGATCACACAACTCAAGACACAGGCCAAGGACGGCTACGACGCGGCACAGATCGGCTATGTTGATTTCATCAAAGCATCGAAGGTCAACAAGCCGATGACTGGGCACTTTGCCAAGTCGAACGTACCACCTGTGCGCATGATGAAAGAAGTTTCGGTTGAAGTCGCGAAGGAAGGCGATGACGCAGCAGTCAAAGCTGGTGATCGCGTCATGGTGGATATCTTCTCCGATGACAAATTTGTCGACGTGATTGGAACATCGAAGGGACGCGGGTTTGCCGGCGTAGTCCGCCGTCACCACTTCGGTGGCGGGCCCAAGGCACACGGACACATGTTCCAGGTGCAGGGATCGATTGGGGCATCTTCGTATCCATCGCGCGTCTTTCCGGGACAACGCATGCCCGGCCACATGGGGCACGCGCAGATTACGGTGCGGAACCTGCGCATCCGCGGCATCGATGTGGAAGACAACCTATTGATGGTGGAGGGCGCGGTACCCGGCCCGCGCGATGGATATGTTTTGATCTCGAAGGCAAAGGCCCCGCCGCGTGAGCGTCGCGGATTTGCAGGCGGCACAACGCTTGATCCGTTGAAGGCCTCGAAGAAGGCTTCTCCGAAGAAGAAATAGAACGGCAGCAAGTCAGCGAGTGAGTGAACGAAAGCAGAAACTCTGCGCGGGAGATGGACCGGGTTACGCAGACAAACAAAGGCACGGTCCGCCGCATCGATGGCGGGCATGAAGAGAGAAGAGCGATGGCAAAGATAAAGGTAGTCAATCTCGCGGGAGAGAAGGTCGGAGAGTTTGAACTCCTCGACGATGTGTTCTCAGGCGCAATCAACGACACGCTGCTGTGGGAGTCGGTGAAGCACTACCGCGCCGCACTGCGCCAGGGCACCGCGTCCACCAAGACTCGCGGGCTAGTCTCCGGCGCCGGCCGCAAACTGTGGAAGCAGAAGGGAACCGGTCGCGCGCGCATTGCGTCGATCCGGAGTCCTCTGTGGCGTTCTGGCGGCACGGTCCACGGGCCGAAACCTCGAAGCTACGAGTACTCATTCCCGCAGAAGAAGCTGATGGGGGCGTTGCGCTCGGCCATTGCAGCCAAGATTGCGGACGGCAAATTTACGGTGGTCGATTCGTTCGAGGTTCCCGAGGCGAAGACCAAACTATTCCGCACCGCTCTGGACAAGCTCGATGCCGGAAAGACGACATTACTGGTTGAGTCCAGCCAGAAACTCGGCGAGAAGCTCTATCTGGGCTCGCGCAACCTCACGGGCGTCGAGCTTGTGCTCAGTTCCGAGGTGCATCCCTACGACCTGTTGCGCTACGAACACGCCATCTTTTCGAAGGACGCGATCGAGGCGCTACAGCAGACGTTAAAAAAATTCGTATCGAAACGCAACAATACCGCTACGGAAGCCAAACAAGCCGTTGCCGAAAAGGAGGTTGCGTAAATGCCGACCCTCTACACCGTTATCCGACGACCGCTAATTACCGAAAAGGGAATGGGCGTGAAAGAGACGCAGAACACTCTGGTCTTCGAGGTTGATATGAAGGCCAGCAAGACTGAGGTGAAGCAGGCCGTCGAGACGCTCTTCAAGGTCAAGGTGAGCGGCGTGCGCACAGCCACAGTGGAAGGGAAGGAGCGCCGGCGCGGCAAGTTTACCGGCTATCGTCCCGACTGGAAAAAGGCCTACGTCCGTCTGAAGGACGGGCAGAAGATGCCGGAGTACCTGAACAGCATGTAGGAACGGTTGTGAGTTGTGAGCAGGTAGCAGTGAGTTGCGATTCGTGCAGATGCAATGCAGATATAGAAGTTTCGAGAAAGAACTAGCTAACCAACAGCTAGGAGTTGAATACGATGCCGATTAAATCATTTCGACCGATTACCCCCACACTGCGCTTCCAGACGAAGCTAGTGAACGACGACCTGACGACGGACAAGCCGCACAAGCCGCTTCTTTCTGTCAAACAGCGTACCGGCGGACGCAACAGCACCGGCCGGATGACGATCCGGCACCAGGGTGGAGGGCACAAGCAGAAGCTGCGCCTGATCGATTTCAAGCGTGACAAGTACGGTATTCCCGCCACTGTCGCGACGATTGAATACGATCCGAACCGCAGCTCTCGCATTGCTCTTGTCCATTATGCGGATGGCGAAAAACGATACATCATACAGCCGATTGGGCTGAAGGTTGGGCAGTCGATCATGAGCGGACCGGACGCCGATATTCTGGTGGGCAACGCGCTTCCGCTGAAGAACATTCCACTGGGAACGATCGTACACAATATCGAACTGCGGCCAGGCAAGGGAGCACAGATGGCCCGTTCGGCCGGCGCACAGGTCAATCTGATTGCCAAGGAAGGCGACTACGCGCTGCTCAAGCTTCCCTCGGGCGAGACGCGCAAGGTGCTTGTGGAGTGTATGGCAACGATCGGACAGGTGGGCAACACCGATCACGAGAACGTCAGTATCGGAAAGGCCGGGCGCAACCGCTGGAAAGGAATTAACCCAGCCAACCGCGGTGTCACAATGAACCCGGTTGACCACCCGCACGGCGGGGGCGAGGGCAAGACATCCGGCGGGCGCCACCCGGTCACCCCTTGGGGGCAGCCGACGCGTGGGTACAAGACGCGCAACAACAAGCGGACCGATGTATTTATCGTCAGCCGCCGCGGCAAGTAAGAAGCAAAAGGCTAGTTGATTTGTAGTTAGAAAAAATGCAACACCAAGTCTCGCAGATAAGAGATTCGTCGTACACAGCACTGTAACCGTAGTTGGAACATGGAGTCCTCAACATGGCACGTTCGGCAAGAAAGGGTCCGTTCATCGACGCGCATCTTCAGCAGAAGATAGCGGTCATGAACCAGACAAACGATAAGAAGGTTGTGCGCACATGGTCGCGCCGCTCGACGATATTTCCCGACATGGTGGGGCACACCATCGCCGTGCACAACGGACGTAAGTTCATTCCGGTCTATGTGACGGAAAATATGGTTGGCCACAAGCTGGGCGAGTTCTCGGCGACGCGTACATTCAAGGGCCACTCCGCGCGCGCGGCCGAGACCACGGCAAAGCCGAAGTAGGCTGCGACGATTGTCTCGGTCAGTTATAGGCACATCGAAGAAGGTTGGCGTAGCAGTCAGATTGAAGGACGAAAGTCATGGCGAAGATCGCAGCAGAAAAAATCAGAGAGTTTCGCGCGGAGGCAAAGTATCAGCGCAGCAGCCCGCAGAAGGCCAAGCTGGTACTCGACACCATCAAGGGAATGCGTGTCGAGCAAGCGCTCAACACAGTGCATTTCTCCAGCAAGAGGATGGGGCCAGTAGTCGAGAAGGCGTTGCGCTCTGCGATCCAGAACGCGACCTATGTCTCGCAAGAGCAGGGGCTCGATATCGATGTGGACAACCTCTACGTTCGTACTGCGGTGGCCAACGAAGGACCGCGCATGAAGCGTATTCGGCCCGCGCCGATGGGGCGGGCATTCCGCTACCAACGCAGGTTGGTGCATATTATTGTCACGGTTGCGGAAAAGAAGTCTCCCACGCCTGCCGTGACGGCTGTATCAGAGGCTCCGGCGATCAAAGAGGCGCCTGTTAAGTCGGCAGCAAAGAAGGGCGAGGCCGGGAAATCTCCGGCCAAGAAGTCCACGGCAAAGAAGGCACCGGCGAAGAAAGCGGCAGCGAAGAAGGCAGCAAAGTAGTTAGGGCAGATGTCAGAGCAGGGCCGGGAAGCATCCGGTAGACTTAGAATTTTGCACCAGTCCCCGCCGGCTCAACCGGAACGGGGAGAAGCAAAGGGAAGCTATGGGACAGAAGGTCCATCCGTATGGGTTTCGCCTCGGCATCAACAAGCCGTGGAAGTCGCGATGGTTTGTAGAGCGCGGCTATGACAAGTTGCTGGTCGAAGACGTCAAGCTGAAGGCCGAGCTGCGCGACAAGTTGAAGGCCGCGGGCGTCAGTTCGGTGGAAGTAGAGCGTCCCGGCAACAAGCTGCGCTTGATCATCCGCACCGCTCGACCGGGCATCATCATCGGCCGCAAGGGAGCGGAGATCGATAAGTTGAAGGCCGACATTCAGAAGCGGAGCTCGCGCGAGGTGTTTATCGACATCCTCGAGGTCAACAAGCCCGAGCTCGACGCGCAATTGGTTGCAGAAAATATCGCACTGCAACTGGAGAAGCGCGTCAGCTTTCGCCGCGCGATGCGGAAGTCGGTGGATTCCGCGCTGCGTTTTGGATGCAAGGGGATCAAGGTGCGCGTTTCCGGTCGGCTGAACGGCAACGAGATCGCACGCTCGGAGTGGTACCTGCAGGGCCGTCTACCGCTGCACACGCTACGTGCCGACATTGACTATGGATTTTCCGAGGCGCACACCACATACGGGATTATCGGCGTCAAGACATGGGTTTACCGCGGAGACATATACGAGCAGAAGAAACGCCGCGACCAGGGAACGACGACGGGTGTGTTTTAAGAACGGCTGTAAGTTGTTAGTTAGTGATGACGATGGGCAGGAATTATAGCCAGCAGTTAAGGGCTAGAGGGTTTTATTATGCTATTGCCAAAGAAGGTTAAGTTTCGCAAACAGCAGCGCGGCCGCATGTGCGGCAAGGCGTGGCGCGGGTCGGATCTCTCGTTCGGCGACTTCGGCCTGAAGGTACAGGAATGCGGATACATCACCGACCGTCAGATCGAGGCTAGCCGCATCGCGATGACTCGGTTCATCAAGCGCGGCGGCAAAGTATGGCTGCGCATCTTTCCGGATAAGCCGATCACCAAGAAGCCCGCCGAGACGCGTATGGGAAAGGGCAAGGGCGCTCCCGACCACTGGGTCGCGGTGGTTCGCCCGGGCAAGATACTGTTTGAGATGGAGGGCGTTTCGCCAGAACTGGCGAAGGAGGCTATGCGCCTGGCTGCCCACAAACTACCGTTGAAGACGGTCTTCGTGCAACGCCACAACGTTAAGATAAACGCGGCCGTGCAGTAGCATTTTCTGCGAGGGACTGGGCCAGCCGAACGAAATAGTAACGAAAGAAGACCATTATGGAACTCGAAAAAATACGCAATCTTAGCGACGAAGAGCTACCCGTACAGCGGAACAAATCTGCCGAACAGCTCTTCCGTCTACGCTTTCAGAAGAGCCTTGGCAATAATGAAGGCGTCAAGAAACTGCGCGAACTGAAACTCGACATTGCGCGCATCCAGACTGTAGCCCGTGAGCGAGCGATCACGCCTGAGAAGGCCGCGTCACCGGCAGCTGTCGCTCCGCCGGCGAGCACACGCAACGCACGCAAGAAATCGAAGAAGGATTAATTATGGCAGACACAACAAAAACCGCCGCAGTCACAGCCCCTGAAGCGCAGGCCTCACTCCGCAACGAAAAGGTCGGCCTCGTGGTTTCGACCAAGATGGAGAAGACCATTGTGGTTGAGATCGAGATGCGCAAGGCGCACCCCAAGTACAAGCGCGTGATGAAGTCGAACAAGAAATTCTATGCGCATGACGAAATGAATTCGGCGCGGGTTGGCGATGTTGTGCGCATCCGCGAGACGCGGCCTCTATCGAAGCTGAAGCGCTGGTCGCTGGAGGAGATTGTCCGGCGCTCGTCTCTGTCGCAAATGGACGAGAAGCTGGCAGTCGGCGAAGCATAGCTTGCAACCGGCACGGGCCTTCTGAGCCCGCGACGAAGAGAATAGCTTCAAGGGGCGAAGGCCCCGGGCCACTTAGCCCAGGAGGACGAACATGTCAGTGCAGATGAGAACGATGCTGGACGTTGCCGACAACTCCGGCGCACGCAAGTTGCAGGTGATTCTGCCGCTGGGCGGCGGACTGGGCAAGAAGGCCGGCCTTGGCGATGTTGTGACGGCGGCAGTCAAGGAGGCATCGCCCGATGGCACGGTGAAGAAGGGCAAGGTGGTGAAGGCGGTCATCGTGCGCACGCGCAAGGAGTATCGCCGGCGCGACGGCACCTACATCCGCTTTGACCAGAACGCAGCCGTGGTGATCAACGACACCAACGAGCCGGTTGGCACACGCGTCTTCGGCCCGGTGGCGCGTGAGCTGCGCGAGAAGAAATTTCTGAAGATTGTTTCTCTGGCACCCGAGGTGATTTAGAGCAGATGCCAGTGTTCTGTAGTAAGTGGCTAGATCTTAGTGCGGAGTCACAGTACTGAGAAGAATGAATTCAACGCGGATTCCGGCTGGGACCGACCGCCGAGGCAAGAGGGGACAGCAATGCCGACGAAGCAAAAGCCCATTACGAAGAGCAAGATCAAGATTAAACGCAACGACACAGTCGAAGTGATCACAGGCAAGGACAAGGGCAAGCGAGGCCGCGTGTTGCGCGTGATTGCGGACCGGGACCGTCTTCTGGTGGAGCATGTGATGATGATTAAGAAGCATGTAAAACCGAATCCGCAGAGGAACATCAAGGGCGGCATAGCGGAGCAGGAATCTTCCATCCATGTCTCGAATGTGATGCTGGTGGATGGCGAGGGGAACAAGACTCGTGTCGGTGCTCGTGTTGAAGATGGCCGCCGTGTGCGCTTCTCGAAGGCGGGCGGCAGTACGATTCCCGATAAAAAATAAAACGATGTAAGCAACTGTTTCAATGTTTTTAAATTTATGTTCACCCCACGAATCGGTACACGGGCCGAGAGGCGCACTCCGGGAAACGTGGAGAAAGCGAAGATGACGATGGCGGCACGATTCAGAGAGAAATATATAAACGAAATCCGACCGGCGATAGCCAAGGAACTTGGCATCAGCAACACAATGGCAATCCCGAAGCTGGAGAAGATTGTCATCAATATGGGTCTGGGTGAAGCCACGCAGAACGTCAAGATCATGGATCCGTTGGTGGCCGACCTGGCATCGATCGCTGGGCAGAAGCCGGTAACGACCCGGGCGAAGAAGTCGATTGCCGCGTTCAAGGTGCGCGAGGGCATGCCGATCGGCGCAATGGTCACACTGCGCGGCGATAAGATGTACGAGTTTCTCGACCGGCTGATCTCGATTGCGCTGCCGCGCGTGCGCGATTTTCGCGGGGTTTCGTCGAAGAGCTTCGACGGCCGCGGCAACTACACGTTGGGCCTGCGCGACCAGCTTATCTTCGCCGAGATCGACTATGCGAAGGTAGACAAGTTGAAGGGCATGAACGTCACCATCGTGACCACGGCGAAGGACGACAACGGTGCGCGCGCCCTGTTGAAGGGCTTCGGCATGCCTTTCCGGGTTGGAGCGTAAACGAACAACGAGAAACCGATTCCTTCCCATGGGCTACGCTCTGGGCGCGGAATGACAAAGTTAGAAGACAGGAAGAATAAATACTATGGCAACCACCGCAAAGCGCGTCAAGGACGCAAAGAAGCCGAAGTTCAAATCCCGCCAGCACAATCGCTGCCAGCTCTGTGGCCGGCCCCGCGCTTTCCTGCGCAAGTTTGGTGTTTGCCGCCTGTGCTTTCGGTCGCTTGCGCTGAAGGGCGAGATACCGGGCGTCGTAAAGTCTAGTTGGTAAGCGAATCAGCGAGGCAACCTGTATAATTGAATGGTTGTCGTATTCGTCTGACCCCTCCAGAGACCTCATCCGCCAAGGGTGTAGCAGTCTGAAGGGCTTGGTTTGTCAAGTACCGCAGCAACGCACCCCATATGTGAGCAACAACATTTCCGCTGGTTCTTGCCGTTGAGAGAGACGCCGAGCGAACGGGGAATGAAGGAGAAGGAATGAATCTGACCGATCCAGTAGCAGATTTTTTGACGCGCATCCGCAACTCCATACGAGCGCGCCACCAGAAGCTCGACGTGCCCGCCTCCAAGCTGAAGAGTGAGATCGCCCGCATTCTGAAGGAGGAGGGTTACATCGCCAACTACAAGCCCACCGAAGAGGGTGGCATGAAGGTGTTGCGCGTGTATTTGAAGTACGGTCCCAACAACGAGACCGTCATCCGGGACCTGCAGCGCGTCTCGCGGCCCGGATGCCGTGTGTATCTTGGCCGGGACGAGATCCGCCGTGTACAGGGCGGACTTGGCATCTCGATCCTGACCACGCCGAAGGGCGTCATGACCGGTCGCCAGGCGCGCCGCGAGGGCGTTGGCGGTGAGATTCTCTGCGAAGTCTGGTAACGCACTCCGCTCCAGGCGAATAAGTCTGGATTGAAGTTTAGGGTTTGAATTTGGAACGATGGGCGCTAGCCCAGGCTGCAGTGGAACGGAGAGTACAAGCATTCTCCGCGACTCGCAAGCCACATGAAGGAATTCGAATGTCACGAATCGGCAAAAAGCCAATCCCCATGCCAACCGGCGTCAAGTACACGGTAAGCGCAGACGGCAACACGGTACTGGTCGAAGGTCCCAAAGGCAAGGTCGTCGCCATGCTTCCTGGCGGGATCAAACTTGCGCAGAAGGACGGCAGCTTAATAGCAGAGCGCGAAAACGACAGTCAGGCCGCGTTCCATGGTCTGGCACGGGCGCTTGTCTTCAATGCGGTCGCTGGAGTTACCACTGGCTGGAGCAAGGAACTGGACATCGTTGGCATTGGGTACCGTGCTGAGATGAAGGGCAAGAACACGGTTATCTTTACCCTGGGCTACTCGCATCAGATTGAGTTTCCGCTGCCGACTGGCATCGAGGTAGTCGTCGATCCCAAGCAGACGCACCTGACGATCAACGGGATCGATCGCCAAAAGGTTGGTCAAGTGGCCGCCGACATGCGTTCTTTGCGTAAGCCCGATCCGTACAAGAACAAGGGAGTCCGCTACACCGGCGAAAAACTGAAGAAGAAGGTTGGAAAGACCGGAGCGAAGTAACGCAGTTGTAAGTGGCGAGTTGCGTGTGATGAGTCAGTACGATGCATCATTCACAACTACCAACTCACAACTGTACTAAGAAACCGAACGTCACCAGCACTCTGGCGACGCCACTAGGAAGGAAGAACGAACATGCTGAAACCCCGCGAACGCAACGTAATCCGCCAGCGCGTGCATACCCGCATTCGAGAGAAGATGTCCGGCACCGCCGAGCGTCCCCGCCTCAATGTATACCGCTCACTGAACCACATCTACACGCAACTGGTCGACGACCTTAACGGCGTCACCCTGGTCTCTGCATCCTCGTTCGGCAAGAAGACGGAAGAGAAACATTATGGCGGCAACGTGGCGGCAGCCAAGTTGGTGGGCAAACTAATCGCCGAGCGCGCACAGGCGAAGGGCATCAAGAAGGTGGTCTTCGATCGCGGCGGGTACCTGTATCACGGTCGTGTGAAGGCGCTGGCGGAAGCGGCACGCGAGGCCGGTCTCGAATTTTAGTTTGCAGCTTCAGGTTTCGTGGCGCCCACGGGGTAGCCAGAAAGAGGTAGGGCAGATGGCAATGATGAAGAAGAAGTTCGACGCGAACCGGCTTAACCTGAAGGACGAGGTGGTCTCGATCAATCGCGTCACCAAGGTGGTAAAGGGTGGCAAGAACATGTCGTTTGCCGCGCTGGTTGTGGTTGGAGATCCGGGCGAGGGGGTCGTTGGATATGGTTCGGGCAAGGCCAAGGAGGTGCCACAGGCAATTCGCAAGGGCATCGAAGCGGCCAAGAAAAAATTATTCAAGATTAATCTTACGCAGACCACCATTCCGCACCAGGTGTTGGGACACTATGGGGCCGGATCGGTGATGCTGAAGCCCGCGCCTGAAGGGACGGGCATCATTGCGGGCAAGACCGTTCGCGCTGTGATGACCTCGGCTGGGGTGCAAAATGTACTGACCAAGTCGCTTGGATCGGCCAACCCTCACAACGTGGTCAAGGCAACGTTCGACGCACTTATTCAGCTTCGCAACAAGGATGAAGTCGCCGCTCTGCGCGGCAAGTCCGTAGAAGAACTGTAGAAGTTGCTCTCCGTCCTTCGATTTTCGGACAGAGGAGAGCGGACAATGGACAATCGGAGAAAATAATGGCATCCGTAAACACAATCAAGCTGCAATATTTCCGCTCGAAGATATGTACGCCGACGAAGCACAAGCTGGTTATTAAGGGGCTTGGCTTTACCCGGCTCAATCAGATCGTCGAGCGTGAAGACACGCCATCTGTGCGCGGAATGGTGGCGAAGGTGCCACATCTGGTCCGCGTCGTCAATTAGCCGTTCCGGAGTGTCCATATTCCGCTTTATGGAATAAAGATGGGACAAGGAACAAATGCTTCATCAATGCGAGTCGGCCACAAGGCCGGCGTTATAGCGAGGAAACACGAGATGACAATCCGCAATCTTTCCAATTTGCGTGCCCCCAAAAAGGCGAACGAAAACAAGAAACGAGTGGGCCGCGGCATGGGTTCTGGCATGGGTAAGACATCCACTCGCGGCCACAAGGGGCAGGGTTCTCGCTCCGGATCGTCTCTGATGCGTGGCTTCGAGGGTGGCCAGATGCCACTTCACCGCCGCCTGCCGAAGCGCGGTTTCAACAACATTTTTCGCGTGGAGTACACGGTGCTTGGCCTGGATCGCGTCGCAGAGATTTTGGCGACCGCTCCCAAAACCGAATTTACGCTCGACACGATCGTCTCGCTTGGCCTGCTGCGCAGGAAGGGTGGCCTTATTAAGGTGCTCAACAACGGCGAGCTGATGGGGCCGGTAACCATACACGCACACAAGTTCTCGAAGTCCGCGCAGGCGGCTATCGAGAAGGCAGGCGGCAAGGCAATCCTGATCGGCTAGCAACATTGCCTGGTGCATCCGCCCGGCGCTTTCGACTAGGATAGGGATTACCCATGTAGAAGCGGTCGCGAGGCCGGCTAGCGGCAACAGCGAAGAGGTTCCGATGTTTGAGAAATTCGCCAACATTTTTCGAATTCCCGATCTCCGCAAGCGTGTCCTCTTCACGCTTGGCTTGTTGGCGGTATATCGCCTGGGGGCGTTTATTCCGACACCGGGCATCAATGCGGACGCTCTGGCGCAGTATTTCAATGCGAACTCCAGCTCTCTACTAGGTCTTGGCGATCTGTTTACCGGGGGCAATCTTCGCCGGCTCACTATTTTCGCGCTTGGGATCATGCCGTACATCACGGCATCGATCATCTTCCAACTGCTCACCGTCATTTATGAGCCGCTGGCCAAGCTACAGAAGGAAGGCGAACTGGGACGCCGCAAGATCACCCAGTGGACGCGTTACGTTACCGTATTGCTGGGCGTAATCCAGTCCTTCGCCATTGCGTTGACACTGACCGGTGCGTCCACATCAATGGTCACCATCTCCCGCGCAGCGTTCATTCCAATGTGCGTGATTACACTGACAGCCGGAACTGCGTTCATCATGTGGCTGGGCGAGCAGATCACTGAGCGCGGCGTCGGCAATGGCATGTCACTGCTCATCTTTACCGGCATTGTGGTGGGCCTTCCGCGCGGCATCGTGGATCTGTACACGAAGTTTCGCGACGATACCTGGGGTGCGTTGACGCCACTGGTCCTGGTGATTCTGATTGTTGCCATGATTGCGGTAGTTGCGTTCATCGTATTTGTAGAGCGGTCTGAACGGCGCATTCCGGTACAGTATGCCAAGCGCATCGTGGGTCGCAAGATGATGGGCGGGCAATCAACCCATTTGCCGCTGCGGGTGAACTCCGGCGGAGTCATGCCGATCATATTCGCCAGCTCCATTATTTCGGCGCCATTTTTATTTGCTGGCATGGGCTTCTTTGGAAGCGCCAAGCTCCAGGACACCTCGTTTTTTGGTCCCATTTTCCGCAATATTGCTCCGGGCGAACCATGGTATGTCATTCTTAACGCGTTTGCGATTATCTTTTTCGCGTATTTTTACATCTCAATCGTCTTTCGTCCGGACGACATCGCGGATAATATGCGTAAGTATGGCGGATTTATTCCTGGGATACGTCCCGGTCGCCGCACTTCGGACTTTATCAACGACGTGCTGACGCGGATCACGCTGGTAGGAGCACTCTATCTGGTTATCATTCAAATGATCCCAACCATGCTCATGAGCGGCATCCACTTCAACCACCTGTGGCTGATCGGGCGCTTTTTTGACACGCTTCCAAACTTCATGACAAACGGCTTTGGTTTCACCTTCTACTTCGGCGGGACATCGCTGCTGATCGTTGTGGGCGTAGCCATGGACACAGTGCAACAGATTGAATCACAACTTATCATGCGCCACTACGATGGCTTCTCTCCCAAGAGTGGCCGAATTCGCGGCAGGCGCAGTTGGTAGAACGGGGCCCCTTGATACATACATACGCATCCCATATTTCGGCATCGCAAACAACGGCCCTTGCAGAGACTGAGTTTCTGCCAGGGCCGATTCTACTGCTGGGCGCACCTGGTGTTGGCAAAGGTACACAGGCCCAGCTTCTCGTCACTCATTACGGCATTCCGCAGATATCCACGGGAGACCTGTTGCGTGGCAATATTGCCAGAGGCACCGCTCTGGGACTCAAGGCGAAAGAGATAATGAGTGCAGGACATCTGGTCGACGATAGCATCGTAAACCAGATGGTTCTTCATCGACTGCAAGAGAAGGACACCCGGCAGGGATCCATTCTGGACGGCTATCCGCGCACCCTGGAGCAGGCCAAATTTCTCGACAGGACATTTTCCGATCCCGGATTTCAGCCGCAGCTTCCCGTCATCGCCATTAGCATTGTGGTCGCCTACGATCAACTATTAAAGCGCATCACAGGCCGTCGCATCTGCCCGGTCTGCAAGAGTATCTACAATATTTATTCGAATCCGCCCAGGAAAGACGGTAATTGCGACCTCGATGGTTCCAAACTGACGCAACGTGCAGACGACACCGAGCCCGTTTTTATCGAGCGAATGAAGACATTCGACGCGCAGACCGCGCCGGTGGTGGCCCACTACCACGAATTGGGGCGTTTTGAAGAGGCGGATGGCGACCAAAGCGTGGAGGCTGTCCATGCCGCGATCGAGCAGGCCATCGTCAAGCTGCGCAACGCTTTTTGTTGACACTGAAACCGGCCTGGACGGTGGATATTTCACTGTCCAGGATTATTTAGGCTAACGCCGCTTTGCGGATGCAATACTGATTGCGGCACTATATGCTGCTTTCTTGGGACGGTTTTAGGCTCTAGTTTTAGTAACGAAAACCCTCATGCTTTATGGCGATTTTCATCAAGACCGCAGCCGAGATTGAGAAGATGCGTCGTTCCGGCGAAGCGCTGCATGAAGTGCATGAGGCTGTTCGTCCGTATGTTGTTCCTGGCGCGAGCACGATGGACCTGGAGAAGGTTGCCGCAGCGAAGATGGATTCCTTACATGCTATCTCCGCATTCAAGGGCTATCATGGCTTTCCAGCGGTGCTTTGCACCTCGGTCAACGATGAAGTTGTTCACGGTATACCTTCGGACAAACGCATCCTGGCGGAGGGAGACATTGTTTCGATCGATTGCGGAGTTATTGTCGCTGGTTTCTACTCTGACTCAGCCATTACATACGCGGTTGGCACTCCCAGCGCCGCCACCAAAAAGCTACTCGACGTAACGCTGGCATCTCTTGAGCGGGCGATCCAGCAGGCCCGGGTCGGTGGCCGGCTAGGCGATATCTCCGCCGCTGTGCAGGAGATGTGCGAGGGCGAGGGGTTTGGCGTCGTGCGTGAGTTTGTCGGGCATGGCATTGGCAAATCCATGCATGAAGACCCTCAGGTGCCCAACTACGGCACACGCGGCAAGGGCCCCCGCCTGAAGGCTGGCATGGTGCTGGCCATCGAGCCAATGATCAATGCGGGTGGGGCGGCGGTGAAGGTGATGCCTGACGGCTGGACCACACTGACTGTGGACGGAAGCCTTAGCGCTCACTTCGAGCACACGGTCGCCATCACAAAAGACGGGCCACGGGTGCTAACTCGTTAGGATTCCGGACCCATTTGGGTGTAAACTTAAAAATGCTGTGTGCATAGGCACACGGCATGGGATTGTTCGGGCCATGTAAGAGACGTCCCCGCCTGTCGAAGGAGAGCGTTTGTCGAAGGAAGATGCGATTGAAGTGATGGCGGTGGTGGTTGAGACGCTGCCGAATGCGATGTTCAAGGTCGAGCTTGAAAACAAGCACCAGGCGCTGGCTCACGTCTCTGGACGGATGCGCAAGAACTTCATCCGTATCCTGCCCGGCGATCGTGTTGCGATCGAACTCAGCCCGTACGACCTCAATCGCGGTCGCATTGTCTACCGTTATAAGTAGGCGAAAATAGCTAGTAGCCGTTAGCTAATAGCTGTAACAAGGAATTAAAGCTGCGTCGGCCCGTCTTTGGCTTCGTGCCAATGGCCCAAAGCCAACGGATAATATTCAGGAGTTTTATGAAAGTGCGTGCCTCAGTCAAGAAGATTTGCGATAAGTGTAAAGTCATCAACCGCCGCGGCGTAGTCCGCGTGATCTGCGAGAACGCCAAGCATAAACAGCGTCAGGGATAGTATTTGTTTTTTCAACCAGAGTAACTACCAACCGGAAACTGCAACTCGCACCACCGGCCCCGTCAGGCTAGTTAGCCGAAGTCAAGGCTTGCGTTGAACCCGGCGGATGACCGCAAACCGAACCCCAGCTTCCGTGGACAAATTGGTGCCACGAGCCCAGACGAAAAGGAACCCAATGGCACGTATTGCTGGAGTCGATGTCCCCAATCACAAACAGGTGCGCATCGGACTCACACATATTTTTGGCATCGGCGATTCTCGCGCGGCAAAGATACTTGCCGCGGCGGAGGTCGATCCATACGCAAAGGTTGGCGCTCTCGACGAGGACGCGCTGAACCGCATCCGTCACGTCATTGAGGGGCAGGGCGAGATCGAAGGCGACCTGCGCAAGGACGTCTCACTCAACATCAAGCGACTGATCGAGATCCAGTCTTACCGTGGACTTCGTCACCGGCGCTCGCTGCCTGTCCGCGGACAGCGCACCCACACCAATGCCCGAACCCGTAAAGGCCCGCGCAAGGGCACGGTCGCGGCCAAGAAGAAAGCGACTAAATAATAATGGCGAAGACACAGAATAAGGCATCAGGCGCCAAGACCGCAGGCAAGAACAAGAAATTCAAGAAGCGGGAACGGAAGAATGTTCCATTCGGGCTTGTCTTCATTCAGGCGAGTTTCAACAACACTATCGTCACCATTACAGACCAAGCGGGCAATACATTAAGCTGGAAGTCGTCCGGCTCTCTTGGTTTTCGCGGCTCCCGCAAGGGAACCCCGTTTGCGGCGCAGCAGGCGGCCGTCGGCGCAGCCAACGCAGCACGCGACCATGGCCTGCGCTCGGTGGATGTGCGCGTTTCTGGGCCCGGCTCCGGCCGCGAGTCAGCGATCCGCGCGCTTGCTACCACCGGCATCGAGGTGCGCAGCATTCGGGACGTTACGCCGATGCCGCACAACGGCTGCCGTCCGCCGAAGCGGCGCAGAGTCTGATTTATTGCTGGCCTTCGACGTGTGAGGCCAGCAAACTACTATTTTCCGTTCCGGGCAGCATATAGCCAGAGCGCAAACCAAGGTACGGCAATGCTGAGAGTTTTTCCATCTCGAGTTCCTCCTTTGAAGAGGAATCCGGTAGTCAAGAAACTCCAGCTTGTCGCCACTGAATACGGACCGGGATGAAGCCTTTCGTGGCGTAAACCGGTCGTCACCTGAAGTAAAGGAGCAATACGAATGGCACGTTATACAGGACCCGTCTGCCGCCTCTGCCGCCGCGACGGAACCAAGCTGTTTCTCAAGGGAGCGAAATGCTTCTCAGACAAATGCCCGATTGAGAAGCGCAATTTCCCCCCCGGCCAGCACGGCCAGTCGCGCAAGGTGAAGAAGGTGGTGGGCTACGGCCTGCAACTTCGCGAAAAGCAGAAGGCCAAACGCATATATTTCACTCTGGAGACGCAGTTTCGCGCTTACTACCAGAAGGCCGCAAACAAGACAGGTGTTACCGGCGAATTGCTGTTGCAGCAGTTGGAGACTCGTCTGGACAACGTCTGCTACCGTCTCGGCTTCGCAATGAGTCGCCGTCAGGCACGTCAGGTCGTTCGTCACGGACACATCGAAGTAAATGGCCGCAAGGTGAACATTCCGTCGTTCCAGTGTAAGGTGGGTGACGAGATTAAGATCCGCGAAGCTTCGAAGACGCTGGTGGTGCTGGAAGAGGCGAAGAACTTTGCCAGTGGCCAACGAGCCGTGCAGTGGCTGGATATTAACCGCGACACGTTGTCAGGCAGACTGATCGCACTGCCCACACGCGAAGACGTCAACCTGCCAGTCAACGAGCAACTCATTGTCGAGTTGTACAGCAAGTAAAGATTGCGGTAGAGCAGCGGAGAAGAATTAGATTTCACCGCTGCTCTTCGGAATGACATACCAAGAAGCAGTAACATGCAACCCACAACTCAGCCCGCAACCGAACCACACCGCCTTCGCAAAATGCATCGCGAATGAGCCGGATAAAGGAGAAACACACATGCTTTGGAGAGGCTTTCAGAAACCCAAGCGTCTAGCCGTCGACACCGAAACACTCACCGAGAAATACGGGAAGTTTTCCGCACAACCTTTTGAGCGTGGCTTTGGCACAACAATTGGCAATGCGCTACGTCGCACGCTGCTTTCTTCGATCGAAGGAGCAGCCGTCAGCGCCGTCCGAATCGAAGGCGTACTGCATGAGTTTCAGTCCATCAGTGGAGTTGTAGAAGACGCGACTGACATCATTTTGAACCTGAAACAGATACCCTTTAAGCTAGCAGGCGAAGGCCCCAAGGCTATGTACCTGCACGCGGATGTAGCTGGCGTCGTAACCTCCGGCATGATCGAGGCTGACGGAGATGTCGAGATACTCGACAAGGATGTCTACATCTGCACCGTCAGCGAAGGCGGCAAGATCGATATGGAGATGCGCCTGAAACGCGGGCGCGGATACATCTCCGCGGACAAGAACTTTGACGCCGATTTGGGTCTTGGGTTTATTCCGGTCGATAGCGTCCACTCACCGGTGCGCAAGGTCAATTACCTGGTGGAGGCAGCGCGTCTTGGCCAGATTACTGACTACGATAAGCTGACGGTGGAAATCTGGACCAACGGTACGGTCTTCCCGGCCGACGCACTCGGCCTCTCCGCCAAGCTGCTCAAGGACCACATGAGCATCTTCATCGACTTCGAAGAGGAGATGGAGGCAGGGCACGAACAGTTGGACGGCCCGGCGTTGCACAACGAGAATCTGAACCGCTCGGTGGAAGAGCTTGAGCTATCGGTGCGCAGCTATAACTGCCTGAAGAACGCCAACATTGCCACCATTGGCGAGCTGATCCAGAAGACGGAAGCTGAGATGCTGAAGACCAAGAACTTCGGACGCAAGAGTCTGAATGAGATCAAGGAGATTTTGGCGCAGATGGGGCTTTCCCTGGGCATGAAGATCGACGACCAAGGGAATCCGCAGCCAGGGCCGACCTCGGTCTTGCCTGCTGCAACTCTGGCCGCCAGCTTCGGCGATTTCGACGACGACGACGAGGACGACGAGGACCTCGACCTTGCCGGTGAGCCTGAGAGCTTCTAAAGAATTAATCAGATGATGTAGAGTGATGCGCTACGCACGAGGGGCAGGGCCAGTACTGAAAGTTTCGGTACTGGCCCTGCCTTCATCGGCGTTAGAGTGTGCTGGTCGCCGCGGTCGCCGGAGCGGCCGGAACTCCAGCGACTGGGGTCGCCGCGGGAGTGGCAGGCGGAATAATGCGCAACGCCATGCGCGGGAATGTAAAACTGCCGCCCGCATCGTCTATGACGTTGACCTGGCAGACGTAGGTTCCCGGCTTCAAACCGGCGAGCGGTACGTCAAACTGGAATCCCACGGCATCGCGCTCCGGGATATTGATGGCTGTCGCCTCCACTATTGGGGTCTCATAGACCTTGACCCCGCCGAGCAAGAACTCGATGCTGGTGAGCACATGCACTGGAACTTCTTCCTTCTTGGTCAGACCGGTGACTCCGGCCTGCGCAACGGGCTGGGCTGCACCCTTTTCCTGGGTTGGACTGTAAACCTCGTACAGGAAGTTAAGCTTCTGATCCTGGCGGAAGACATGCGGGACATTCGGCACCCACTGCATGCCATCGCGCACCAGGGGATCGATGGTTTTCTTATCAGTATTGGGCGTGCTCTGGCTGGACATGACGACGGAGCTCACCTTGAGCGGCGTCTTCTTCATGTCTGGAACCACGATGTCGGTCTCGAAGCTACCCATGTTTCCGCTCTGGTTTTCGCGTACGACGAATTTGAAATGGTATTTGCCAGGGGCGAGGGTGAAACCGGTGGAGTACTGCACGTTCTTCTTCACCACCTGCTGGTTGGCATCAACGGTGAGTTTGACTGTCTGACGCACCTGGCCGACTATGATGTTCGCGGCATCCCTGACCTGGCCCAGGATGTCGATTGTGGCTTTATCCTTGTCCTTTTCCTGTACGGCATTAATCTGCGAGCCTGGAACAACGACCGAGATGGGGATGTAGAACTTGCCATCCTGCAGGCGGAAGTAGAGTGCCTGCAGGTAGACCGCGACGTCTGTGGCTGGAATGTCGCTGCGCATCTGCTCAGTAAGGGCATACTCGCGGTCGTCGCTTGTCTGAGATTTGAAATTTGCCGCTGCGTAGTATCCGGGCCGGTATTCAAGTGTGGCATCGGAGTGCCCGAGCAGCTTGATGGTCAGGTGGCGGTACCTGCCATCCTCCCTTGGGTCGGTCGATTTGTAACCGATGATGTAGTAGGCCTGTGTGTCGTGCTGCACCTGCTGGAAGGCTGGGGCGAAGTCGTTGGAGTTGACGAAGAGCTTGCCACCGGTATCGCTGGACAGCGTGCCTAGCGTCTCCTGCGAGCTGAAGTTGGAGTTCAACTGGCTCTGCATGGCCGCGCCGCTATAGGCGGCCGTGCCGCGGAGGTTGCCCGAGGAGGCATCGCCGACCACATTCAGCGCCTGCAAGCCGCGCGTGTCCACGGAGTACATAGCGGTGTCCGCCTTGACGCACTCGTTGGTGGCGGCACGGATGCTGGCCTGGTTCTCGATGCCCTGCCGGGTGAGGCCGCCGGAGAAGTACAACATGCTCTTCTTCTGCTCCAGCTTGTCCATGGCTTTGCAAACGGTGCGAATGGCGTACAACTGGCGATCGGTGTTCAACGAGTTGAACTCGCTGTCGTCGGCCACAAAGCTGGAGGAGTCGTCCGAGGTGGAGTCTGTACCACCGCCTTCGCTGCCCTGGGCATAGCCCTGGCTCTCGGAGGGGTCGTACTTGCTGACGGCTGATAGCAGGGCATGCTTATCGTCGGTGAAGTCCTGATCCATGCTGAGGGTGGAGACCAGGCTTACCGTCGCCACCATGTCTGCCGGGGCCATGTGGTTGTTGATGTAGTCCTTTGCCGCGTCCACCGCACGGGTGATGTCTTCGGGTTGCATGCTGCTAAGGTCGAAGAACATCACGATCATGCGGCGGTCCTTCAGCTCATCCGGTTTGGCGGCGAAGCTGTTGTTGACCAGGTCCGCGATGGTCTTCTTCTGTGTGGTTGTAGCGCCCGATACCGTTTTTTCCTCTGCGAGAGTGACAGCCTGGTCCACGTTCTGATAGTCGAAGGTAAGGATCTGTTGTGGCTTATTGTCCTCGATCACCTGGAAGTCGCTTTGCTTAAGTCCTGGGACCAATTCGCCCGTCTTCTTGTCGCGCACCACGACATTGGTCAGCACGCGATTGACGTTTGCCTTCAGAACCTCGGTCTTCATGTTTGATGTCGACTGCTGCGCCAGGGCAGACATCGGCACACCCGCCGGTGAAACTATCATCCCCGCCACCAAAACCGCCGCTATCGCTCGTTGCATCGCCGTCTCCTCGTTCCTGCTGCGTACTCCACGGAGGGTTTGTACCGTGGTCTTAGCCCAAATCCAGATTCCATGAGGGGCTAACGCCCCACTTTTGTTCGATGCATGCCGCGGGACTGAGGTCCCGCCCTTTCAAAACAAATGCAACCTGAGCCACTTTCTACTTATCCATATCATCCTGCCAAAGCCCTGTCGTAATTAGACAGCAAATCTAACAACTTGGAACTCAGAATTCACATCTGGTTTAGAACCGGAATTGCGCGCGGTATGTTAGCGATCTCATGCCGCCGTACCCGGTTACCTGGCCGTAGTTAGTGGAGTTGAGATTGGTGCCGACGCCCGAGAATCGCGCGGTGTTCAATGCATTGTTGGCGTTGATACGTGCCTCCAAGCTGCGCGTGCCACCGAAGGTGAACGTGCGCGAGAGCGATCCGCTGAGCGATTCCGTTGGAGGCATCTCGATGCTGTCGCGCGAGGAGTTGCCGTAAGCTGTGTCGGCTACGCAGTAGGGTAGTTGAATCGCATCCGGCGCTGGAGTTGCACTGCAAAGTCCAGAAAATGCATCCTTGTTGAACCATTGGCCAATCGTGCGCGCACCCGTGACTGGCTGGCCCGGGACGCGATTCGGGCGCAGCGAATTCGCCCCAGCGGAGATCTCCGCCGCGGTGGCCGTATAGGATGGCGTGGCGAGGGTGCCTGAGGCAAAGGAGAAGTTGCCGGAGATAGAGAATCCGTCGAGGACGTGGGAGGTTACTCCACCCTTGTTAAAGAAGGCGCGGTTGGGGCCGAAGGGAGGCTCGATGATGAAGCTGCCGCTCAGCGTATTGCGCCGGACGAAGCTGGAATTGGCCTCCTCCGCGCCCAGGTTCTGGTCGTCCTGCGCGACCGCACCGCCGCTTCCGCCGACCGAAGAGGCGTCGTCGATGGAGTGCGCAAGAGTGTAGGTTCCCTGTAGCGATACGCCCTTATGCATTCGCTCGCGCAAGTTGACCGCTAGTGAGTTCATGCGCTGGTAGCCGAGCGAGTCCTCATAGTTGAACTGCCCGACCGACTGCACAAGCAGGCCAGAGGGTGTGCGGTTGGGAGCGCGCATCATATCCAGTTTGCCTGCGAATGAACCGGTGTAGTCGATATTCAGCACCGTGCCCTGGGGCAGCGACCGCTGGATGCCCAGGTTCCACGCCTCCACCTGGCCCAGGCGGTAGTTTGGATCGACCGCGTAGCTGCTCTGTGTTACCTGCGTGGAGCAGCCATTTCCATTGGGGCCGAAACCATGATTAAGCGTCATGTTGGCAGGAGTGCAACCGGTAGAAGGATTATTGCCGGACTCCAGCACGTTCTTCTGGGTGATGGAGAAGGGCTGCTGCAACGCCAGTCTCGACGCGAACGAGGAATATGCCCCTGTGTTGTAGTTGATCCCGAAGCTGGACCGCACCACGGTATTTTTCGTCAATGTGGCGGCGAGCTTGGATGTGAACCTGGGCGTCCACGCAATCGCCAAGCGCGGCGAGAACAAGGATTTGTCCGGATTGACCAGTGTCCCCGGCTGGATCGCGGCGCAGTAGCCCGCCGGTGTGCCCGCAGGAGCTGCCGTTCCGCAGATGGTGGATATCGCCAGTGCGTTGGTGCCTATCCCGGTCACATTAAGGTTGACCAGCCGGTTGTGCGTCTCAGAGTAGGGCGAGAAGTAGTCCCATCGCAGGCCGTAGCTGACGGTAAAGTTGGTCTTGGCGCGCCAGTCGTCCTGCACAAACCCGTCCCACTGGTTGCCGCGGAGGTAGATTTTGTTCAAGTCCGCGGAGACGTTTGAATTTTGCGGAAGGCCGAGCAGGAAGTCGGCTATCGCAGAGCCCCCAGCTGTGATGCCGTTGCAGGCGCTGCCGGCGCAGGTCTTCGCCGACGGGTTCTCTGTTGAAAAACCAGAGAAAGTGAACGAACCCAGAGCGCCGCCACCTCCGATCGTATCCTGATGGATGCGATGGAAATCGAAGCCATAGCGCATGTTATGCCGTTTGTATGCGTAGCTCACAGATTCGGAGAACGAGAAGGTCTGGTTGATCGAGTCGTTTGGAGTTGCGTCACTCAGTCCCTGGATGCCTCCCGATATGCTGATCGACGGCACGCCGTAGAAGAACTTGTTTCCATAGACCTGGGAGGGGCCGACAAATATACCGGTTCCAGCCGCTAACGCTGGGTTCACCGTACCATTGGTGAAGTAGTTCGAGGCCAGAGAGCGCGAGCGGTTCCAGGTGA
>Ga0364866_10094_pt1 | contig 60426 bp, 55 predicted proteins | sample ExccelAu500001D3_3_FD_206913 | JGI IMG/M metagenome (GOLD analysis project Ga0364866, IMG submission 206913) | Enriched cells from Trout Bog Lake Hypolimnion, Wisconsin, USA - BchlTB.Aug13.5000.01.D3 | ecosystem: Environmental > Aquatic > Freshwater > Lake > Hypolimnion/Profundal zone | place...
GGGCTTCCCCTTCTGCACGATTGAAAACGGGCTGTTTTATTGGCTCAAAAACCTTGATTTTTTCTTAAAAAACCCCGATTTTGGCAGGAAAAACAGGGAAAATCAGCCATTTTCCACGACCCGGAATAGAGCCCGTCGGCGGCTCGTAGATCATTTATTATCAGTATCTTACCGTGGTTTCATGGCGAATTTTGTGTGCGCATTTGTGCGTGTTTTGCGCGATTTTTGTGGGCAATGGAATTCATCGAAATTTGACAGGCAAAGCGTTTATTTTGAGCCGCTTGCGGACGGGAAACGGATACCTTTCCACGCAACGCATCGCTGCAAATGTCAACAAAGTGCAGGACCGGCCTGTCAGGGTTCGTGGTTTCCCACCCATTTCACGATGGGACTGTGAAATGGATGGGGCACGGAGCGTTCCTGGTGCGATGTACAGGGCTGAGGCGTGGGGTTCGTGGTTTCCCGCGCGGGGGTTCTTTAGTTCTTTGAAAACTGCAGGAGTAAACAACCGCAGTCATACATGGCGCATGGCGTCATCCAAGGCCATGAAAATAGAGTAAGCGATCCGCGTTGGCGAAGGACGAGGATCTGTGGAGCCGGTGTAGCCCGCACCGCAGTCTGTCCAGGATATCGCCGCGTAGCCAAGACTGTAGCTGAACGTTAAGCACGCAGGGCAGACTGAACCCTGTTGCCGATATCCCCTGTGCAGATCGCGCATGGAGGGCCTATGGAGGTTATTCTCAGTTGCTGTGCCGGTTTGGATGTACACAAGGACAGCGTGGAGGCTTGCGTTCGCCGGACGAGTGCAGGCGGCAAGGTAGAGCATGAGGTTCGCCACTGGGGAACCACGACGCGTGAACTGGTGGAGATGTCGGATTGGCTTTCATCGCTTCGAGTCACGCACGTGGCTATGGAATCGACGGGGGTGTACTGGAAGCCGATCTTCAACATCCTCGAAGAGCATTTCGAGATTCTGCTCGCCAACGCTCATCACCTGAAGAACGTCCCTGGGCGGAAGACTGACATCAGGGACTGTCAGTGGATTGCGCAGCTGTTGCAGCACGGGCCGCTGAGAGGCAGTTTCATTCCTCCGCGCCCGCAACGGGAACTGCGCGATCTTACCCGGCAGCGGACGCAGTTGGTCGATGAGGCGAGCAGGATTTCCAATCGCGTTCAGAAGGTGCTGGAAGACGCCAACGTGAAGCTTGGTTCGGTGGCCAGTAACGTAGTTGGTGCATCGGGACGGCTCATGCTGGAAGCGATTGTGTCCGGCCAGGATGACCCTGCACAGTTGGCAGACCTGGCCAAGCGGCGGTTGCGAGCCAAGATTCCGCAACTGGAGCAAGCTCTTTACGGCAAGCTCACAGAGCACCACCGCTGGATGCTGGGCCTGTTGCTGGACCAGTTGAAATCGACCGAGCAGTTCATCGCACGTCTGGACGAGAGGATCGCAGAACTGACGCGCCCTCAGCAGCCCGTTTTGGAGAAGCTGGATGCAATTCCGGGAGTTGATCGGCGCGTGGCCGAGGTGTTGCTGGCCGAAATCGGGCCGGATGTGACACCGTTTCCAACGGATGCGCATCTTGCCTCCTGGGCGGGCATCTGTCCAGGCAACAACGAGAGCGCAGGCAAGAAGCGCAGCGGCAAGACCACCAAGGGAAGCCGGTGGTTACGCCAAGCGCTGGTGCAGGCCGCGTGGGCGGCCAGCCACAAGAAAAACAGCTATTTTCAGGCGCACGCTCGCAATCTCATGCACCGTCGAGGCCGCAAGCGAGGCCTGGTCGCAGTGGCCCACTCGCTGCTCACCGTCATCTACCACATGCTCAAGGACGGGACCGTCTACCGCGACCTCGGTCCACAGTTCCTCGATCGGCTGCGAGCTACTCACTTGATTCGGTTCCACGTCCGTCGACTCCAACATCTCGGCATGGAGGTGTCAGTCACTCCAGCAGAAGCATGAATTTTCAGGGCAGATCCTTCGACTCCCTGCGCTGCGCTACGGTCGCTCAGGATGACAGCTCATTTGTAATATGGACTTAAGAATCAGGACACTAGTGTCCTGAGTCTAAAGTTCGCGTACAAAATCGGGCGACGGAATCGAGGATCTGGTCTGCAGTTTTGTGCCAGACGAATGGCTTTGGATTTTTGTTGTGGTGCTGTATGTAGCTCCTGATAGCGGTCTCCAGTTCTTTGGTTGAGCGGTGTACGCCGCGACGGAGTTGCTTGTCAGTCAGTTGTGCAAACCATCGTTCGACGAGGTTAAGCCAGCTGGCCGAAGTGGGCGTAAAGTGCAGATGGAATCGCGGCCTTTTCGCCAGCCAATCGCGGATCAGTTGCGTTTTGTGCGTTCCGTAGTTGTCCAGAATCAGGTGCACATCCAGTTCAGGCGGAACGTTTTGCTCGATGGTGTCGAGGAAGTTACGAAACTCGACGGAGCGATGGCGACGCTGCGTCTGTCCGATCAATTCGCCGGACTTGGTATCGAGGGCGGCAAACAGGCTGGTGGTACCGTGACGCGCATAATCGTGCGTACGGCGTTCGATCTGCCCTGGACGCATGGGTAACAGCGGTGCGGTTCTATCCAGGGCTTGTATCTGACTCTTCTCGTCCACGCATAACACCAGGGCGCGGTCGGGCGGGTCAAGATACAGGCCAACGATGTCGCGCACCTTCTCAATGAACAGCGGATCGCGAGAAAGCTTGAAAGTCTCGGAGCGATGGGGCGCCAGAGAAAAGGCACGCCAGATGCGGCTGACGCTGGACTGACTCAGCCCGCAGGCCTTGGCCATATCGCGGGTCGACCAATGCGTAGCGGCCTCAGGCTGGCTCTCCAAGGTACGCGCCAAGACCAACTCCACTTGCTTGTCGCTGAGTTTTCGCGAAGTGCCCGGACGCGGTTCGTCCAACAAACCGTCGTTGCCCCAACAGGCAAAGCGCTTCCTCCACTTACCCACCGTATGAGGAGTGGTGGAAAGCTTCACAGCGATCGACTTGTTGCTCCCACCCTGTGCCGCAAGCAAAATAATCCGCGACCTCATGGCCAGCGCCTGCGCGGTCTTGGGCCGCCGACTCCAAGCCTCAAGTTCCAACCGCTGCTCGGCAGTAACCGTCACAACCGCTACTGGACGACCTGTGCGCATCGATACCCTCTACTGTATTCGATGCGCAAAGCCATCATTATTATGATGATTATTTAAGACTCAGGACACTAGCTCGCCTTCTCCTCACGTTCCAGCGCCTCATGAATCAGCATCTTCAAATAAGTCTGGTAGCGCAGCCCGCGGCGCTCAGCCAGTGTCCGCGCGCGGGAAATATCTTCCGGCGCAAGCCGGATCGTTGTCGCAGGCGTAATTCCGCGCTGCTTCAAGGTTCCCTGGCGTACCCGCCCATCCTGCACTGCCTCATGAAACGCCGCCGACAACCCCTCGCGGTTCTCATAGAGCCAATTGGCTTCATCGGTTTCGTTCTCAAACTTCGGAATCTTCAATGCTTCCATAACGCCGCCTCATCTCGGTCAGATAGTCCAGCTTGGATTGCCGAGGTGCATCCCACGCGGAGAGGATTCGAGCTTTTCCGTCGCGCCAGGTTGACACAAGCTCCAAAATTCGTCCCTTGCTCGTTCCCCCGACGTGTAATATCCGCTCTTCTCCGCCGCTTCCTTCCGCGGTTTGCAACTCGATGTCGAGTGGGTCCCCAAGAATCGCCTGCTCAGCCTATTCCGGTTTCACGTCGTGCCTGGCGATATGGGCAAGGTTGGCCTCATCCCAGTCGAAAACCAGCGATTGATCGTGCATGAGTCTTCCTGACCGAATCCAAACCCGCTTACAGTGTATTTACATTGTATGACTACTATCCTTGATTGTCCATCGGAAATGCCGCTCGTTCTATTCGTCTTGCTCGATCCAGGACGCACTGTGCCCGGACGCGCTCAAGGGCCATCCTCTGCAGGAACGAAGGCCCATGCGCCTGCCCGTTTTGGCCGGCCGCCCCGACCGCGCCTTTTGCATCCTCGCGCCGCCTGCGTCATCCTAGCAACCATGGAATATCGCATTCTCGGAGGCTCCGGCCTCAAAGTTCCCGTGCTCAGCTTTGGCGCCGGCACCTTTGGCGGCGGCAGCGACTTCTTCAAATCCTGGGGCGCCTCCAACGACACCACCCAGGCCCGCCGCATCGTGGACATCTGCCTCGAAGCCGGCGTCAACCTCTTTGACACCTCCGATGTCTACTCCGATGGCCAGTCGGAAGAGGTCCTGGGCAAAGCACTCGAGGGCCGCCGCGACCAGGCGCTCATCTCCACCAAGGCCACGTTCCGTCTCGGCACTGGGCCCAACGACGTAGGCTCCTCGCGCTACCACCTGCGCCGCTCGCTCGAGGCCAGCCTGCGCCGCCTCGGCACCGATCACGTGGACATCTACCACATGCACGGCTTTGACGCCCTCACCCCCGTTGAAGAGGTGCAGGACACGCTCAACTCCTTTGTCCATGAGGGCAAGGTGCGTTACATCGCCTGCTCCAACTTCTCCGGATGGCATCTGATGAAGTCCCTCGCCCTCGCCGACCGCTACGGCTGGACGCGCTACGTGGCCCACCAGGTCTGCTACTCGCTGGTCAGCCGCGAGTACGAGTGGGAGTTGATGCCGCTCGCCCTCGACCAGAAAGTCGGCGCGCTCGTCTGGAGTCCGCTGGGCTGGGGCCGGCTTACCGGCAAGATTCGCCGCGGCCAGCCGCTGCCCCAGGTGAGCCGCCTCCACGCCACCTCCGCCTTTGGTCCCCCGGTCGCCGACGAGCTTTTGTACACGGTCGTGGACGCGCTCGACGCCGTCGCCGCCGAAACCGGCAAAACCGTCCCCCAGGTTGCCCTCAACTGGCTCCTGCAGCGCCCCACCGTCTCATCGCTCATTGTCGGCGCGCGCAACGAGGAGCAGCTCCGCCAGAACCTGGGCGCTCTCGGCTGGACTCTGACCGCCGAACAGGTAGCCGCGCTGGACAAGGCCAGCGCACCGCCGCCGGCTTATCCCTACTGGCATCAGCGCCAGTTCACTGAGCGCAACCCCCTGCCCGTGTAACCGGCAGCGCAACACCCTGATCCGCGAACTGGACCCGGCCACCCGGCGCTCGCTGCTCATAGGCAGCTATCTTGGAGAGCCCCATTCCATGCCGGTTAAGGAATCTATACCGTGAGTTTTTCGAGGCATGGGCGATCTATCGTCCGGTGAGCTGGAAATACGGCGGGGACCAGCATCGAAGGGACCGATCCCCCTACTGCTCACCGTCGCAATGAGTCGCATACCGGCTATTCCTTGGCAAGGTTGCTCTCCAGCAGAGCCCGCCTCCGCTTCACCGGATGGAAGCAAGTGTAAAGGATGTCTGGAGACAGAATGTAAAGGATGTCCCGGAACTTGACAGCGAGGCACCAGGGGCACCCCCAGAAGGTAATTATCGGCAAATGAACTGCTGAGGGGTAAAGCGGGGAAGGCCGGATCCATCAATGGGTGGCAATCTGCCCGGTGTGTTGCGGGTCGTTGTGTTTGAGCAGGAAGGAAAGCAAGAACATGGCGGCCGAGCCAATCCCCAGGATCACGTAGACGTCGATGAACGACATGGCGGCGGCCTGCATCATGAACGCCTGATAGATTTGGGCCACGACGGCGGCCTGCGTTCCGAACGGCCCCAATCCGGCACTGCGGGCGTGCAGCATCATGGCCTGGGAATTGATGGCCACGCCGGGGTCTCCCAGGCTCAGGTGGTCGGCCAGCCGGGCCAGATGGAATTGCTGCCGCCGGGCCAGAACCGTCTGCACCACAGCTGTGCCAAAGCTGCTTCCGATGTTGCGCATGAAGTTGGTAAGGCCCGAGACCGAATCGCTCTTGTCTTGCGGAACTCCGACAAAGGAGGCGGTCATGGTGGGGATGAGAATAAAGGCCACGGGAACGAACTGCAGCATCATGATGACCGCGGCGCCGCCAAAACTGACGCCCAGGGACAACAGCTTTGTGGATAGATACATGCCGCCCGCGGACAGAAGCCAGCCCAGGGCGATCATGTACTTTGCGGGGATTTTGGAAGTGAGAAACCCAATGACAGGCATGGTGACCATCACCATGGCTGCGCCGATGGAAACGATCACGCCCGCATCCTCCGCGGTATATCCCATGAGCATCTGGAGGAACTCCGGCATGAGGATCATCGAAGCAAACATGACGAGGCCGGCCAAAAACATCATCAGGCACGAGCCGGAGAAATTCATAATTTTGAATAATCTGACATCGACGATCGGCTGCTTCTGACGCCACTCCCACACCACCATGGCGCCGAGGCAAACGGCGGCGACGACGATCAGCGAACAGATGAAATGCGAAGCCAGCCAGTCGTCTTCCTGGCCCTTGTCCAAAAGAACCTGGAGGGCCACGATGCCCAGCGCCAGCAGCGCGAATCCGACCGTGTCGAAGTGCATTTCTCCGGGCTTGAATCGCCGCAGGAAGGGAGGATCGTCCACGAATTTGAAGACCAGCCCCAGGACGACAAGTCCGAGCGGCAGATTGATGAAGTAGATCCAGCGCCAGGTGTAGTTATCGGTGATCCAGCCGCCCAGGATGGGGCCCATGGCTGGAGCCACGACCACCGTCATGCCGAACAGGGCAAAGGCGGCTCCGCGCAGTTTGGGCGGAAAGCTGTCGGCCATGATGGACTGCGCCATGGGCTGCAAGCCGCCGCCGCCCGCGCCCTGGAGTGCCAGAGAGGCCAACAGCATGGGCAGGGTGGGCGCAGCCCCGCAGAACAAGGAAGCCAGGGTGAACAGGGCAATGCAGATCATGAAGAAGCGCTTGCGGCCCAGGAGGCTGGATAGCCACCCGGTAATGGGCAAAACGACGGCATTGGCCACCAGGTAGGTGGTCAGCACCCAGGTGCTCTCATCGCGGCTGGAGCCAAGATCGCCGGCAATGTGGGGCAGCGCGACATTGGCGATGCTGGTGTCGAGCACCTCCATAAAGGCGGCCAGCGCCACCACGACGGCGATCAGCCAGGGGTTGTACTTCGGTTTCCAATTCTGGTTTGGGTGGTTGTGGTCCAACGCGTCGCCCCGGAATTCAGTCATTACGAAACGAAACACACTGTTTCGTATATAATCATCATACTACACTGAATCGGGTGATGCGATGCGCGTGAAGACGGAGGCAAAGAGCAAGGCCGGGATGAAGCGCTCAGCCGGCAGGCCGCGGAGCGAGGCGTCGCGCACGTCCATACTGGATACGGCATACAGCTTTCTGCAAAGCAACCCGGTTGCGGCGATATCGACGATTCACATTGCCCGGCAGGCCGGCGTGAGCAGCGCCACGGTGTACCGGTGGTGGTCGACCAAGGAGGCGTTGCTGCTGGATGCCTTTCTTCACAAGGCAAACCATGAACTTTTCCTTGCGACAACGGGCTCTCCGCTGGAGCGGCTCAAAGAGTATGCGCTTCAGGTGGGGCGCTTTTTTACCGGTGAAAACGGCATTGTCGTGGCCCGGCTGCTGACGGCCATTCAGGACAATGCGGTTCTGCGCAAGGAGTTCATGGAACGCGTCTACTCGCCGCGCGACATGGAGTTCCGGGCCATCGTGAAAGAGGCGATCAAGAAAAGGCAACTCCCTGCCGGCACGGATGTGAGCATGTTTCTGGACACGATTGTCGGGCCCCTGTTCACACGCTTGCTGATTCGCCATGAACAGATCGACGAAGCCTTTGTGGCCTCAGTCTTTGACCGCGTGGTGGCCGGCGCCATCGCGCAGGATGCGGCGGCGGCAGCGAAGTTCAAGCCAAGAGCCCAAAAAACATCCCTCGGGGGCTAAACAGGCTGCGGAAAAACTCAGAATTCCAGGTGAAATTGGCCTGAAACCTCCCTCCGCGGCTAAAGCCGCCGTTGATTCTGTTGGCTTATTGCGGGGGTTGAACCCCCCGCCTCCCTACGGATTGAGTTTTCCCGCAGCCTGTAAAGTCCATGTTGATTTTAGGGAATTTGCGGCACGGGACCTGTCCCAGAGGGTGCCCCGGCGCTCCGCTGCGCCCTTTCAAAGCGGGCAGTATTGAACCGCCCTGGATTCATGGCCGCGTGGCACGACTGCGATTTTCTGTGCTCATTCTGTGTCACGCCTGATCGCTAAAATAATGAGGACGGGTTGCCTGCAATCGATGCTTCCGCATAGGCGGTGACTCACCCGGATTGCCGCCAAACGCTAGCGCACGACCGCGCCTTCCCCTGCGGTGCACTGCGCACGAAGAGGAATGGCGTTACACTGATGAACCGAGGGCGAAATGGGAATGAAACTCTTGCTCCTCATCCTGATTGTTACGTTGCAGGGACTGAGTGAGTCTCCTCGTTGCAAGGAAAATCCGAAAGTGATCGGCCAATGCTTTTCCGTTTATGGGCGGGCCACATATGGCCCAGGAACGCCGGCTCTTCGAATTTGGCGAATTGGTACGAACAGGATGCTGGGAATTACGGCTGGCCCGGTTGCTGATGATGCGGACGATCCGATTTGTCCTAAGGAGATGGAGCAGTTCAAAACCGGCGTTGAGGGAGTCTATGGCGACTTTGAGGTTTGCCCTTTCACGCCTGAAAGACCCGGTTCAATGCAGATGGTGTGCGTAGAGTCGGCAACTCATATCGTCGTGCGACCTTACTGGAAAAACACGAACCGCACCGATCTCCAACAGCCTGAACCATCGCAGCAGAACGCTGCACCAGCAGTCGCGCAGTCCTCCTCTGTCGCAGAGAAGAGCGACGTGGTGTGGACTTGGTCGAATCGATGCAACGGCGATTACAAACTCGGTGCCACAGTTCACCTCGATGGTAAGGTGCTGTACCGTGGTGTTCTGCCAATCTGTCGTGGCAGCCGCGATGCAGAGGACGGGCGAGCGGACTTTCAGTTCGCTGGCGGTCATACTTTCCAACGTGAATACCGCACGCGCACGACGGACTCGATTGAGGGAGACATCTGGCAGGCGGGCGGAGAAACGGACGCGCTGATTCTCGGCATTTCATTCGATACCGGTAAACGGATTCTCCTGAATACCCTCCACATCGCGAACCCCGAGAAAAAGACGTCATCGCAAGTGGACAAGGGACTCTTTATCACCACGTATCCTGTACCTGCTCGATAAGGGCCGAGATGGCTGCGACTCAATCGGCGAAGGGATTACGCGTTCATTAGCCGCGTCGCGAGTGGATTGTCTCCAATTGGGAAGTTTCGGCTAATGCACGTGACCGTTCCGCGCCAAATTGTGCGCTAATTTGTGCTACGGGGGCGTCTATCTGGCCTTGCTCGCCCTTTCTGCCCATTCAAGAATCAATAACTTGCGTGTTTTTAGTCGTCGGCTGAAGCCGTGCCCTTTCAAAGCTATGAGTTTTTCAGCACGCTGTGAAGACGTGCCCTGTTACAGGACATCGGCGCCTTGATCATCCGAACGGCTTGCCTGAGCAAAATTGATATTCATCTTTCGGAAATGCTATGGCTCCGCTGCGCTTTCTGGCGCCCCCTGGCTTACGGGGCGATCGCAGGGCTGTTAGCCGCGGAAGCGGCGCTGTTGGCCACTTGTTCCTTTTGAACCTTGGTGGCCTGCAGGATATCCAGAAGGTGGTTCCACACTGCGGACCCGCCCGAAACCAGAACGCCCGTCACTACCCAGGCGAGCCAGTCAGCCTTGTTTCCCCAGTCGAAGGGTTTGTAGAGCGGGATGTTGATCGGGTTGAGCCCGCTCAGCGCCGTGACAAGGATGCCGCTGAGGATGGCGAGGGTTTGAATGGCGCCGGCATAGCGGGCAACGCCCACATTGTCAGACAGCGCAGGGCCGATCCACTGCTTGATGGTTTCAGTGACGCGCTCTGTGGCCACGCTCAGGCCGATCATCTGGGTGAGAAAAAGAGTCCAGGCATTGACGGGGTCGCTTCCCATGGTTCCTCCACTTAGCGATGGCGCTTCAGTTTTCGAGGTACTCCCAGAAGGAGTCAGTGAGTTCGGCGCCGAGTTCGTTGATCATGCGGCGCGCCGCGCGCTCGACCTCTTCAATAAGGCCGTGCAGGTAACTGCGGGAGCCGGAGATGGCCACGACGCCGATGGTGGCGGACTGCCAGGTGACGGCCTCGTCCAGCTCGGCTACGGAGATGTTGAAGCCCTGCTTCAACTGGTCTTTGAGCGAGCGCACCACCTGCCGCCGGTCCTTGAGCGACTGGGCGTGCTCGATGCGGACTTCGAGAGTCAGTTGGGCGACAGGCATGGCGTCACGAAATTTACAACGCTAGTGTAAGGCCGATTGCAATTTACCGGCAGACTTTTTTGCGGAGCGGAAGTTACAGGCGGCCAGACGCACAGCTGAGGAAGATAGTGGACCTGTAACTCGGCCTGCTTCCCTGCGCTATATAATCGCTGGTTGTCTGCCGCGGCAGGCAGCGGAGGACTCAAATGGACATTTTCTTCATGGTGGTGCTGGCAGTTGCCGCCATCATCGTTCTATCCCTGGTTTTGGGCAGTTTTTTTACGGTGAATACGGCCCAGGTGGCCGTGATTACACGCTTCGGCAAGTTTCTGCGCGTGGCCGATCCCGGCTTGAACTGGAAGATGCCGTACTTTGACTCCGTGGCGGGCTTGGTAAGTCTGCGGGTGAATCAGATCACGCTGACCATGGAAACCAAGACCAAGGACAACGTGTTTGTCACCATTCCGATATCCGTGCAGAACCGGGTGCGTCCGGAAAAGGTGTATGACGCTTACTACAAGCTGTCCGATCCGGTGGCGCAGATCAAGAGTTATGTGGAGCAGGTGATTCTGGGGCACGTGCCGGGCATGACGCTGGACGAGGTGTTTGCCTCGCAATCGTCGATTGCCGCGGCGGTGAAGCTGGAACTCGACGCGGACATGGCCACCTTCGGCTACGAGATTGTGAACGTGCTGGTGACCGATATTATTCCCGACGCCAAGGTGAAGTCGGCGATGAACGACATCAACGCCGCCCAGCGCGAACAGGTTGCCGCCAACGCCCGGGGCGAAGCGGAGAAGATCCTGGTGGTGAAGAAAGCCGAGGCCGAAGCGGAGAGCAAGGCTCTGCAGGGACAGGGAATCGCCAATCAGCGCAAGGCGATTATTGAAGGCTTGCAGACCTCGGTGGAGCAGTTCCAGAAGGCGGTGGAAGGGGCCACGTCGAAGGAGGTCATGCAACTGGTTCTGGTGACGCAGTACTTTGACACGCTGAAGTCGATTGGCGAAAACGACAAGACCAACACGCTGTTTCTGTCGCACTCGCCGGCGGCGGTCAAGGATGTGTCGGACCAGATTCTGGAGTCGATGCTGGTGGCGGAACGAGCGAAGGGCTGAACGGGCTCAGTCGGCGAACTGGGCCAGTTGTTCCGGGGCCGGCTTGGGGGTGAACAGGCTGACGACCACCATGGTGGCCACCGCGGCAAAGAGCGCGGGAAAGATGGCGTCGCGCTGGGCGAGAAGGGGCGGGAAGAAATCCCTGACGGACTGAATATCCCAGACCAGAGTGACCACGGTGCCGGTGGCGATGGCGGCCACCGCGCCCCAGGCCGTGACGCGCTTGGAGAAGAAGGCGGCAAGAACCACCGGGGTGAGCGCGGCAGAGTAAATGGTGTAAGCGTAGAGCATTTTGGCCAGAATGCTGGGCGCGTAAATGGCCTGGTAGAGCGCCCAGCAGCCCAGCAGCACCACGGCCAGCCGCGAAACGATGAGCACCCGCTTGTTTGAGGCTCCCGGCGCAATGTAGCGCACAAAAACGTCTTCAATGAGGTTGCTGGCCGGGGAGAACAGGTAGTTTGAGGCCGTGGAGATGACCTTGGCGAAGACCGCGCCGAGCAGCAGTGCGCCCATCAAGGCGGGCAGTCCGTGGCGCGCCGTGTAAGGGATGATTTCATAGGGCTGCCGGGACACTTCGCCGGTGGGATAAAGCGCGGAGCCGAATACGGCGATGGCCACAATCAGCGTTTCCAGCAGAACGGTGCCCAGAATCCAGCCGATGACGGAGATGCGCGCGTCCCGCTCCGACCGCGCGGAGAAGAATTTCTGATACATCACCTGGTTGCCGAGCATGAGCAGCAGGGTGGGCACCAGGAACTCGAGAGCATGAACCAGCGTCAGGTTGCCCAGCACTTGAAAGTGAGTGGGCGGCAGCGCGGCGTGCAGGCCGGCCCATCCGCCGGTCTTGAGGAAAAGCATGGGCGTGGCGACGATGCAGATGACGGTGACCAGCGAACCGATAGCCACGTCCATGTAGGCTACCGAGGACATGCCTGCCAGCGCCGTGGTGAGAATGACGAACGCGGCGATGAGATAGGTGCCCAGTTCCGGCGTGACGGTATCCGGAAAGATGAGGTGCAGCACGTTGCCGCCGCCCTTGAACTGGTAGCTGGTGATGCCCACATAGGAGAAGAGGATGGCGATGGTGCCGAGCACCCGCGCGGTCTGGTTATAGCGGACTTCGAGCAGGTCAGGGAGGGTGAACTGGGCGAATTTGCGGGCGCGGGGCGCGATGAAATAGATGAGCAACAGGCCCAGCCAGCCGCCGGCAGGCATCCACAGGGCGGCAAAGCCGTTCCGGTAGGCGTTCTCTGCGCCGGCAAAAAGGGAGCCGGCGCCGATCCAGGAAGTGAGCAGGGTGAGCACCAGGACGATGGCAGGAAGCGAGCGGCCGGCGACCAGGTAGTCGGCCTTGGTTTTGACCTGGGAAGTGCGATAGAGCGCGACTGCCAGAAGCACGACGACAATCACGGCTAGAACAGAAACATAGAGTTGAGACATCCTGGGATGGACCTCGCTGGCTTTACCTGGGTTGCCTGCAGTTTACCGGATGGAGGAGAGATCTGGCCCATTGCAGCCTTTGACCGCCAGTTATTTGACCCCACTTCCTACAGTTGATAAACTGTATTTGCGGGGTGGAGCAGCCCGGTAGCTCGTTGGGCTCATAACCCAAAGGTCGCTGGTTCAAATCCAGCCCCCGCAACCAATCAAATCAATAACTTACAGATGATTTTTGACTGATCGCTACTCAAAATCCACTCCCACTGACTCCCAATAGCCAAATTCATGGTTTTCATGCGCTCATCCGTGCTGGCCTGAGCACCATTTCCACGATCTTGCTGTTGGCCTCCCGCTTCGAGTTCGACATGGCCTGTCCATAGACGTTCATCGTCGTCTGGATTGAAGCGTGTCTCATCAGTTCCTGCTGCACCTTCATCGGCGCTCCGGTCTCGTCCAGCCACGAACGGTAAGTGTGGCGGAACGTATGCCAGCCAATGCGGGCGAACTTCCCGGCGGCAGCCTGACGCTCCTCATGGATGAGCAACCGCTTGCCGTTCGGAGTTGGTTTCACCTGGCTGCACCAGACGCCGACGCCGGCTTGGCACTTCGGGCATTCCACCAGACAGCACCCTGCCGGATGAATGTGCCGCTTCTGAATCTCCGTCGGGAAGTACGGCTTGTTCGAGAGAGGACTTGCGAAGACCCAGCCTTCCTCGGTTGGCAAGGCTTCCTTCTCCCATGCGAGTAGCACTCCGGCCAGAGACTCGTGAAGTGGAACATAGTCGCGGGAATACTCCGTCTTCACATCGTCCACATGCCCGCTCACGAAACTCCGTTGAACGAGCAGTTGGTTCTTCTCGAAGTCGAAGTCGTCCCACTGAAGCGCCGCGATCTCGCTCACGCGAAGACCAAGGCATTGCGCAACAATCACCATCGTGCGGTACGGTTCTTTCAGTAATCCGAGGATGGCTTCGTATTCCTGCACAGTCAACACGGTCGGGCGCTCGCGGCGTTTGGTCCCGCCCTTCACCCGAACCATCTGAATCGGGTTTCGGCGATCAGTGAAGAGTTCCCAGCGGGCCGCGCACTCAAAGATCACGTGCATGACGCCGCGAATATGGGCTTTCGATTTCGGAGCCATATCCAAACTCTTCAACCAGCCTTCAACCAACATCGGACGAATCTGGTGCAGCAGGTACTCGCCCCACCTCGGACGAATGTGAATCTTGATATTCGACAGATACGACTTGCGGGTTGAGTAGCGCTGCGGCAACTCTTCCTCGATGTACCGGTCGCATATCGCGCCGAAGGTGACGGCACCCAGGTGATGCTGTGGTTTTTCTTCGTTGAGTTTCAGGAGAAGGGCTTCGACTGCAACCCGCGCCTCGGACTTGTTCTTGTACTGATTCGTGGTCCCGATGAAAGTTGCCTTACGCTTTCGCGTTCCATCGGCCTGCGTCTCGTAGTATCGGAACTCCCAGACGTCGGCGCCCTTCGCCCGCTTCTTGAGCGTGACGCTTCCAAATTGGTATCGTGTGCGATCCATCAAGGCTTTGACTCCCCTCGACTTCACGGCACTTATGGCTACTTTAAGGTTATGCCATTTCACCGCGAAGCGCACAGAAAATACGCGAACAGACTGGACGCGAATGCGCTACTGATTCATCCACGCATCAAGTGCCGAAGCCTTGAATCGCCAGAGCTTGCCGACCTGAATCGCGTGAATCTTTCCGCGATGAACAAGCCGTTGCAGTGTTCGGGGGTGGACTTTCAGCAGTGCTGCGGCCTGGTGACTATCGAGCAATGGTTCTCTGCACACTTGGGCGTGGAAGCCGTCATGCCGCTCGTTTGCGGAAGGTTCCATTTCGTTCTGCATCTTTGCTCCTCTCGTCAGCAACGCGACAAGATTGCCATTTCAGCAAGATTTATCCATGACGGTTCCGATGTCTAATGAATTCCACGGAGAGCATTATTCCAATCAGGAATAACGCTCAGTACAGATGGCCGGTCCGATGGGACTTTACAGCTATTCACGCCCCAGAAACTTCCCGTCAGTTTCGGTGCTCTCAGAGCGCATAAAACACTTTTGCGCCAACTTTGGTTACATAATTTGTTACGTTCGTTTCGCCTGAACGTCCAAAGAAGAAATCGGCGCAAAGCGTTCTTGCTTTCCGATCGCTACGCGCGCAGTTCAGGAACGCATCCGATACACGCAGCAGAGATCGTCAATCTGCTGCTCGGTGCAAACCCATTACTTGCCCTTGGTCTTTGGCTTGGAGGATGGGTATGGTGCTACCGGAGATTCGCCTCCTGCAAGCGGCAATTGTGCTTGCGGAGGAACTGAACTTTTCTCGTGCAGCCGCACGGCTGCACATCGAGCAATCGACGCTGAGCAAGCGGATTGTCGAGCTTGAGTCTCAGATCGACTTGCGCCTTTTCGAGCGTGACCACCAAGTGGTGGCACTGACCGAAGCCGGACGGCATTTCGTGGAATATGCGCGCAGCGCCGTCTTGTATGCAGAGCGTGCAGTCGCTGACGCAAGGTCCGCGCTGCATGGAGCGGACGAAGTACTTCATATCGGCAGGTCCGCCTATGCCGATCCGTATCTGGTCACGGCGATCCAGTCGATTCAGCTTGCTCTCTTTCCCGGCCTGAAGGTAAAACTGTGGAGCAATTTCTCGCAAGAACTCGCGCGTATGGTTGCTGCCGGAAATCTGGACATGGCGCTGGTGATGGCCATTCCGGATTCGCCTCCACTCAGTTTTTTATCGGTTACTGAGTCGCTTGGCTATATTGCGCTGCCGAAAAACGATGCCGTAGCCGGGAACGCCGAACTCAGCCTCACAGACTTGCGCGCGCACGAGTGGATACTTCCCGAGCGCCACATCAACCCATATATCTCCGAGATGATTCAGTCTGCGTCTTCCGCGAAAGGAATCTTGGCTCCCGACACGCATACTTTTACAACGGCCGAGGAGGCCGCAGGACTCGTGCTGGCTCACAAGGGCGCGGCGTTCTTGACGCGCGAAGCCGCATGGCGAATTTCAAGCGATGAAATCGCGATCAGGCCGCTGGTAGAAGAGCGCCTGAAACTCGTAACCAGATTGGCAATGCGGTCCGACGACAAGAAACGGTTGACGAGCGAGTTTGTTCACGCCGTTGGGCGCAAGCTGATTAAGGTGCAACATCCACAGCAGCAAAGCACAGCATTAGCCTGCTGAACTACCGGGAGCGGGGGTGCTTGTGCCGGTCACGGCAGCATCCACGTCTCGAATGACGATATTGAGCGGTCCATCATGGCCGCACTTTGTGCAGGGATAAATGCCTGTGGCGACAGCCGTACCGTCGAATTCATCTCGACGAGAGACGCTGCCACAGTGAATGCACGCATGGAAGTGTGACAATTCGCCATGGGAACGATCCGAGTCGCTTGCCATCTTTGCCCTCGTTTCTGTTCAGTGTCCCGCTTCAGCGGCTAGCGGTATCGTTTTAGACGCGAGATTGTGCAATTGGGAACAAGATGGAAGGAAAATCCCGCGCCGAAGTCCGCGCCAAGATCAATGCATTGTCCGAAACCGAAGACGCTGGCATCAGCACTGCCCTCGCAAACGTACTCGACGAGTTCTTCAAGAACCTCAAGAAGTGCAAGACGCGGCGAGAGGAGTTGCGGAAGGAGCTTCGCGCGCATCCGGGTTTCATGCCGAGCTGAGTCCATTTTTGCTCGCATGGTAACAACGAACGATTATCGCCTGTATTAGCACCGTATTTTGCACGCAAGATCCCTTGAAATGAACTCGCTTTCGGAGGATTATGCCTCTCCGATTTGGCAACATACGATATTTTTATTCATATGCCGCATACTGATACGAATTTCGTGCTACTTGTGCAACAATAGTCCACAGACAAATTCTGCTTGCTGCCTGGTTGGAACACTTCCGCCTGGGGGGCCATCGCTTCGGCAATCGGCCAGAACCTCGGCAAGCAAAATGGAGAGCCTAATCCTTTTTGGAGCCTGTAGATGCCTATTCACAGAACGATTTCTGTTGCCCTGCTAACCGTGGCTTTGCTGCTTTCCGCACAGACCACGATTGGCGCACAGATGCTTGATTCACAGAGTCAATCGCCTGACATGAGTGAAAGATCCGCACTGTCGCGGTTATCAGGAACTGTCGTTGATACATCGGGTGCAGTGATTAGCGGGGCAACCGTCCATATTCAAAGCGCGAGCGGTTCTCTCCAAAAATCGACGCAAACGGACAAGAACGGCATCTTCATGATTTCCGGGCTACCGGCAGGAGATTATCAGCTTGTCGTATCCAGTGCTGATTTTGAAACCAAAGAAATGTCCATCTCTGTTGGGAACAAAGAGGCGACGGCTCCAATCCGGGTTTCACTGGCAGTGCGTACGGTCAGCACCACTGTGAATGTGCAGGGACGTGAGGACGACCTCATCGGCATCGCTGATTCCGGCACCCAGGGAACGGTAGGGGCGAAAGAGCTTGGAGACCGGCCGATTCTGCGTTCGGGAGAGGTTCTGGAGACGGTTCCTGGCCTCATCATTACGCAGCACGCCGGCGGCGGCAAGGCCAACCAGTATTATCTGCGCGGCTTCAGTCTTGATCACGGAACTGATCTGGCCATATTCATCGACGATATGCCGCTGAACCTGCCATCGCACGCGCACGGCGAGGGCTACTCGGACATGAACATCGTCATTCCTGAGTTTGTGAGGCGCGTGAACTTTGAAAAGGGGCCTTACTACGCAAATATTGGCAACTTTGGTTCGACTGGTGCGGCCCACGTGGAATACTTCAGGACATTACCCAAAAGCTTCTTCCAGGTAGAAGGCGGAACGTATGACTATGGACGGGCCGTGTTTGGCGCATCGCACAAACTTGGCAAGGGCGACCTGCTGTATGGCGGAGAGTTGTATTACGATAACGGTCCATGGACGCATCCCGATGCCTTTACGAAGGTGAACGGTCTGCTTACCTACAGCCAGGGAGATGATGCCAATGGGCTTGGCATTACGGCCCGCGGCTACCACGGAAGGTGGCATTCGAGCGATCAAATTCCGGTGAGCGCCGTTTCACTCGTTGGCCTGTACGGTACGTTGGACCCGACCGATGGCGGCCACTCGCAGCGATATAGCTTGCAGCCTGAGTGGCATCGGCAGAACGCAAATTCCGTGACCAAAATCGCTGCCTACATCTTCTATTACGATCTTGATCTTTTCTCGAATTTCACCTACTACCTGGTGGACCCGGTTCATGGCGACCAATTTGAGCAACAGGACAGACGCTGGGTAACAGGCTTTGACGCGCATCACACGGTCTTTAGCCAATGGGCTGGCCGCAAGATGGAAAACACCATCGGCTTACAGATTCGTAATGACTGGATCAACAACGGCCTCTATGCAACTCAGAATCGCGTGCGCATGGCGAAGACCGATTACAACACCGGCGACTCGACTCCTCCGGTGTTGCCCGCAACAAGAGAGCGAGATCGCTTTACAGACACCATCGGCAGTTTTTATGCGGAAAACAAGATCCAGTGGGCAAGCAAGTTCCGCTCTGAAGTTGCTCTGCGCGGCGATGACGAGAAGTTCATAGTCCACAGTCTGGCCTACTCAGCCGCTGTGAATGCTGCCAATTCCGGCTCCGCTGCCAAGTTCCTGCCTAGCCCCAAAGCCAATTTGATCTTCGGCCCGTGGACCAATACAGAGTTCTACTTGCAGGGCGGATTGAGTTTTCACTCGAACGACGGTCGCGGTACAACGCAAGCGATAGAACCTATTTCCGCAGACAATCCTTACCCCAACACGCCCGCTGCGAAGATTCCGCCGCTGGTCCAGACCAAAGGCGGCGAGATCGGCATTCGCTCAGTGACCATTCCGCATCTGCAAAGCACTTTTTCGCTCTGGTACCTCCACAGCAACTCCGAACTAATGCAGGATGGCGACACCGGAGGCACGTCGGCTTCGGAACAGCCGAGCAATCGCTATGGGATTGAATGGGCGAACTATTACGCGCCTCGGGAACATCTGGCTATCGATTTTGATCTTGCGAATTCCAAAGCATTGTTTACAACAATCGACGATGGTGATGCTGCGCCAAACAGCGCGGGCGGCAAGCGTGTTCCTGAAGCGGTTGGAGTGGTCATCTCTTCCGGTATCACGCTACACGATTTGAAAGGATTTTCGTCAAGTATGCGACTGCGCTACTTCGGGCCTCGCGATCTGACCTCTGACGGCATTTTTCGCTCGAATCAAACCGTGATGCTCAATGGAGAACTCGGCTACCAAATCAAAAGAAAATGGCATCTATCGGCTGAATTTCTGAATATGCTGGATCGCAATGACAGCGATATTGACTATGCCTATGAATCCAGAGTCCTTCCTGGATTGACTTCAGCCGGCACTCCGGTAGGCGGATCGGCATTTACACGCGTTGCCCATCCAGTCGAACCATTTCAGGTGCGCTTTGGATTGACAAGGAGCTTCTGACAAATGCAGATTTCGGTGGCGCGATTTGCTTGTGGGTACGTAAGCAAGTCGCGCAAACGCTATTTCAGTGCGCTTGTTTGTGTGGATGCTTATGGGGTGTCTTCTTACTTGCGTCCAGCCCATGTGCAGGCACCGTCTTCACAAGCCTGCCGTGTTGCACTCCCTTGAGGCCGATCAGCCGGTCGGCAAATTGATCGACCTCGCGCGCTTTGCCATGTACGATCAGAACTTCCAGGCACGAATCAAAGTCCAGGTGTGCATGGCTGGTCGAAACCACCAAATGATGGAATGCGTGCTGAAGCTCCGTCAGTTTCTCGCCCACTCCATTTGCATGGTGATCGTAGATCAGAGTAACGGTTCCCACAACGGTGGAACTGGGTGCAGCGGTCTGTTCGCTGACCAACCGGTCACGGATCAAATCACGAAAGGCTTCTGAGCGATTGGTATAACCGCTGCGCTCTATGGAGCGGTCAAATCGCTCCAGCAACTCGGAATCAATCGCAATACCGATACGATTCAATACGCCCATTTTCGCTCCATTTCAAAACAAATGCCTGCAAAGAATAGATTACCCCGGATACGCCCGTCTGGGTGGGCCAACGAGCCTGTCGCGAAGCGGCAGCACATCACAGGGCGGGAAGACGGGCGCCAGCAGTAAAATGGGGTCCGGCATCGCCGGACCCCGCTTTGATTCAAGGTTCCCTGATTTGACTCTATGCTGCCTTGGCCTTCTTTGCTGCCGTAAGTTGCTGGGTCGGCTTCGCTTTGTCCGTTGCCTTCCGGGTGGCTTGCGCTTTTTCCTTGGCGGCGAATTCCTGCTTAACCGTGGTCGTGATTGCGGCCACGTCCACCTTATAGAACTCGGCGGCTTCGCGCAGGGCTTTCGAGGATTCGTTGGAACTGTGCGCCGTTTGCAGGACGGTGATTGCCACCAATACTCGGCCAAGGGTGCTCTCGTCGGCCTTGCGAAGAAAGGACGCGAGCAATTTTGCCGGGGCGTCTCCGGCTCCGCCGCTGGCCTTGCCGATGCCGTGAAGCCGAAAGATGATCGCCAGACGGCGTTCGTCCAAGACGGCGGCAAGGCGCTCGGTGACAAAAAGCAGGTCGCGTTTCATCAGCCGGACAGGAACCGCGTCGCTAGTTGCTTTCAAGGTGCGAAGGCCTGTCGCCTGGGCGATGGCCTCCTCGCGGCGGCGCTTCTCCTGTTCGGCCTTGAATGCCGCATCGGTCGCGGGCCGTTGCTTGCTTGCGTGGTGAATCGGACAGTCGGGGTTCGCGCACACTTTGTGAATGGTGCCGATGTCGCTTCCCTCCGTGATGATTGCATCGGTGGCGAACTTGCACACCTTGAATTCCGGGTGCTGCGCGTCTTCCTTTTTTGTTGGCTTGTCGTCGCGGATCGCGGTGTACTTGTTGCGCGGCAGAACGGGACTGCCTTCCTTCTGCCCACCGTAGGCCGTGCTGATCTGCACAAGGTTGGGCTTGGCGGCGACGGCCTTCGCAACGTGCGCCGCAAGTTTTGCGTTGTAGCAGCGGGGATCGGTGCATTGGTCGCCCTGTCTGCCGAGGTCGTCGCCGAAAAGCAGTTTGTTGTGCCCGGTGCGCTTGGGGCAGTCGGCGCAACTGCCCGCCGTGGGCACAAGCTGCGCATCGCGCTTGTCAAAGGGCGCGTCTTTCAAGACAAGCAACACGTTCGATTCAATCCAGAATTGCAGGTTGCGGACGGGCAGCAGAATCCGCACGGGTTTTGCCCCGTTGTTGTATACCTCTTTGAAGCAAGCCGAAAGCGCCTGTTGCTGCACGTCAGAAGGCACTTTCGCAAGTAACAGCGCGTGGCCCACGCCGATTTCGTTGGCATGGAAGGCATCGACCGCTGCGGGCACAAGGTCAATCAATTTCAACCTTGAAGCCACGAACGAAGGGTGCTTGCCAACCTTTGCTGCGATTTGCTCGATGCTGTACTTCGGTTCTTCTAGTGCCAAAAGCCGTGCGAAGCCCTCGGCCTCTTCCATCGGGTGAATCTCGGCGCGAATCAGGTTCTCGACTAGCTGCGCCTCCAAAACTTCGGCGTCGCCCATCTGCTTGATGCGCACCGGCACGGTAACAGCTTCGGCCATCTGCGCGGCGCGGTAACGCCGCGCACCAGCTACGATCTCAAAACCGTTTTCAGTGAGTGGACGGACAAGCAAGGGCGACAGTACTCCCTGGCTGCGAATGCTGGCGGCGAGTTCTCGAAGACTAACCTCGTCAAAGACGCGGCGGGGATTGGTCTTCGATTCGTTGAGCAGAGCGAGCGGAATCTCGCGGTATTCAGTGGCATTGATAACGGTCGTATCCATGATAGGCTCCTTTCGAGCGGTTGAAGGGTGAAGGCGCGCGGAGCGGGGACACGTCGGGCGTGGGTCCGCTCCGCAAGGAGCGGACTAGCCGCGAATCGACTTGTCCGTAAAGGCTTCGAGAAGACCCTGACTGCGAAGATTGCGGTCCCACTGCCGCGCAAAGGCTTCATGCTGCCGGTGAAGGTCGGGCACGAAAGCGTAATTCTCACCGTCCCTGTAGCGCGAATACTGCTCGACTCCGAGATAGTCATTCCGAAAATAGAAACTCGATAACGACATATCGCAGAGCGGTGGCTTCGACAACTCGAAGCACATCTCCGGGTCGCGCATCAGGTCGCCGTTCTGTTCGCCGTAGTGCGCGATGGAGATTGCGGGCAGTCCGGTCGGCCCCGGCTCCGGCGTGGCTTCGATGACGAGCGCCATGAAGGGCGGATTCTCGATCTTGAGGTACAGAGTGGGCCGGTAACCTCCGGCCCGCTCCAGAATGCGAAGGATGGTTTTCATTACGCCACCTCCGCCATTTCGTTCTGCATTTCTGTGGTTGTGACCGAAGAGACGTTCAGTCTGCCGCTCGGTTCGCCGGTGATGGCGTCGAGAATGACCGCCGATGTGCGCTGGATAACTTCAAGGCTTTCGGCCAGCAATGCGGCATTTCCTGCGTACATCTGGATGTAGTCCGAAGAGGCTCGGCCCATCTCAAGGCCGATGGCTTGGCCCACGATGAAGGCCACGGCCTCGGCTTCGGTTTCGCGTACGGTGGCGGTGGTCTTGGTGCGCCGCTCTGTTTTGTGAAGATATTCGTGCGCTAACTCGTGGACCAAAGTCACGACCTCCTCGGCGGGTGACTGGCCGGGAAGAATGGCAATCTTTCCGCCGTAGCTGACGCCAAGAGCGGGCGCTATGTTTTCGGTGTAATCAAGGGCGATATTCTGCGAATCGAGAAAGGCAATCAGCCGGTCGCGGTGTTCGCCCACTTCGCCTGTGATGTTGTGCTCGAATTCGGGCAGGTCTGCGCCTTCGGTCTGCGCCACGTCGAAAACGTAGACCGCGCGAAAGCCGATCAGCACGGGCGCGGGCTTGGCGTTGTCGTCGTGTGTGCGGTTGCGGTCAGCATCGTCTTTCCTGCGCCGGTGTCCAACCATCGGGGCGAGAATCTGGATACCCTTTTCGCCGCGCTTCACAAACCGGCCCAACTCCTTCCACGTGTGAAACCCGGCGACTCTGGTCGCCGTTGGGCGTTGTCTCGCAATGCTCAAAATGTTCCCGAAAGAATACGCATGGAAACGGGCCATCGCCGCGAGATACGCGGTCAATGTTTCGCTCTTGCCCGCTTCAAGCTGCTCAAGCAGGTAATCCACGGCCTGCTTGATGAGTTGCTGTGTGGGGTTGTCGCGCTGCGTGGTGCGCTGCTGGTAAGGGGACTCGCTGCGGAGCGCCGCATTTTTGCTGTGCGGCGCGGTGGTGGCGGTGGTGCTGCTGGCGGTTGCTGCGTAAGTCATGATGTTCGCTCCTTCGGAGTGTGGATTTGCCGTTTTTCAGCCCTGGGAGGGCTAAAAAAAGACATTCATTTCATGACTGGCGAATTGGGCGCAGTGAGGCGCTGTCAACTCCCGAAGCCCGCAAGGGGCGCGGAAGCGAGCACGGCGGTTTTTATGCCGCGCGGAGCTGCACAAGCGGAGTTGACAGAAGGAGCCGAACGGAGCCTAGAGTTCGCCGGGAAATGAATGTCGAACCGGTGGTCCAGCCGAAGGCTGCACCGCATTGCTTTCTCAGGGTCGGCGTTGCGGGCAGGAGACAGGCCCGCATGGATGGGAAGCGTAGAACGCCAGTTTCACCGGCGGTCGCAGCGGGGGAAGGGGCTGCGCCGCCTTCCCACGAAAGAATTGTCTAACCCTGCCAAATGCCGAGAGCTAAACTAAGCTTGATATTCATTGTTCCGAAATTGGATCATTGTTCATTCGGGGGGAGGACCACTTGAAGCCATTTCTAAGTTCGACTTTCCTGGATTTGGTCAAAGAACGAGAAGTAGTTCTCGAAACGCTCCGCAAGATGCGGCTATTGACGCATGCCATGGAAGACTTTCTTGCGACTCCGAAGCCTCCACGCGATACCGCCTTGGAACATCTTCGCAACTCCGACATGATGCTGTTGGTGATCGGCTTCAAGGCTGGGACCTTGCTTCCCGATGGGTCTGGCTCCACTTACACCTCTGCGGAGTACGACGAGCTTCTGAGGGTAGGAAAGGAGCCGCTCGTATTCATTAAGCAGAAGAAGCGCTGGTGGGAGCGGCGCGCGTCGTGGCGCAATGAGGAGCGAGACCCTGACAAAAGGAAAGCTCTCGATGAATTCAAGGATAAAGTGTCGAAGAGATTTACTCCAGATTATTTCACTACAGCCGAAGGCCTCGCCCGAGACGTTGTCTTGGCGCTTCGGCAGTGGGAAGAGCGAGGTCGCCCTGGCGCGAGAAAGACGTTTGCTTCTACCGCCGACTATTTTGCTGGAAAAAATCCCGCGGGGCATTTTCAGATTCTGGATTTTGGCACTACACTCCTCGGACGCGACGAACAGATTAGAGCTCTGAATGAGTTTGTTGCAGATGGGACAAAGCGTGTTTGCATCATAAGCGGTCGCGGTGGTATCGGCAAAAGCAAGATCCTACACGATTGGGCGAACGGAAACCCTGTCGAAGTTATTTTTCTGAAGGATGAGCCCCACTGGCACGACGACTCAGAGAAGGAAATTCCAGTGGCCTGCAGAACGGTTGTGGTTGATGATGCTCATCGTCAAGAGACATTTGGCAAGGTGCTACAGATACTTCAAGATACTGCAAATCACAGAAACCTCAAGCTGGTCGTTTCCACAAGACCGGGAAGCGCCACTAGCCTAACGCAACAGGTCTTTCTCAAAGTGGACTCTAGCCAGGTCACACAATTGCCCGAACTACAGGAACTCAATCGTGAAGAGAGCCGCGCTCTAGCAATACAGGTGCTTGGCGATGAATTCAGGAATTTTGCTAATCACCTTGCAGATATCGGAAGCAACAGTCCGTTCGTAATCGTTGCCGGTGGTCGCCTCATCGCCACACGCAGGATAAACCCTTCTGCGTTGACAACATTGCAGGAATTTCGGTCAACCATCTTCAACGGCTTCCTGGAAGAGATGGATATGCGCGGCCCAAGATTCGTTATCGACCCGCCGCAGCCAGTGCTGCATCTCATCGCAGCTCTGGGACCGGTCGATGTCGAAAAGCGTGAGTTCCAACAATCGGCAGAAGCACTTCTAGGTAGGCCAGCCGACGAGATACTCGCCACCATCGATGCCCTCTCGTCCAACGGCATCATAACGCCGAGGCCGAAACCAGTCCGAGTTATTCCGGATGTCCTCTCGGACTACATTCTTGAGGAACGTTGTATCAGCCAAAATGGACAGGCTACCCGCTATGCAGATCGGGTGTACGAGCACTTCGGTGCCCACTCGTTGAAAGAGCTAATGCGAAATCTCGCGGAGCTAGACTGGCGTCGAGGTCAGGCAGCAGAGACCGGCCTGAACCTATTGAATGGGATATGGAACGATATTCACCTGCGGTTTCGAGCGGGAGACGAGTACGTGCGTCATAGTATTCTTTCCGACCTTGCTGGAGCCGCGATTTATCAGCCGGACAACGTGATTGCACTCGTCAGAGTAGCGATAGATGACCCAATACGGGTGGACCCCTCCGGACAAGGGAGTCGCTTCAGATCAGGACAAGATTATGTTTTGTCCACATTGCCCAGCCTGCTAGAGGCAATAGCCCATCATCCAGAGTGGCTGAAGGAATCTGTCACAACGTTGTGGGAACTGGCCCGGCACGGCGGCGACCGACAAAGCATTGATGGAGGCGCAGAAACTGTTCTAAAGCGGCTCGCGTCTTGGCATCGATTTGGTCACCCCGCCCAGAACTTCGCCATGCTCGTCCAAGCCATTGGTCTCGCTCGTCGCAACGACGCCTTTACGAGCGACTTCACGCCATTCACCTTGATCGGTCAAATTCTCGAGAGAGAGGGCGAATTCGGCGAATGGCAGGGTGAAAATTCGTATTCATTTGGCGGCTTCGGGCTCAACTATGCCGCTGTTGGTCCCGTCCGCGAAAGTGCCCTCGACTTTCTGGAGTTCGCTCTTGCAGGTGACGGCGCCGCAGCTCTGCACGTCATTCCAATTATGGAGAATTTGCTGCATAACTTTCTCACTCGTATGGGTCGTGAACGGACCCCGGAGGAAGTTGAATGGCAGAATCGCGAGCGTGAGCGATGCGTCAGAGCATTGGTTGGTAGGTACAGCCAACCCGCTACCACGCTCTTGAAGGCAAGGATTTACGACGCGCTTAGATCGGCAACCGCGATTAATTGTCCAGAGGTGATACGGCAGGCGGCAACTGTGGCGCTTTCAGAAATTACGGTGGACGAAGCCGTTGCAGTAGTGGATGCTATTTGCACAGCCGAGCATGACCTTCCGATACTCACCACGGAATTCGACGAGGTTGGGTGGGAACGGCCTATAACCGAACTCATGACGAAAGGGAGATCTAGCTTAGAACGCCTAATTGCGGACGCTGGAACCCAGGCGCACTTCACAATTGACCAGACTTGCGCGTGTCTGGCTGTCAGAGTCAAGACCAACGGTTTCCATCGCTTCATGCTGACGTTCTCCGATCGGCCAGACTATTTGGCCGAGATGGTAGAACAACTGATTGCTCATCCATCGTCTGGGGAGTTGATAAACCATTTGGCATCGGTCTTGGCGTCGGTTCACAGTGCCGCCCCGGCGGCCTTTCGGCAGAGAGCATTGTCAGCGCTGGAATCCGGCGCGATCCACGTCATTCGTGCTGCGGCCAACAATTTGCGTGTATTCGAGGGCGCAACTGAACACGATATAGCAGTCATTCAAGCTTACGGGGGTTACCCCGACCCCGTGGCCAAACGCGGGGCGATCTTCGCCATAACGTATATGGGCAAGTTCGTTGAGTTGCGTGAAAACCTCAAAGACGCCGTGCTTTCGATTCACGCGGAGGGAGACGAGTCGGTGGCCGCTGATCTTGCAGATGCATTTGGTCCATACGGGGTCCCGCTGACGATGTTGACGAGGGAAGAAGCTGCGTCTGTCGCTTCGGAATTCCTCCTCGTGAAGGATTGGGAACACGATCAAGGGGCGATTCCCCGATTCCTTAGCCGATTGGCGATCTTGTTCCCCGACGAGGTCTATGACCTCTTATCCCACAGGATCAGTTTGAATGTCGAAGCGAGGAAGAATAACTTGCCGTCTTTTCCAACCTTTGAATTTGTCCATGAGCAAGTTTCCTTTGGCGGCGTTCCTGCGGATAAAAGGCTTCAGCTCGCTCAGGATTGCATAGTTCGACTGGTACAGGCGGACTCTGGTGAAGAGCTTTCAACGCTGTTTTGGCATGTTGCGGGCTACGATGAGCCCGCGCTTCAGCTCATCGTGAATTCCGCCGCTGGAGTAGATGATCTTGGTGTTCAAAACATTGCTATATTGATTGACAAAGCGGGCCCTCGTCTTGCCTTTACGCATACGGGGTTTGTTCGTAACCTACTGCGTGAATTTACTGGCACACAGAGAGAGCAGTTGGTTGAAGCGTTCGCGCATCAAGCCAGACATTTCAGCGGCGGTGTATACGCTGGCGATACGGCGTCTTATATGGCTCAACGCGAGAAGGAACTCGCAGGCCTAATCGCGGCATTTCCAGATGACCCAGGTCTAAACGATCTTGCGAGGGCGCTACACAGGTATGCCTGATCCGAGTCGATAAGCTACAGGCTCGTGCATACCATTGCTCGGATGGAATCACGCTACAGCCATCTCCTGCTTGTCTGGCTCAATTTCCACCTTGGTGCGCAACCGCACGTTGAGAGCATCCAGTATCCGGATTGTTCTCTCCAGCGTAATGCCGAAGTATTCGTTGCGCTCATCGCGCGAGACCTGCGACTCATGAACGCCGAGCCGCTTGGCTAAATCGCGCTGCGAGATTCCCTTGGCAATGCGCAGCGAAATCAGCATCTGGCCGAGGCCGCGGAGGTTCTCCAACTCGTCGAACTCGCCCCGCTTCAGCCGCTCGTAGCTCTCCACTTCCTCTTTCAATTGCAGGTGAAATGACTCGATTGGATCGATGACGCGTTTGATCTCGTCGTCGGATAGGCCCGTGGTCTTGAGCCGCTCCCGATGCTCGGCGAGCCGGACGCGTTCTTCCTCAAGACGAGTGGATGCGAGTTGGTATTCAGCTTCGTTGCGAATCATGACGGTCCCCCATATTTGATCTTTACGATGCCTCGCGGCTTGCCGTCCCGGCGCGACTGGCGGAAGGCGGAAGGAAACTCCAGTTCATGGCCGAACTTGTCGCGGATGCCACTGCCGAGGCCAAGTCCGGGCACGTGCGGATACAGTTCGGCCCGATAGCGATGCCACATGGGAAGCTGGCGCTTCGGATATCCTCGGTAAGGTCTGCGTGAGGCCGGGTCCCAGGTCCATACCTTGTACGGATCGAGGCGATTGAGCCGTTGCGTCAGCGCGCCCGACGCGAGTGATTTCAGGTCGCACACGAAGTATCCGTCGATGTCGTTGGGATGGTCCTTGTCCTCCACGAACGAGCCGTCGGCGAAGATTTCGCGGATGCCAACCTGCCAAAGCTGGCGGGCGAGAATCTCTAATCCGCCGACAAGTTGTTCGCGCCAGACAGCATCCCAAGTCGAGTCGGTGTTCTGCTTTCCGCCGCCGCGCACGAGCCCCGATAGGCGCAGTTCATCGAAGGAAAGCTCGTAGTCTCCTGGCGGTAAAAGCCCGTCGCTGTCGAAGGGAGGAACGATTGGCATACAGAAAACCCTTCTCTAGGCAAAATAGCCTAGTATGACATAAGTGTCAAGTATGACTATTGAGTAGATGACGCGATTCCCTATCCTGCTCAATAGATGATGGTTAATGGACACTGAATTCCCTCGACAGTGTCGAGAGAATTCGCCAGACGCGTCTGGAGAATTGGCTAAATCTTGTCGCCCGAATCAGATTTTTTAGACGCCTTCTGAAAAATCAGGTCAAGGCAATCTCAGGTGCCAATGCTGCGTTCTGGCCGATCTTGATCGCTGAGGTCTTGGAAATGTCGGCGCTGAGCTGCGGGGCGAGTTCGGCGAAGTTGTTGGTAAAAATTTGCGCGTCCTGCGAAGCGCGGGAGACAGAGACATAAGCAAACCGGGTATTGATGAGTTCGGGGTGGACGTTGGCGTCCATGTTGACCAAAACGCGCTCCGAGGTGAGTCCCTGCGAACTGTGCGAGGTGACGGCATAACCGTGATCGAAGTGCCGCATCTCAGCCGGATCGAAGGTGACCGCCTGGCCCTTGCCGCCGTCCATGCGGACGGTCATTTCGCCGTGTTCGCCGATCTTTCGAATGGTTCCGAGGTCGCGGTTGGCGACGCCAAGTTCACGATTCGGCGCGGTGAATTGCAGCCGGTCGCCCACGGCAAATTCCCTCTCGATCTCGCGGTAAGCGGAGATGCCGTGCAGCCGTGCCGGATCGTAGGTGACTTGCTGGCCGTCCGGCTTCTCGACGGTCAGCAGATTCGATTTCGAATCGGTCGAGACCACTCGCGCGTAACTGCGCTGTTCGATGCCGAGGGTCTTGCTGCCGCGCTGGTAGTGAAGCACGTCGCCGACTTCATAGCGTGCAGCCCAGGCGCGATCAGCGCCGGTCATATCGGAACGCAGTGCAAGGACGCGCATGGAGTGGTTCTCGGATTCGACGATGCCACGTTCTTGTAACTCCGAGCGGACCGCCTGATTGATCGCGTGACGCGAGGCATTGTCGGGTGAAACGATGATGGTATTGACCGGATTGTCGGCATAGTTCCGGGCAATCGAGGTGATGCGCTTTCCGGGGTCGGCAATCTCTGTAATCCGCCCCTGCTGTTCGAGAAGCGCGACGCCTTCGGCAACTTTGCCACGCGAAAGGTGCTCGACGGCGCGCAGCAACTCCGGGTCTTTCTGGCGCACGATCTGGTCGAGCTTGGCCGTCTTCATTCCGGCATCGACCAACTGCTCGAAGGGTTTTCCGGCTTCAACGCCCTGATGCTGGCGTGTGTCGCCAATGAAGAGAACCCGGTCGTGAGGTTCGATCTTAGCGAGAAAATCGCGCACCTGTTTGGTGCTGGCGAGGCTTGATTCATCCACCATATATAGGTGGCGCTCTGGCGTCGGCTGCTTATGCCGGGCGAGGAAGCCTTGTAACGTGTCGGCATTGATGCCGGCATCGCGGAGCTGATGCGCGGCGCGGGAGGTCGGGGCAAAGCCCTCGACAATCATCCCGCGCTGCTCGGCGGCCTCGCGCACCGTCTTGAGCGCCGTGGTCTTTCCCACGCCGGCGCTGCCTTGTAGACCCTGGATTCTATCGCGCGAAGTCAGAATCTCTTCCGCCGCCGTGCGTTGCGATGAATTGAGAATCGGGTATTGGGTGGTATACGCAACGGCCTGCTGGACAGGCATGATCTGCTCCACGCGGCCTTGCCCTTGCCGCATCTGCCGCAGGATTTCTTTCTCGGCATGGATGGTTTCCGCAGTGGTGAACTGCCGCGCAGTCCCGTGCTTCGTCGCGGCGACAAGTTGAAATTCGCCGGAGGCCAACCTCGCCTCCACACTGGTGCGAACCTGGGCGTAGGTTGTTTCACCCATGCCGCGCCGCAAGGCATCGCGGAAGAGGGCGCGCTCGTCGGTGACGGCTTCGCGCTCGAAGCTGCGTTCGCGGGCAAAGGTCACTGCTTCTTGCGCGGCCTTCTGCACTTTATCGGGAGCGCGCTCGGTCGATTTCTTCTGACTTCGCTCACGCGCCGCGGCCACAACCTGACTTGGCTGATTGCCGAACTCGGCGGCCAGCTTGCGATGCGCCGAGAGCACTTCGGCGGGCGACTGAATCTGCTTCTTGTCGCGCGTGGCGTGGGCGGCGATCTCCGCCGCCTCGTAGCCAGATAGACCATTCTGCTGCATGTGGGCAAGGATTTGATTCTGGCGCTGGCTTGAAGCGTCAAGATACTCCTGTGAATATCCCTTGATCTCCGGCGCGCCGCTCCTACCAGGGGCGATTTCGTAGCCCAGTTCGCGCAGTCGGAAGGTCAACTCCGACTGATAGACGGCTGTGGCGAACTGCTGCGACTCGAAGAGACTTTGCGGTTGGAGCGCCCGCGCCTGCTTTCCGTTCTCGACGTCAGCCGCACGCTCGGTGACATTGAAGATGACGGCGTGGGTATGAAGCTGCGGAGCGGCGTAACCATCGACGGGCCGGGATGTGTCGTGCTCGAATTTCGCGACAATGAATTGGCCGGTGGACTCGGCGGGCTTATTGCCGCCGAGTCGCGCCTGCGTGTAACGCTCCAACTCGCCGAGAGCGGTCGTGACCGCCATGCGGTGAGCTTCACGGACCCGGCTGTCGCCGCCAACCAGCGCGGTCAACGAAACCGACTTCGGCGCACTGAAGGTCGCGTCCCATCCGGCACGGTGCTCTACGGATTTGATTGTTTTCCCATTGGCATCCTGATACTCGAAGGACTGCCGATGCTGGACAAGTTGTTCGCCGGTCTGTGGGTGCTGACCTTCCGAGAGCCGGTGAAACTCATCGGCGCTGACTGCCCCCGCAAGGCCGTATTTCTCGGCAAGCTGACCTTGCCATTCGCCCTGCACGGTCTGGCCCTGGCTCCAATAACTTTGGTCCGGCGAAGTGAATTCCTGCTTGTGGTAGTTTCCCAGCTTGCCTGCGGAAAGTGCTTTCGAGATTTTCAGCATGGTCAGTCTCCCAAGGTGAATCCGCTCTGGATTGCTTCCGCGCTCTCTTCAATGACATCTGGCTCCGACGCCTTCTTTGCCAGCGTCTTTGGATCGAATCCGAGTTCATCGTCGTCGAGCGGGCGCGGCACGAAGGCCGGTTGCGTTGCCGGGATGTCGTGATAGGCAAATGAGAAGCAGGCGACGTAGTTGTTGAGTTTCAGGTAGGCGTGCCGGTCGGGCAGGCCGGAGATTTCAGAGTCCATAACCAACGGTTCGACCTGACGCTCCAGCGTGAAGTTTTTCCCCGTGCGGCTGCCGTCGAAATGGGTCTGCCGCATCCGCTCAATTTCCACTTTGCCGATGGCGCTCGACACCCATTCGGCGGCCTTCGGCTCGGTGGTTTTGAGGAAGATTTTCGTGGCAGGCTGCGAGAGCATGACCTCGGCCATGTGGCCGTAGATATACTCAAGCTGCGCCTTCCCTTGGAAGCCCAGCACAATCGGATTTTTCGATTTGCGATTCTCTGTGATGGCGGTGTGGAGCTGCGGCAGACGTTGCAGACTGGCCAACTCGTCCAGCACAAACCAGACCGGATGCTGACCTTCCTTTGGCTCATTGAGCAGCCGCAAAACCAGCAAATCAATCCACAGACTGTGCAGCGGGCGAAGTGCTTCGCGCTCGCTGGGTTTCGAGGTCAGAAATATCCAGCCCTTCCTGTTCTCGGACCATTCTGTCGCGCTCCAATGATTCCGGCCACTGTCTTTGCGCGGCAACATTCGCAGGCTGTCGGCGATCAGGCCGAGCGAGGCTAATACGCCGTTCCGTTGCTGCTGTGCGCCCTTGGCGATCATCGTCGCCATCTCGGTATTTTTGACGCGGCGGTCGATCTCGTCGGGGTTGGCCATCCACTCGACAAGCTCCTCGGGTGAGGGGCCGAAGGTCAGCAGATGGGCGAAGATTTTTTGAGGCGTCTCGGTGAAGAACTCGCCCTTCTTGTCCGTAGTCGGCTGGTAGAGCGAGGCCGCAATCGCCTTGGCCTCGGCGCGGCGGCGCAACTCCTCCGATGGTCCCCAGTACGGGCAGCGGGCATCGAGTGGATTGAGAATAATGTCGCCGTTTTTGCTGTCATAGAACCGCTGCACGAACTCGCAGGCTGGATCGTAGACGATGGCCGAATGGCCACGTTCTTTGATCTGCATGAGTATCTGCATAATGAGCCGGGTCTTGCCCGCGCCCGTGTCGCCCATCAGCTCGATGTGCTGCCCTTCTGCAAGCCTGGGAATGCGCATGAGCTGCTTCGATTCGATGGTTCTGAAGCCTACGCCGTCGCCCTTGACGGCGCGATTGAATCCGGTTGGCGTGACGCGAACCGGGCCTTTGAGCAAGCGGCCGTACTTCATTTCCCGGAATCGCTCAACGTCTTTATGCGCAGCAAACGGGAGGACACCCGAGAGCACTACTAGCCCGGCGATAAGTGGCCAGCGGAAGACTCCAGCGACGCTATGCCCGCCGTAAACGAACTGCTGAAGATAGGCATGAAGCGGGCCATTGCGGTAGACGGTTTTTGGACCGCGATAGAGGTAAACCAGACCGGCGGCGCGGGCGATCGCGGTCAACTGGAGTGGCAGGGGCCGGGCGAATTCTATCGTGGTCACGCCCGGCTCTACGTCGGCAGAAGCGGCAGGATGCGCATGAAGGTGGTCATCCGAAACATCGAGAAGCTGGTACTGGCCAGTCTGCTTCAGGTCGGTCAGTGCGCCGGACTGAATGTAAGGCCAGAGGTCGTATTGTTCGAGCGGCGGCATGAACGCACCTATATAGATGCGCAGAAACACAACGGTCAGAATCAGCACGAGTGCGATGGCCGCATAGCTATAGATGGGAGCTTGCGGCGGCGTAACGATTGTTTCCTTGCGTCCCCAATGCGTCGTGTTCATAGCTGTTCCGTGCTCCTTTCCGCATAGCTGGCGACAGCGTCTTCCGCCGCCTTGCGCTTGTTCGCTTTCACGTAGCGAAGCATCTCCTTGAACTGATCCGCGGTCATTTTGTCACCGCGCAGAAGCGGTTCGAGTGTGTTGATGAGCAGCAACCGGAGTCCCGCAATCTCTCCTATGGCCGCCAGAGATTGCAATTGACTCGTGCCACGGCCAAGTTCGCGCAACACCAGATCGCGCAACCACTCACCAACTGCCTTTCCTTCGGACTCCGCAGCGGCATCCACTGCGGCAGCTTCGGTAGCTGTTAACTTGGTGTTGAGTGAACGATTGCGGCATTCGCGCCCTTTCACAGCACCTTTGCGGCGCTTCATTTCGTTGCCCAGAATTGGCATATGAAATCCGCTCCTTTCGTCAAAATCGCGTGGAGCTTATAAGTTCCCGCGATTTCACAACCTGTTTCTTTTCTGTCGGAACCAATTGGCTCCCGCAGGGAGCTAAACAGTTCCCTCTGAGGGGTGGAGTATCGAAAAATCTTCCGGCGCGCAGCGCCGCAGTGGTCCGGGCAGGAAAGCGAAGGCAAGTCATGCCTTCGCTCCCACTGCGACTGCCGCTTTCGACGCAAGCTTTGAAGGCGCTTCAGCGACTTCGGAAGCAGGCACGCGACGGATGCGCAGAGTTGGCGTAATGCGTTGCGCCTCAGGGGTGCGAAGGAATTCCTGAAAGTCGCGGTCCTTCGAGAAGACATAGGCAAGCGCCTGCTCGACAACATCGTCGGCGGAAGCATGGATGAATGCGGCATACTGATCGACTTGCAATGCGGTCGTATCAGTGAGCCGAATAGAGGCGCTGATGTGACGGGTTTGTGTGACTTCAAGCAGTGGCATATCAGACTCCTTTGGACTGTGAATTCAGGCCGTCTTTCGACGGGCAATCATGCGTTGTGCGGTGGCCACAATCTCCCGCGCACGAGCAGAGTTGAGTGCAGCGGGAATCTCAAAGCGGCGGCGGACTTCAAGCATGGTGATGATGTCGTCGATTGGGATCGCTTGGCTGAGCCAAAGGCGGGCCGAGGCGACATCGACAGTGCGTTGGGCGTAGTAGAGAGGATCGGATTTATCGGAGCGGCGCGAAGCAAGCTCGCGGGTCAGTTTCGAGGCGTCTTGCCCGTGTGCAAGCCGCGCGCAAACCCAGGCCCAGTCGTCTTCGGAATGAGAGTGCTTCGGCGGAGTTGAATGGACGGGCTTCTTCCGTGTGTCTCCGCAGAGTGGCAGCACGGGAGAGACCTCGATATTCTCAAGCCGAAAATCGATAGGACCGTAGATTGCATCGGCTGGATATTCGACCGTGACAGAATGCGCGGGAGAATACTTCTGGTTGAGGAAACCGGGGACGCGCAACACCCGGTTTCGGTCGGTGCAGGCAGGATCGCCACCGAAGGCCTGGGCGATCAACTTGAGCGTCTGCTCCTGCCGCTCAAAGTCAAAGCCGGCGACTCGCCAGAGAGCCTGATATTTGCCCGGCGAAGTCGAGATGATCGCGGTCGGCGTGGGAACCAAATTTGATGCCCGCAGCGTAGCGAGCCTGGCATCGCCGTCGTCATCAATATCTATATAGATGTGGCGGACGGATGCGATGCACTCCTTGGTGCGCTTGCGGCTGCCTGCATGGAGCGGGTTGGCCGAGAGATAGATGTTTGCGCCGTTGTCATTCTCGAAGTTGAGCCAGGCCATATAGCGCGGCGCTAGAACCTGTTCAACCGTTACCACGCGCTGCTGTGGCCGGGGCGCATCTTCCCGGCGCAGCAGGAGCGCAATCGTTTCGCACGGTGCGAAGGATCGGGTGAGGAAGTTGGCGGCAACTCGGTTCATAGGTTGACCTCTCAAGAACGCGATTCCACGGGACGTTTTCAGGAGGAAAGCCCGGACAATGCCGGGCTTTCACCTGAGGGGAGCGGCCTACTCGGTCGCTTCGTCGAAGGGCAACTCCTCGTTAGCTTCCTGCTCTTCAGGGGCGGCCTTCTCCGCGCGGTCGAGCTTGAGGATGGAGTTGACGCGAATCGAGTCGGTGCGGACCGGCTTCTTTGCCTTCTTGGGCGTGTACTCGGAGTGGCGAATCTCGCCCTCGATCTGGATGTGCGCGCCTTTCTTGAGCGTGGCCGCGAACTCGCCGAGCTTGCCGAAGACGATCGAGCGATGCCACTCGGTGTGCGAGATGTATTCGCCGGACTCTTTGTCCTTGTAAGAGGTCTTGGTTGCGAGTGAAAGGGTGGTGAACTTCTGGTTGTTCTTGCCGGTGCGAACTTCGGCATCGCCGCCAAGAAAGCCGATGAGGATAGCTTTGTTCTGATACATTTTCGTGTCTCCGTTTTTGAATTCCCGATCTGCTCGGGTCACACCTTGCGAAGCTATGCGAGTGGGCGCGACTCCCAAGGCCGAAGCTCTGCATTTACGGAGGGTCCATCGCAGATGAAACCGTAACCCGTAGGGATGCGCAGCAGAAGCAGAAGAGCGAGCCTGTCGCAGGGCGTCGCAAAGGCCCCGAAGCAGTGACCGAGCTAGTGAGGAATGGAACTGGGAGACACGCTTCAATAACAATGCAATCTCCGCTTCTTGGCGAGGCCATTCCCCCGCAAACCAGATCACCCTTCTCGCCGTCAGTCCTCTGGACAATGAGCCGCATATCGCGCACGGCATCGCGTGTCTTCCACTCGGCGTGGTCACGCTCAAGTGCGCATAGAAAGGGCGAGATTCTGTTTGCTTCACCGCGCCCAAGAAGACGTTCCATAGCCGTGCCTCCGATTCGCGTTTCCATCCGTGCGATCCGCGCTTGAACTCATGCCGCTGCTGTAGAGGAAGCCCGGTAGATTTCCTCCGTCACGAAGCACTGGTCCGCGTGGCTGTATCCACTCACGGTAATCAGCTCGCGCACCCGGCGTTGGCCCGTGGAATCGCGTTCGCAGTAGAGAACAAAATCCACTGCTTTTCCCGTCTGTGACCGGATGAATTGCTGGTTGAGGTTGGTTCGGGCGCTGAGCGCCATATCCGCCAGCCGGTCGAGTGCATCCAAAGCAGAATCCGCGTGCAATGTTGAAAGCGTTCCGCCGTGTCCAGTGTTCATGGCCTGCAACAGGTCGTAGCCGCATTCGTCGCGGATTTCGCCCATGATGATGCGGTCGGGCCGATGCCGGAGAGCGGCGGCTACAAGCTGGCTTGGAGTCACGGCGACTTGACCGGGAATCTCTGCCACTGCCTCCCAGCGAACGGCATTGGGATGGGCTACCTTCAACTCGGCTGGCTGCTCGATCACAATCAGCCGCTCACGCATCGGAACATGGTCAAGCAGGGCCTTCATCAGCGTGGTCTTTCCAGAGCCGGTTCCACCGGCGATAATGCCGTTCTTCCGGCTTTCAATCAGGCGCACAACCGCATCCCGAACATGGGATGGCAAGCTGCCAGCCCTGACCAGTTCATCCGAGGTAAACCAGCGGTTGAATTTGCGCACCGTGAATGTCGGCCCGTTGATCGAAGAAGGCGAGCCGACAACGGCCACGCGCGAACCATCCGGCAAGCGCGTATTGAGGATCGGATTCTGCGTCGTCAAGTCCTGCCCGAGAATGCGTGCGACGCGCTCAATGGCAGCCTGCAAGCGTTCATTCGTGAACGGCTGTGTGAGTCCGATCTGCTCAATGACACCATTGCGGTCTGCAAAGACTCCGCTCGTCCCATTGATCATCAGATCGGAGATTGATGGATCGAGCAGAAGCTCGCGCAATTCCTCAGGAAAGAACGGCAGAATCAGGTCGAAGCTCATGGGAGCACCCCCTGATTCGTTCTTTCTGCGAATATAGACAATATGAGCTTGACATCATATGAGGTACAGCGCATACTGTCGACATGGCTTACGAAATCCGCGCGACGCCGGAGTTTCGGGATTGGATGCAGACCCTCTCTCGGGAAGAGCGGGAATCGTTCGACGTAGCCGTACATCTTCTCCGGGAAAAGGGGCCGGTTCTCGCTCGGCCTTATGTCGATACTGTCAAAGGATCGGCATTTCCCAACATGAAGGAACTGCGCACCGCGCATGACAAGCATCTGGCGTTGCGCGCATTTTTTGTCTTCGATCCAAAACGAGCGGCCATCCTGCTCATCGGTGGCGACAAACATGGGCGGCGCGGCTTTTACGAAAAGCTCATCAAGAAGGCGGATGAACTGTACCGCCTGCACCTGCGCTCGCTGAAGCAATGAGTGCAAATTGTCTCCCGTACCGGACAGGCAAGAAAGGACACTATGGCAAGCAGAACCCTCTCTTACGACAGCATCGCTAACGAGCTGATGACCAAGGCCAGTCGCGCTCGCGCCAGGAAGCGCGCCAACGCCATTCTTGAACGCATGACGCTCGATGAATTGCGCAAAGATCGCAAGATGACCCAGGGACGACTCGCGCTCGTGATGAAGATCGAACAAAGCGAAGTATCCCGACTTGAAAAGCGCGCCGAAGTCAAACTCGGAACGCTGCGGAATTACGTCAGTGCCCTTGGCGGACACATCGAAATTCGCGCCGTCTTTCCTGACAAAAACATTGAACTCGCGCTCACCGAATAGCACAGCCCTGAGAGACTGGTTCGAGGCACATCTACGTCGCTTACCTGGGTCTGTTGAAACAGGAACTCTCATCGTGTAGCTCCTGCGACTGCGTCTGGACTGTGCACATCAACAGAGACACGGTTTTCGTGGAACTCGGTGATGGTCAATCCCAGCGGATTGATGAACTCGTACTGCGGATAGACGCGGGCCTGATCGCTGACCTGTTTCGGGTTCAGATAGTAGGTGATGCTTAGCAGCCAATGCTCCGTGCGCGGCTCGTGGGAATTCTCTGCCGAGTAGAAGCGATCAACCGCCATCAGTGCCGTTCCACGGGCGATGCGCGCGCCCTGAAGCATCTCCTCGGACATCGTTGTAATGGTCACGTTCTGGACTTGCACGTCGCTCGCTTCGATCTGCCCCGCTGTGACCTGAGAGACGAGGTGATTCGCGTTGTCCTCAGTCATCAGGCGCGACGCCAATGCCTGCGAGAGAAAGTAGTAGTTGAGCGGGTATTTCTTGGCAATTACGTCCCGATTGACGGTGTAGCGGTAATTCGCCCAATCGGTCAGATAGGTGCGTACTTCGCCCTCGCGGGGCGAGTAGTTCAGGTCGCTGTACTGAATCGCCTGGGCGCGGCCCATCTCGTCGATGCGAATGTAACGATTCGCAATCGGGCGGCGCGTCAGCATCAGGTTCATGCCGAGCGAAGCGAGCAGCATGACCGTGCCACAGGCGAGGATGAGTCGGTAGGCTTTCCGCTCGGCATAATGCGACGCATAGACCTCGTTGCCGATGTGGTCAACGAGCAGGGATTCCGCAGGTGCAAGCGGAACTTCAGAAGAAGTCGAGTGTCGTGGCATGGGAGGCACGTATCCTTTCTTCAAGCATGAGAAACAGGCCCAAGGTGTAGATCAGGACCAAGATGAAGAGGCCGATCAAAAGCACGGCGAGCACGTATCGGAAGAGCTTCGATAGCTTGAGCCGGCGAAAAAGCAAGAAGCTGAAGAGATAGGTCCACATGGCGTCCTCCTCAACCGGCCATCATGGCAATGGAGGCTACCGCGCCGCCGACTTTCGAGACGCTGTCGGCCAAGCCAGCCGTTCCGCCAAAGATCGCCTGCGTCATGCTCGGAATGAAAAGCATGTTGATGATGAAGGCGATGAAGACCATCGTGCAAGGGATGAGATTGGCGAGCCACATCTCCATCGAATAGGTTCCGTTGAAGGTTTGCTGAATGAAGGTATTCAGAAAACCGGACCACACGAAGATGAAGGCGGCGGCCACGGCGCGGATCATCGCAAAGCTCAGTAGCACATCGACAAAGTGGAAGAATTTCCCTCGGAATGTCCTGGTCATCAGCAGCGGAATAAAAACCGGCCCGAAGAGTGCCGTGACACCGTAGAGGATGAACGAAGAGCAGTTGATGAGAAAGAGAATCGCCGAAGCCAGGCCCATGAGCGCCTGGACGTAGAAGTAGCAGAGAATCTGGACCGGAGCCGTCAACGATGGCATGGCGGTGTTGTCGCCTGCGGTCTTCAAAAGCTGAAGTAAAGTGTCGAGCGAACTCTGGTCGAATGCGGCAACCATCGCCTGAGCGATGTAGCTGAAGAAGTGATTCAGCCCGAAGCTTGCACCGGGCAACGGATTCACCCAGTAATTGATGAGCAGGCAGCAGATGATAAGCCGCATCAGAAAGTGCGTCAGATCGCCCGCGCGAACTGGGTGCGCGTGAAAGCGCCACACGGTCATCCCGGAGGTGTTCCAATTGATGACCATGTTGATCAGCGAGAAAAGGGCGATGCAACTCAACTCGGTCAATCCAAGCTGCGTCAATACGCCGCCGTTTTGCGTGGTGAGATTCGTCAGATTGTTGGTGAACTGGTAGAGCCAATCCACGCCGGAACTCGTGCCCGGTAATGCCTGGGCCAACAGCGTCGGTGAAATCATAGTCGTCACCTCGTAGTGGAATGTGCGGCGCTGTCAGACTGACCAGCGCCGCGTGGGTTGCACTTACGGAAGGTAGGTCTTCCAGGTATTGCCTTCGCTGGCGGCACTGACATTGTTCGTTGAGCGTTGCTGCTGCACAAAGGCCGCAGTATTGATGTCCTCGGCGGCGGCATTGCGCCGTTCCATGTTGGCGACGGTCATCTGCCCGGCAAGGCAGGATTGGAGCGTTCCCTGCGATTGCATCTCGCTGAGCTTTTGCGCCTCAGCCGCATTCAAAAGATTGAGCTGCTGAACCTCGCTGTTCGTGCCGCTCGAAATGTCGAACTGGCTTGAAAGAAGCGAGGAGTTGGCCGTTGAGTTCTCGGTTCTGTTGGTCCGGTACTGGCCCACTGCTGTGAGGCAGTCGGGCGAGATGGAGTCAGACGTTTCGATCATGGCAAGCTGCGAGATGCGCGCGCTGCCAAGAGACTGTCCCGCGAGGTAGCTGCTCGTGCCGCTATTCATCGAGACTGTGGCAGTCTTCCACGCTGTGGCCGAAGTGGAAGGGGCGTTCGAGTTGAGCGCAATCTTGATGCCTGCCGTCTCGCCGAACATATTGGCGACGTTTGCGTTTTCAAGTTTGTGCAGCGTCGTTTGCCACTGCTGCTTAAGCGAGAAATGGGCGATGTTGTTTTTGACCATGTTGTACTGCATCTGGAGCGTGGTCAGTTGTTGAATCAGGCTGGCGTAGCTAGTGGGTAGGGTCGAGGACTGGCGCGGTATTCGTAGACTGAGCCTATCTGTTTCTCCCCGTTTCCTCTGGGAGTGCCTCACTAGCTCGTTCGTAAATCCGTTTCCAGCCCCCGCCACGTCGAACGCAACGTGCGGATTTCCCGCATTGCGCTCTCCTGTTTGCTTCATGTCAAGACTTATGTGACTTATCATGCTGGGAGTCCTTTCGGTTCTGTCATGTATCGGACGTGATAGTCATTGAATAACTTCAAATCCTCATACAGCCATTTCCTACTCCATCTCTTCCAGCCGAAGCCCCATAGTTTCCGGGCTTGCGCCATATGGCGTCGAATCTTCTTTTCTACCCACTGTCGAATGAAGGCGAAGCACTTGCCGGAGTGTCCGATGGCGAAATAGTTCACCCAGCCGCGCAGTATCGGGTTGATCCGTTGGATCACCTGCTCTACGGGCTGTGAGTGGAATCGCCGGAACACATCCTTGAGCGTATGCAGTAGCGCCGTACGCTTCTTCAGCATGGGCGCGTGATGCACACACCACATTTGCCCCTTGATACTACGGAGGCGGCGGAAATCGAATCCGAGGAATCCGAACTTCTCCCCGCGTTCCAGATCCACGATGCGGCTCTTCTCTTCATTGATTTCGACTTGTAGCTTGGCAAACTCCTCCCGCAGTCGTTTGTAGACCGCCCCCAGCAACCACGCATTGCGCGGATGAGCATCGATCAGCACCACCAGATCATCGGCAAATCGAGCGTACTCGACGTGGGTGTACTCCCCTCTGCGTGTGACTTCTTTTGCCCGCTCCAGCATCCGATCCACCTCATTCAGGTAGATATTGCTGAGAAGCGGTGAAATCACTCCGCCTTGAGGAACGCCCAGTTTTTCCGATGCTGTCAGCACCAGCTTCAGCAATCGCATCACCTCATCGTCATTGATCCTGCGAGCTACTTTGTCCAACAGCAGATGGTGCCTGACCGTGTCAAAGTATGCTTTTAGATCAAAATCAATGATGTGGGTCTTGCACTGTACGATTGCCTTCGCTACTCGCTGCACCGCTTGGTGCGCCGTTCTCTTGGGACGATAGCCATACGACCCCGGCTGGAAATCCGCCTCAAAGATCGGCTCCATAATGAGCTTCAAAGCACCCTGTACGACTCGATCACGGATAGCGGGTATCGAAAGAGTGCGGAATTTTCCTCCGCCCTTCGGTATTTCCTGCCTCCGCGAACGTAGCGGCACATAGGTGCGGTTTATGAGTTCGCCCCGTATCTGCTCAATGAATCCCTCCACGCCCTGCGCTTCAACGGCCTCAAATGTCACTCCGTCGATTCCCGGTGCGCCATTATTCTTTCGGGCTATCTCATACGCTTCGCGCAGAGTCTCCATCTTGCAGATATGAACGTACAAACCCCAGAAACGCCAGGACGGTTCAGACTTCGCCTTGACGTATAGGTTCCTACGCAGGTCCTGCAAATTGATAGGCGTGTTTGTCATTCGCCATTGCCTCCCGTGTTGTTGGAACCGTTACAAACAGCAGGGTCCCTTCGCTCTGCCGGCATTACCCGGCTTCATCGCTACCACGGACCCATCCTCCGCCCTCTCGCCTTCGGCCCTTTTCCCGTGTGTGGTTATAGGGCCTACCTTTCTCCAGCGATTTCGCGCCGGGGCGAGGAGGGTTTCTCCAGTTGCTCGGCATGTCCTTGTCATCGTGCTGTCGCTTCCACCCCGCCGAAGTGAGATAGGCGTATCAGTCAGATTGCGCCTATTCATGCTGCCTTCGCCCTTCGATCGCAGGCTCGGCCTTCGGGGTTGATTGTTAACGGGGCCACATATACGCGTTCACTTTCGTTACGGCCCGATGACTCGCACATCTCCCAGGGAGATGCTTGTCGATAGGCTTCAGAGATTGGGTTTCCCGCCTCCCTGCTATCTAGCTACGGGGCTTCTGACTTTTACCCCGGCAGGTCCTTCCCCTGCTGGACATGCCAGCCTTAGCTGGACGCACGATCAAACACGACATCGCCAATCCCAAAGAGCGCAAAGCTGGGTGTTGCGGTCAGCAGTACTGCTGCCACAATCACGAGCCACTTCTTTTGTTTGCTGCGTTGCGTTGGCATATTACCTCCCGTTGTTGGTTGAATTGGCTGCCGCGCCGCGTCACAGCCCTTCGTTGAGTAACTCGCGGGCAATTCGAGGAATGACGACGATCCATTCCTCGCCCGCCTCCTCGATGGCCTCGGCCAGGGTGCAGCCAAACTCTTCAAGCCAGTCGGCACGATTGAGCACAAGCGCCACAGTCACCTTGTCGCTCAAGTTGAACGCGGCCCACGCATCATGACCGCGATGCATGGCGCGACGCGAAACCTCAATCAGATGCCGCGATCGTTCACTCTGCTCAATCATGGCCAGTCTCCGGTTCTACAGTGTTGGGTCCATGCGATGTTCCGCGTAGGACGGGATCAGGATGTCGCGGCCCACATAAACGCGGGCGCGTGAGCCTTCCTTCAGGGTGATAACCGGCAAGCGGTTGAGAAAGTGATTCAATATCTGCTCGCCTTCGCTTGCCATCTGCTCCGAGATGCCATTGCGAATCTCAGTGGATGGATTGAGCACACTGCCGTTGTTGCCGATCTGCGCAAGGCCGCCGATACCGCCGATGGCGGCGGCAGCGGCGAATGCCTGAAAGTATCCGTGATCTACCTTGGTTGCGAGTCCAGTCGTGCCCAGCGGATCGAGGCCGATGTACTTGTCGAAATCGAGCGAGAATCCATCCGGGCAGACGGCGCGGTGAAAGGTGACGAACATCTTGCGTTGCTGGGCGCTGCCCACGCTCTGCACTGTGCCGATCAGGCGCGTGCCCTGCGGCATGAGCAGTTGTTGATGGTCGTGGGAGTAGTAATCGGTGGTCAGCATGACCAGAATTGGCCCGTTGAGTCCGCCGTCGATGTGGTTGGTGACGACGCCTTCGAGTACTGTGCCCTCGAAGATTCGATAGAGACGGCCCTGATACTTGTCAAATGGATACGGCCCCATCGGATCGGTTTTCGTGTTCGTCACCGGTGATTGTTCCGATGCCGCCGCTGCATTGGAACTCTTCTGCGACTGCGCTCCGCTGATGGCCAGGGTGGACGCCGCATCTTCCGATTTCGCGGAAGAGGGCGTTTCGGCATGTTCCGCAAGCACGGTGGCCGTCTGCGGATTCTGCGCGGAGGAATTCGCAGGTTCACCAGAGTGCGCAAAGTCAATCGCCATCGTGTCACTGTTGATGGCGTCCTGCTTCTGCCTTTCACGCGCCAGGGCGCGCTGCTTGGCTTCGGCTTGCGCCTCGGAGACATTCGAGGTGCGCTGCGGCGCATTGGAACTCCCGCCGTAGATCGCATCACGCTGCGCCGCCGTCATCGGCGCGGCACTGGTAGACTCTGGGCCTGGTGTTTCCGCTAATTGAAGTTGCTGCATCGCCGCGAGTAGCTCTTGCTGACGCTGCTTTTCTTCGGCATCATGCTGCGCCTGCAACTTCTGTTGTTCCTCGAAGCTCGATACCTGCTGTGCGCTAGGCGAGGCCGGACGCATCGGCAGCGCGCTTGTTGGAGCCGCCTTTTTGTTGCCGCGCAGAAGGCTAGTTACGTTGGCGATGCCGAGTATGGCAAGAATCGCTACCAGTGCGATGACCACCGGCATACTCTTCTTGAGCGGCGGCTTCGCATCCGGCTGCTCTGGAATTGTGGCGGGCGTATTTGGAGTCTGTTCTGTCATGGCTACTTTGCGCCTCCCTCGCGATGGAATTCGACTTTCTGTTTGCCTATGGCCAAATACCCGTGCTCCAACTGCTTCGGCACGGTGTAGAGTCCACCGTTGAAATCGAAGTTGACGAGCGAGCCTTTGCCGTCCTTCAACTCGTAGAGTGCGGGCGTCTCCTGGAACTGTCCGCGCAGGTAGGTGAACTTGTCGTCTCGCCAGATTTGCTGAAGGCCAAGCTCCTTTCCCTTGCGCTCATCCCAGACGAAGTCGAAGTGCAGCGAGCCGGGGTATTCACTCCGGTACTGCTCTGCCTTCGTCTCTTCGGCTTTGAGTTCGGCGGCTTGTGCGGATTTCGCGGCAGCAGCTTCCTGTTTCGCCTTATCCAGTTCGGCAACCGGAACAAACACCGGAAGCTGTGCCAGCCTGTCCTTGGCGGCCTGATCGCCTGGAGCGATGAAGACTTTGGAATCAAAATGTGCATCGGAATCATCGGAGACCTCGCGTAGCGCCAGCGTGTATTCGTTGCCGTGGTCGGAGACGATGTGAATGTCCGTGACCGCGTTCGCGGTTTTAGGCTTGACGCTGATGAACCGAGAAGCCAAATGGCCGCCGTCGAAGATCCAGTTCACCGTGTCGCCGGCGAAGACGTTGGCGACTTTCTCCTCGTTGGGCAGAACGATGAGCGTCGATTGCAGAAGGCCAGCGCGAATCTGCGGCGGCGTATCCGCTTCCGACACCGTGACCGTGCGCGGCGCACTCGGTTGCAGAGGATGTGTTTCGGTTAAAGCATGAAGTTGGCTCGCGGCCAACATCATGCAAACGGAAAAAGAGACAAAAATGGTGTGGCGCATAGTGTGTGAGTCCTTTCTGCGGTGTGGTGTTAGGGTTATTCGGACTCGCCGTGAGCGAATCGAGTGATGCCCTCCGTGAGTCCGTACTTGGCGATGAGCCTGGACCGGCGCACGCGGTCTTTCGGCTTGGTCGAAAAGACTGCGTAGCTGCGGTTGTCGAGATTGAGTTTGACGACCTTGGTCAATCCGTCGCGTCGCATATAGAGACCTTCGCGGTCCTGCAAGCTCTCGAAGAGAGCGAGCTGTTGCTCATTCATCTTGAAGAGTTCCGCGTATCGCTTGCGATTGAAGGTAGCGTCTTTCAAGAACAGAAACGACGTACAGGAGTTCACGATGCTGTCGGCGTTTGCGCCGAGGTCTTCTGCTGACTGGCCGATCATCGTGACGCCGCCCAGATTCTTGCGCACGGTCTTGATCGAAGCGAGCGCGCCATCGAGCAACTGCCGGTTCTTCATCGAAGAGAAGATCTCTTCGATGAGAATGTGCTTGGGCACGCCGAGATTGGCCGGGTTGTAGAGCACGTCGTTGATGCGCCGCAGCAGCCACACCATCAGCGGCTCGATTAGGTCGGCGTACTGCTCGTTGTTCACGCCCTGGAAGTCGAAGCATTGCAGGCGCGAGAGCGACAGGCTGTCTTCGATGTTGTCGAAGATGGCGGCATAGACGCCTCTGCCAACCCACTTCGAGAGATACCTGTCGAGTTTCTTCGGCAGGAAGAGATTTGAGAGGCGGCGGTTTTCAGCATCGAGCAAGTACATATCCCTCACAGCCTTGTGGATCACATCATCGTCTTCCGGCTCCAACTCCGCGCCGCCGTTGGTCAGGAGCAGCTTTACGAACGAATAGAGAAAGGTGATGTTGCTTTCGGTCGGCTCCAAAGAGAAGGGATTGACACGCGGCCCATCTTTGCCGATGCGGTCCACGCGCCCTCCGTACAACTCGACCACGCTCTCGTAGCTGCCGCCAATATCGAAGATGTAGGTGAATCCGCCGTACTTCTGTTCATGGGCGATGGCCATGTTGCCATGAACGCTTTTACCGGTTCCCGTCGGTCCAAGGATCAGCATCACGCGCACGCCGTCCACATACACATCCTGAAAGAACGGCGTCCGTGTGCGCGTCTCGAAGATGTTGAGGTACTCGTTGTCGAGGTCTTCCGAATACGAATGGCCGAGACTCGGCGCAAACACCGAAGACAAACGCGCATGATGATCCTCCGCCAGCCACATCGGAAAGACGTTGAACTTTCCATTGCCAGGAAACATCGCGTAGAAAGCCGACAGGTTTCCAAGCGTTTCTTCCATGACCTGCGCCCGCGCATCGACAAAGACACGATGCACTGTGGGCGCAATGCCGCGCAGTTCGTCCACGCTGTGCGCGGCCACAAGGAAGCGAAGCGAAAACTCGCCTTGCGCCTTCTTGTCGAGCGAGCGAATGACTTCGCCCAGGTCATCGACCTGTGTATTGGCGGCTCTGGCACCAGCGCCGGTTTCGAGCGAGGCTGTGTCGTGACCGCTCATCACCCGCGTCAGGACGCCGACTTTGAAGAAGGATATAAACTTTTCCTGCGCGTCGATCTCGCTACGCGCCGCGGTCGTGGACTTGGGCCGCCAAGTCGTCAAGAGAATGTTGTCGCAATCGAGCGCCATGAGTCCCGAGAACAGGCAGGGGCGGGATGCTTCCGGTGTTGTCTTCAGTGAAAACATCTGGACGTACCGCCGGCCAATGGTGAGATGATCGCTGTGCCATGAAACCGGGCTGTTCACGATCTGGCGGTCCACGCCGTCGGCGGTGCTCAGCGTGTACCCGGCTGCCCACTCTTCAAAGTTAAACAGATAGCTGAAGAACTGAAAGACGGCGTTCTTTTCGAGCAATTTCAATCCGAGCGCACCGCCGAGATGCCCTTCGAGCAGCGTCGCCGTCTTTTCAAGATCGGCCAGCATCCGCGTCGTGTCGGTGTCGTGCTCCTTCGGCTTGCGCGTGAAAGCTGCGGCCTTCGGCGGCTCCAGCGTCAAGCACCAATGCAGGTCGATGCGACGGAAGCCCGCCGATTTGTCGAGAAAACTCAATCGGTCATCGACAAAAACCTGTGTGACTGGATTTCCGTACTGCGCTTTACGCGGCAGATCGAATCCCGACATGACACGCGTGTATTGGTAAAGGCACGCACCTTCCGGCAATCCCCGCAACGCGCCTTCAATCGAGCGCACCTGCGCTTCAAGCCCCTGATCGGTCACGCCTTCTTCATCGATACCGGCGAGCGAAAAGAGGCAACCGTAGCCGCCGCCCTTCAGCGCAAAGATCCGGTCATTGACGAAGCGTGCAATCGGAACGATGCTGCACGCGGCTCCGGCTTTGGCGAACCACGGCGTGTATTTCTGTTGCTCAGTGTTTACGCGGGTCATAGTAGGACCTCTGGCTCAAACTCAAGCCCCAAAGTTCGAACATCTTCGGATGTTTACGTACAACAAGCCACGCGCCGATGGCGAGCGACGGAAAGGCGATCAGCGCCACGACGCGGAACCCAACGAGGAAAACCGTTACGCAGACGAAGACAATCGCCATCCATGCGCTGAGGTCCAATCCGAGCTTGGCTCGTGGCCTATTGAGCGCCTGATTGATTGGTAACGGCTCTCCTCGCTTGGTCATGGCCGCCTCCTACTGCATCGTCTGCCCGGTGAGCGAGCCAATCCAGCCAGCACCCCAGCCAAGGACTCCAGCGCCGAAGAGCGCGCCAAAGAGTCCGGGGATGGCGTCCTGGAACCTGCCCGACATCATGCGAATCCCAGCGAAGATCAGTCCGCCGAAGCAGATGACCGCGCCCGCATAGATGGCGAAGGTTTTGAAGGTGGTCATTAGCGTGGTCGCGCCAGAGAAGTCCATCGTCCCCTGGGCATGGGCCACGCCGGCAAACGAGAGTGCAAACAGGGTTGGAGCCATCGCGCGGATGGCCGAAAGGAGAGTGGTTTTGAGTGGGTATTCCATCCACCGGCTCGCGAATGGAATTGGCAGCCGATTGCGACTGGCGTCGCGTCGGAATATGCGTTGGAATCGATTCACTTTGCACCTCCGCTGACTTGGGCATCAGCATTAGCGCAAAGTTATGGCGGTTTTGAGGCCGCGTCCAATGAATTCCAGGGAGACCGTTATTCCATTTGGGAATAACGATCAGGTTTTGTGGGGGAGGATTGGCCTAGAATTTGTAGTCGCGGATGGTTTCCGGTCCCCCAGCGCCACCCTTATATAAGGATGCTTCCACGGCTGGACGGACCGTGACGTAACAAGTGAAGCTGGTTCCGTCTGTCAGCTCGATCTGGACGCTCGTTCCCTCCCCGACATCCCTATGGATGCGGAGCAGTTGAATCGTCTTGCCCGCCAGTTCCGGACAGTCGATGAAATCGGTTTTCATGGGTTCTCCCTCTACCTCCTTAAGAATCGTATCTCTTCCACCTCGATGCTGGACTATCCCGATGAATTTCCCGTCAACTGGGGCAGTTTCCGGCAGCGCGTAGGGCGAGTGCGGCGCATGGATGAAACACCGACCAGGACATTATCACACTCATCGTGTGTAGACGCATAGTGGTCAGCCTTCGAGCATGGAGATGTGGCCCCACACTCCGTTAAGTGTCGATTTGGCTCTAGGTTGCGGCAACTCCGCGACGAGCGGGGCTATTCCCAGGAGGAGCTGGCCGAGCGCGCCGGACTGCATCGGAACTATGTCGGCGGCGTCGAGCGCGGCGAGCGTAACGTGGCCCTGGAGAACATCGTCAAGCTGGCGAAGGCGCTCTCAGTTAAGCCGGGCGAGTTGTTCACGGATTTTACCTGATGTGAACATATAACACGCCGATGAGAACCCACGCTCACAGAAAACCTCAGAAAACCGGCTATCATGATACAAAATGATTGACGGATTCCATTTGCTCTTCTACGCTGATATGGAGTTTATGGGCCAGTTTCTCGGCAGAGTCGTTTCTAGTGGGGACTACCAGGTCCTTGGATGTCTTGCCCCTCGTACACCACTCGTAACGCTAGTTTTCGGTTTCACTAAGTTCTTCGTCATTTTCGTTGTCTTCGCTTTGTAATACATCCGCAGTTTCCAACGCTTTTAGGCCAATTAGGCGGCCCCGGTACACGTGGAGACGAGGATCAGTTTGCGCGAGCCCCATAATCATAAATGGTGTCATTCCTAGAGGAAGTAGAAATCCATTAAACACGGCTTCCATGAGTCTATCTACATGTAGATAATCATTCGCCTCAACTAAGAACAAGTAAAGTTTGTCGAGTATTTCCGCTCTTTGCTCTGGCGTTGAGAAAAAGTCTCTCGAAACAAGCCCCCAAGTACCGGGTGCTACGCGTGCGAGCTCACTGTCTGGGTTGAGCAGGAAGTATGCAGACATTCCCCGCGAGAGTGACAGGGTTTCCTTTAACTCGTCATTACTCAAAGGATGCCCCATTTCGCGCAATGCCCTTGCACATGAGTCCTGAATCTCAATACGCTCTTTGGGAAGGTCATTCAAATAGTCGCTTGACGTCCACACCATTCTGCCAAGCGCGACAAACCTTTGCGAACTTGCCAAGATAATGTTTAGTAAATACTTATCCAACGAAGAGCAGATCTCGGGAGCAATGTCTTTCATCTTCTCTAGCAGTTCGTCGGTATGCCATTGTCGTTGGCCTAGTCCATCCTCAGCGACCATCTCTGCAAGCAGCATGATTTCATCTCTCCGTTCTTGCTTGATATGGAAATGTTTCAGAAGTCCGTATCTTCCACGGCCGTAGTAGAGTGCTCCAATTCTGTCTAGAGTGCTGTTTACGTGTGCGATGCTCACAGGCTTTTCTAGAAATTCCTGAACGGTAGCTGCAACCTCACTGTAATGCACTGGAACATTCGAATCCTCTAGTATTGCTCGAATCGTAGCAGTTAGACCGATCCCGACTGATACAAGTCTCTCCTCGTCCCCTTCGCCGCGATAATGCAAGTATGGCGTGACTTCGTAAACAAGAAGCTCACCAAGCTCTGGAGCGATGCCTGTGATTGACGACCGAATAATCGTTTCTACGTCGCTCTTCGAAAGGCCCTGATCCTGGTAGCTCTTAAGAAGAGCAATCGCATTTCGCTTATGTACGAGCCAACCTTTACTGTCGAGAGTTGAGACAATCGCACGCCCCTGAATCTCACACACTTGCAAATGGGCGGGAGAAAAATAATATAGAAGCCCCTTCAAAAGTTCGCTCTGACTGTCCATCCCAGCAAACCAAGGGTCCTCAATTTCGATAAGATCAACATATAGAGGCTCCTTCCGCCCTCGCAAGAGAATATCAATGCGTGAAGAAATCGTGGATGCCCATAGGTTTGACCGGGAGTAGGTCTTTAGTATTCCCACTTCAATCTGACGTATTCTCTCCCTTGTTACACCGAAAGCTTGAGCCAGTTCCTCCAAGGTTTTACGCGGTCCGTCAAGACCAAGACGGCCCTTCCAAATAGCACGATCCCTCTTCTCCATCGAAACAAGCGAACCGCGAACACACTCAAGGAGCGGCGCGATCGGAGCTTCTTCAGAGGCATTGAAAGGCCCATTTACTAAATTCGGCATCATCCTTAGAAATGTCACAATCGCATCAGCAAGATCGATAATGCTCTGTCTTCCGAAGTTTTTCCACCGCGAGGCCTCTTCCCTGCTGTATCTCCCTAAGTCCCGAATAGAATCGAGTCCCTGATTGCTCAATACATTGTTGCACCGGACAGTGAGAGGGAGTCGCTTTAATGGAACACTTAATGCCCAATCAGGAAGATGCTTTGCGATTAAGAACGGATCAGTATTTCCCACTATAGCCAGAAGACGCGCAATTTCGTCTTGAACTCCAAGTTCGTCTGGCTCCACCAGGTGCTCCGGCGAGATGGATTCCTTCATCCCTACACCGTCAGGTCTGACACTGAGCAATCTACTTTTAGCGTAGGCCTCCTCATATCCCCAGCCACGACTCCCGAGGTAAACTGACATCTCGTGATAGCCTGCCCCCTCTTGTACGCCCTCAACAGAAGCGCCGAACACGTCAAATGACTTTGGGAGCAACCAACGACAGGACTCTGAAACTAGCATTAAGCCGCGCCAGCTTTTTAGTAGGCGTCCAACCTCTGCAATGCTTGGGCGTGATGAACCAGCGAACAAAAAACCTGCAAGTCCAACAGCACCTTGTCGTTCATCATTCCATTTCTGAACAGCAGAACAGATGTCCCGAAATGCAGTGACTTCGAGCGGGGAACCGGGTACACTTTGAAAGAAATAGATTCGTATGTCCTGAGTCATCAGCTCACTGGATCAGCCTTTGAGGCAGCCTCCTCTAGCAGCGCAGCAAGAGACAGTGTCCCTTTGTCCGCCTCACGGGTCATCTCGGCAACGCCCCACTCTGCATACTGCTCGGCAAGAGAATAGAACGGTTCCTGTGAATCTGGGTTCAGCGACTTGATGGAGTTGAAAATTGCCCTGTCGGGGTCCAGCGTTCCAACGTTGAAAATGGTTGTACGCGGTCCTGCGCCCGGTGATCGAAGATCGTGAGCAACCCCCAGCGCAATGGCAAAGCGATATGCATCTGCCATCTCGTTAAAGTACTCATGCTCCTTCAAGCGTTTCAGGCCGTCATGCCCTTGCGCTGACAGACCAACTGTAGTCGGTTCTTCCATGTTTACTCCTCAACCCTGACAATTTCTGAATGCGATGAGCTGATCCGCTGGATCTCATACGTCCGCCCAATGTAGGGCGTGATTGCATCCAGCCCGGTGACGCGGTTAATCTCTCCTTCGTGAACCAAAAACACAATCTGCTCCCCCATATTCGGTACATACTTCAGAATGTTCTGTCTATGTTTCGGGTCCAAACGACCAAAGGGAGTATCTACGACAACCGGCCCCGGTCTATTTACTGTGCGGTTGAGGGCGCTGAGAAGTGACATGGCAACTACCTGTTCTGCCCCTGCACTTCTGATAGCCACATCTTCTCCTTTTCTGTCGAGAATAGTGAGCCCATAGTTGGCGTTGATACGGAGTCCAATGTACGTGTCTTCTGTGGTCAATTGCTTGAACACACTCGTTGCTTCTTGAGCAACCTTTGAGCGCAACCTGTCCCTCAATGTGTCAATGCTCTTGGAGAATACCTGCTCAAGTCCGGTGTAAACCTCGACTTCGCGGCTACTTCTTTGATTACGGGCTTCTGGGCTTTTGTACATTAGGCGGGCAAGTTGGCTCACCTTACCGCGCTTTTCGGAAATCTCGGCATCTAAGTCTTCAATGTTCTTGTCGAGCTTCCCCCGAATCTTTAGAAGACCATCCCTCTCCTTTGAAAGCCTTGCGATGTGTGCAATATCGTGGTTGCTTAGCTTCTCATTTAGGGTTTCCGCCTGACCTTCGTGAGCCGTCAGTTGTATTGATGACTTTTCAATTGAGGTTTCTAGCCGTCGAATTCGCTGCGCAGCGTTAGTACCAAGAATCCTGTTGAGCAAAGACAGTTCTGTCGTGGCTTCATTGACAGCAGTAGCATTCATCGTTATGTCTTGAAGCTCAGCCGAAAGTGTTCCGAGTTCGCTTCCCAATCGAACTCGAAGAGTTTCTCCGATCTCCTGCTCGCAAGTTGGGCACAGTGACTGCTTAAGGAGAAAGTCGATTCTCTTAATACGATCTCCTAACGCACCCTCCTCCTTTATCTGATTGCGGTTACGATCAATTTGCTGCGACAGGAATTCACGCCTTGCTGACAATCGAGGCTGCAATAAGTCTCTCCACGCGCTTCTCAGAGCTTCGTGGCGCTGCTTTTGATAGTCCGCTATGTCGGATTCAAGGTTTGCAATTTGCCGCCGAACCGTTGTCAATTCGAGGTTTAAAGCCTGAATCGGTTCTGCGGCTGAAAGCTCACTCCCGATTGCGTCAATCTGCTCTACGATCTTCTTGAGCTTGTCTTTCTCTGCTTCTAAATCACGCTCATGGGCTGCAATCTGTTCTTGAAGCTGTAAGCTCTGTGCTGAATAACTAGCCAGAGCAGACACATTCTTCGATTCTTTTGCCTGAAGTGTCTGCGCCTTCTTAAGCAGGTCTTTAGTCTCATTGCGAGCGTTAATAAGCGCTGGAACTCCGAGAATCTGCTCTATGGCTTCCTTAATCATTTGTCCTTGGCTTGTGTCTTCACGCAGTAGGCTCTCGTATTCATCTAACAACTCGCCATCAAACAAATAAAAACGTGATACTTGCTGAGGAATGAAGCTGTTGATATGCTGCTCAATTTCCTCCCCCCGCACGACTGTCCCATTCTTGCGGAGCAGCACATCGTGCCGAAAATGTGCGTTCGTCCGGGGCCTACCAATCATCTCAAATGGTTGTACGCTACGAGAAAGTTCATAGTCTATCCCGTCCGCTTCAAATCGGAGCAAAACCGATAGGGAATAATCGTCCTCATCCTGTGCATCTCTATTCACGAGGTGAATTAACTCAATTTCACGGGAGGTTCTATCCAGAGCCTTGCCGTATAAAACCCAGCGAATTGCATTGAGCAGACTAGTTTCCCCTCTCATGTTGTCACCGAAGACAAGCATCACTCGACGGGAAGAGTCCGTGGGAAAAGCAACCTCTTGTTGTCCACGATAGGGGCCAAAATTATTCATCACGAGCGAAATGATCTTCATTGTGTTGGTCCACCATTCGTAGATTGCTCGGCATTGAATTCTTCCGTAACCTGCTGCGTTACGAGCCTCCGAAGATTAGAGACCGCTACCTCTCGATCCGAGTCAAATTGGTAGTGCCTCTCTACTTCATAGCTGCTCTGCACCAATTCCCACGGGATATTTGGTTTCACCTGTTCAAATACCTCGCGCAAAACAGTCAGTGCCTCATTTTCGCTGTTATTCGGCATCGTCATCCCCTTCCAAGCCTACATCCACCAACTCGTCAACCTCTAGGCCTATGTCCACAGCAATTTGCATCAACGTTGTAACCGCGCCGCGATTTTGCGCACCCGAGCCAAATTCAATCGCTCGCGCAATCTCACTCTTTGCCAGTGATGTTTGCGAAGGTTCGTCAACGAGTGAGGATGGCATCACGAGCGCGTCGTGTATGACCGCGATAGATTTCAATTGTGGATTCTGAGGTACACGCAGTACGCGGCCACGTCTCTGAATGTACTCGCGTGGATTCTGCGATGATGCGAGAATCAGCGCATGAGAGACTAAGGGAATATCAACACCCTCATCCAGGCATCGGATTGAGACAAGAATTCCACCGTACTTTGAATACCAGAGTAGGGTCTGCTCGGGGTCCCCTGCCATAGCGCTGTGGTATTCATTAACTGGGAGACCCTCCTGCCGCAGGCAATGCATGACTTCATTAAGCTGTTCTTGACTGTCACAATAGACAAGCCAGTATTGGCCGCGTTGAAAATGCCGAGTAAGAATCTCTTTTGCCAAGCCAACTTTGGATCTGGCAGCCTTTGCAATCCGAGCACGTTTTATCAGCATCATCTTTAGGTACTGCGAACATTCTCCATGACTTTCACTAGAGCCTGAGTTCTCTTTGGCAAACTCCTGCCTGATTGTCTTGCTTGCTTCCTCCCATTGTCGTGCCTCCTCCTCGGACAGCCCTATCCTGTGCGGATGATACTCGTAAGGAACAAGGCGTCCGGCCTTGATGGCGTCAACCAGAGTGAATGGCGGTTGGAGAATACCGCCAAAATAGGACATGAGCAAGGAGGTCCCCTCTTGATCCCCGAACCTTTTTGGCGTTGCGCTCAGTCCGAGGCGACGGCCTGCGTTGATACTGAACAATGCGCGATTTTCATTCGACCCAGTACGGTGTACCTCATCAGCAACTACCAATAATTGATCAGACTGCTTGAGCCTTTGCAGGAATTCCTCAGAGCGAGCGGTCTGAATCGTTGCCACCACGATTCTCTGTCCAAGGCTTAAATTGGTTGAGGTGAAGCTCTCTAGGCGTCCCGATTTGCGCCAGACAGTTTTTCCGGCACCACAGGGCAATAAAACGGCTTGCGGAATCTCTCGTTGAATCTCATTGATCCATTGATAGAGTAAGAGCTTACTCGGGACAAGAATAAGAGCGGGCATACCCTTCGCCACATGACGTGCAACTATGGTCAAGGCAGTGAGGGTTTTACCAGAGCCGGTTGCGTGTTCCAGGATTCCCCTGCCGCCATTGGCTTCCCATGCATCGACCGCATTCGTCTGATGCGGAAGCAGCAATCGGGTTCCAAGTGTAACTCTCAAGTCAAACTCCTGAAATGACGTTTTCGCAGCAGCTTTCAATCTTGAAAGAGCAATCTCAGGGAAGGGAAGAATTTCGAGACCCCGCACTTCTCCGCGCCAGAGCTTTTCAAAGTATGATGCGTGGCGCTCAACTCTTCTGGACTCGTTATTGTCGTTCCAGGACCGGAACACGTCGAAGGATTCATGATTTCCGAGGTTGTGCCAGCCACTCCACGTTTCATTTGCGGAACCCTTAAAGCTGACTCTGTTCGAGAAGTGATCGGCAAATATCCCGAGCTTTTCGTGGTAAATCCCACTCTCTTCAGGACGGAAAGCAATTCTAACGTCCATCTGTCCGAACGAAATCATTGTGGAGAAAAGTGATGTCTGCGCAGTGAGTGCCGAATCTTCAAGCAGAGAAGAGACCTCCCGATCCATTGCTTGAGAGATCAGGTCATCCCTGCTTGTATATCCATCTCGAAAGGCTCTGACTTCCTCCTCTGTTAGATCTGGGCTGCATATCAAACGGAAATGACCGCCTCTTGCAGCAAAATCCGTTAAGGCTCCACCGATAACCTGTAGGACACTGGATCGAAAATAGCCCGCAGCCCTGTCATAATGCGTGGATGCGCTAAGACATGGTCTATAAAAATCTGCGACCAGATTGTCTTCGCCGCTTCGATATTCGAAATCGAGGTCAAGCATATCTAGTCGCCTTTCCATCTCAAGCCTCACAGTCGAGGCTGAAAGTTCGCCTCGGAGCAACTACCTTGACACCATCGTCAAAGCGCCCACAAGACGAGTCGATATAATCTTCCCTCGCCTCAATGGAAATCCACCGACGACCACGCTTCTCCGCTGTAGCGCCAGTTGTATTACTGCCAGCAAATGGGTCTAGTACAAGCATCCCAGGTTTGGTAAGGAAGCGAATGAAGAAATCTGCGAGCAGCTCCGGCATCCGAGCCGGATGGGGCTGTAGTTTGTTTTCCCGGCAATAGTTGAGGTAAGACGACGAAGACTGCGTGTTCGCAGCAGAAATTACATTCGATGGGATTGCACCATGATTATCTTTTAGGAAGGACGTTGGACTTATAGAGTGTTCTGACGGACGCTTTCCGTCATTGTATTTCTTCCTCGACAGGAGTGACTTCATGCTTTTGCTGTACTCAGTCAATACCTGGCGATTGTCGGCGAATGGCCTATCAGTCTTTGCCAACCACCAGACATGCGTGTATGCATCTTTTACACGAATCCTCTCAATTGTTACCCATTGTGCAGGGCTGGGCAGCCTCGCCGGGTTGTGCCAGACAAATTCTTGGCACAGCGTCAAGTTGGCGGTGTCAAGAAACAGTAAGAGTGACCGGAGTGCTAAAGTGGACATCACAGGGCGTTGAGGTTCCCAAGCATTGCCCAGTTCAATCACAATGGAACCGGTGGGGCTGAGTAGGTCAGCAAATAGAGTGCCAAACTTTGCAAGCCACTTGCTGTATTCCGAGCCTTGAAGGTTCCCATATTTCTTTTTTGTGTTCAGCGGAAATGGCGGGGAAGTAAAGATCAGGTCAACTTTGCCCTTGAGAGCCGGAAGCAAATGAGAACTGATGACGACCTCCGAATCCCCCTGAACGCAAACGCCAAGATCGGTGCTGTAAACCGCGCCCGGCAGGAGCAGTCTTTTTCGTCCATTTGTGGAGTTCGGTTTCTTCATCTAGCCTCTTGATCCAATTGGAATCTCCGTGTCCCGTGGGTTCTGCTTTGGCGGCACGCGAGGTGCCACACCTCCACAACGGCTCAATGGATGATTACAGATATTGTAAGGATGCGTCTCGACAGTTGAGTAAGTCAATCGGACGATAACGCTCTGGTGATTTTGTTTGAACGAGTGGCAATGAACCAGGGTGGGGATTTGAAGAATTCTGCGGGCCTTGATCCGATGCGCAAGCGGATCTTCCAGCGGCTCCAGCGGGAAGATGCAGCACGGTAAACCAAGGTTATCTGCTTCCATCATGCCGGGACCATCCATCCCCAGGGTAGCGCGAGAATGCCATCTTCAAGCGGACGCGCTTTGCCGCTGTGAAGTATCACTCCCCTGACCAGAGAAGATTTGCGTTTCAAATCTTCACGGAAGGCACGGATGCCTGTTGCGTCGTTGGCCGTTACCTGACTGCTCGCCTTGATTTCGAGAGCCACGAACTTACCAGCGTCTTCCAGGATGAAATCCACTTCGTGACCCGAACGGTTGCGCCAAAAGTGCAGTTTGCGCTGCCGCGGATCGAGCGAGCGCCAAGTCTCCAATGTTTGAAACAGGGTTTGCTCCAGCCAGAATCCGCTGTCCATTCTTGCCGACACATCGGCAGACGATCTGATTCCAGCAAGCCAAGCAGCAAGCCCGCAATCTGTCCAAAGCAGCTTCGGCGCTTTCACCAGCGCCGCCGTGGGATTCGTTGCCAGCGGACGGAGGCGCGTGATCATGCATCCGGTCTCCAGCAGATTCAAATATCGGTGCGCCGTCGGATGGCTGAGCGCGGCGTCACGCGCAAGGTCAGCCTGATTGAGCAATTTGCCGGTCCGTTGTGCGGCGAGCATCATCAGGCGCTGAAAATCGGGCAGGCTGGAGATGGCGCTCAACTGGCGCAAATCCCGCTCCAGATACGTCTGCACATAGGCGGCGAACCACAGGCCGCGGTCGGCGTCCGAGGCAATTTCAAGTGCAGGCGGAAAGCCTCCCCGCAGGAGCCATCGTGTCCAGTCGCCCGGTTCATCCGGCCATTCACGCCAATCAAAATCCGCGGCGAACAAACGATCCAGAGGCGACAGCGCGCCCTTGCGCTCCTGCCACTCGGTTGGGCAAAACGGCGGCAGATCCAGGTAGATGGCGCGGCCGGCCAGCGTATCCGCTACGTGTTTCATCAGCAGGAGATTGGCCGAGCCGGTCAGGATAAAATCTCCGGCCCGCCGACCAGTGTCAACCGCACGCTTGACGGCAAGCAGGATCTGCGGCGCTCGCTGGACTTCATCGAGAATGACAGGGCGAGTGGCAAGCAGCGAATCGGGGTTGCGCTCTGCCTGGTCGAGAATTCCGACATCGTCGAGAGTGAAGTAGGTACGCGCGGGCTTAAGCGCCTGGGTGAGGGTGGTTTTTCCGGTCTGACGCGCGCCCGTCAAGACAGTAACAGGCAGGACGCGCAGGGCGGCCTGGAGATTACTGTTAAACCAACGCGGTTTAATTCTGTCCATATAGTGTAATAAATCATTTCACGGCGTGAAATGCAATAGAATTCCTCGATTCGCCGGTCCCAGATCATTGACCTCCTGGCTTCATTCAGCATGGAGTTGGATTCCGGTTTGGAAACTGGAAATCTCAGCGTGATGGCCGCCAATCCAACGACCGTTGGGCGGACATTTAGGGAGGTAATTCTCAATTTTAAAATCAAGACGAGTGTCTGCAAGCACTTGATAGTAATAATATTTATTCGCCAATGGGAGTCAGTTGGGAGTCGGTTTGGGGTTTACGGGAGTCTGTTTTAAGTCAATTTTTCGCTTCGGGGAGTCGAGAACTGAGGAGTTGTTGGGTTCAGACTCCCAAACCGGCTCCCAATAGACTCCCAATAGGGTGTCCAGAGGGTACTTTTCCGTACTTCCGGGTCGCCATAAGTGCTGTAAAGTCTGTAAAATGTGTGAGTTCCCGGCCACTCATAACCCAAAGGTCGCTGGTTTAAATCCAGCCCCCGCAACCAAATTAAATCAACAACTTAAAGAGATATCTAAGAACTTATCCGTAAATAGTGACTGGCTTGATTCCCGGGATCGATTCTGTTGTGGATGTGGCTGGGAACTGGGCGAAGATCCTGAGTGAGATGGCGCAGATCAAGTCTTGGACAGTTTCCGACGCGTTGTGGAGCCGGATCGGGCCGCTGGTCCCGGCGCGTAAGAGGCCACGAGGGCGGAAGTATCAGCGTAAGCCTGGAGCAGGGCGCAAGCCCATGCCAGCGCGCCAGATATTTTCGGCGATTGTCTACGTTCTCCGCACCGGCTGCCAGTGGAAGGCACTGCCTCGTGAGTTTGGTAGTGCCAGCGCCGTGCACACTCACTTTCAACGCTGGCAACGGGAAGGCTTCTTCCTGAAGATATGGAAGGCCGGCTTGGCAGAGTACGACGAGATGGAGGGCATCGCCTGGCGTTGGCAGAGCCCCGATGGGGCTACTGGAAAAGCACCGCTGGGGCTGGAATGCGTGGGGCCGAACTCCACCGACCGGGGGAAAAAATGGGCGCAAGCGCAGCCTGCTGGTGGACGCGCGTGGCATCCCGCTGTCGTTCGTCGCCAGCGGAGCCAACCGCCATGACAGCGTTCTGCTGCGCGCCACTCTTGCTGCCATCGTCTATTCACGGCCCGATCCCGGCAAGGTACCCGTAGAGACGCTTTGCGCCGATGCTGCATATGTCGGTTTTCCAGCCTTGGCCGCCAGCCGTCTGCACAACTACGAACTCAAGGTGAAGACCCGCCGTCAGGAAGCAGAAGAAAAGCGCAACGAGCCCGGCAAACGAGCACGCCGATGGGTTGTTGAACGCACGCATTCCTGGTTCAACAGATTTCGCAAACTGCTAGTCAGCTTCGAAAAAACCGAGGCCAGTTACATCGCGCTTCTCACGCTTGCTGCCGCGCTGATCTGTTGGAGACAGACCATTTCTATTTACGGATAAGTTCTAAATCCCATAAGAATGACGATTTCGTTGAACGCTAGACTAATGCTCGGCCGTCTGTGCCTTTGGGAATCCTCGGCACATCTTTGCTGACGGCATCTTGTTCAATGACGACGATTTCAAGGACCCCTTCGCGGCAAGGCACGGACTTCCAAAGTGCAAAATAAGGTTTGATCTCCTGGATATTCCCGATTCGATCTGTAAGGAGGTAGACATATAGTTTGCGAGACGGCACCACGAGCACCCCGGCGGAAATAACACGGGTTTTCAGCA
>Ga0364866_10095_pt1 | contig 60182 bp, 47 predicted proteins | sample ExccelAu500001D3_3_FD_206913 | JGI IMG/M metagenome (GOLD analysis project Ga0364866, IMG submission 206913) | Enriched cells from Trout Bog Lake Hypolimnion, Wisconsin, USA - BchlTB.Aug13.5000.01.D3 | ecosystem: Environmental > Aquatic > Freshwater > Lake > Hypolimnion/Profundal zone | place...
ATAAACAATGATGTTTTTTTTGCTGGAAATAATGTATTCCGCTAACGTTAAAATTGCGCGCCAATTTGCTGGGTCTTTAATGAAGGCAAAGGCTTTTAAAAAGAGTGATACTAATTTTGCTTGGCGTTGCGCTAGAGTCAGTTCAAGACAGTCGATATACTCGTTAATGGTTGCTATATCAGAACGACCACCATAAAAATGCAGGGCATCCAGATGAATTAAATTAGGGTTGATAGGTTCATCATCTCTCAGGGCGATATAGTTCGCTTCAGACAGTGGCCCTGCCAATAAATTAACGATATCGGCTTCAAAAGCGATTTGATAGTAGTATTCTTGTGCTGGCGTGAAATCACTAATCGCTTTGGCAACTGAAGAAGGCAGGGTATGGATCAAGCGCCCGTCCTCTATTTTAGTTAGGTAGGCATTAGCGTTTTCATAAGCACTGTAAGTACATTCATTGCCTTTATAAGCATGATTAATGTAGATTTGAAAGTAGATAGGCGGCAATTGTTGTTGTTTGTTTCTAATATGAATAGCGGCGGCGTGACCTGCTTCGTGAAAAGCAACTTGCCTAATAAATTCTGCATCATTGCTGATAGGGGGAATATCAATTAAATGGGATCTTTTCATGATTCGCACCAACAGTATAAAAAAAAGATACGGCCAAGAAACTGACCGTATTAAGAGAGGAAGGAAGGTAACTCTAATCCTATAAGAGCAGGAGCACAGAAGAGTTGCAAGCATTCTAATGACAATCAAGAGTCCTGAAAATGTGACATATTGCCGCGCGACACTATGCCGCTATAATTGGCATAGTGTTTGCTTTAACTATTAGTTTTGTTTGTTGATAAGTGACTAACAGCCCTGTTTTTCATGGTTATTTTATGTAATGAAGATAAAAAATGTGGCATATGACACAGTCATTAGGTGATATGCCTTACTTTTTAATTAAGGCTGCCAAAGACAACAAACAATAGCTGTGTACTGTTTACAAATTTCTTTATTATCGATGGCAGTTATGACTGGAATCTAAGCAAGTATTTATTTATTGTTTGCCCACTTTTTGCTGATAAAAATGGTGAGCGGTGAGCATTGCTTACCTAGCTTTCCATTTCAGCATAATAAAACCTAAATCAATAGTATGGTGTAGGGTGGTTTCGCGTCAACAAACCGCCAATCATCGCACAACGCCGATGACAGCCAGCCTTTGTAGGGTTGATTGCCTATCGGCGAATCCACCCTACAAATAATCCGCCTTACAGTTTTAGGACTTACGGAATTAAGGACTTATCGTATGCAAACCACTTGCCTTTCCTGCCCTCATTCGATTGTCAACCTTTGATAATCTTTGTATCATTAGGCCTTAAGCACCAAGGAGGCAAAACATGCATGTATCACTGACAGATCAACTTGAAAAAATGGTAAAAGCGAAAGTCGCCAGCGGAATGTATAACAACGCCAGTGAAGTTATTCGAGAATCTTTACGTTTTATGGAAACCCATGAAGCATGGATATACCAGATAAAACTGGATAAACTTAGAAGCGAGGTTAACAAAGGAATAAAGCATTTAGATAGAGGTGAAAGCGTCGATGGCCGTGCCTTTTTTGAAGAGCTCAATAAGGAATAATTGTTAATGCAGGGATATAGATTATCAAAAGAAGCACAGGATGATTTACAAAATATTAAGAGCTACACACTGATGACTTGGGGTAATAAGCAAACAAAAGCATACCTTTCTGAAATTAAAAGCGGCTTAGAAAATCTAGTCCTTTCCCCAGAACTTGGTAAGTTTCGAAATGAAATTGATGAGAGAGTACGTAGTTTTAATATTAATCGTCATATTATTTTCTACCGTGTCGGCAAAACAGAAATCGAGGTTGCTCGTATTTTACATTGCCGAATGGACGTAACCAGACATGTTAGTGGCTCTTGGTAGCTATGTAAAACAAGCAGTCAATAAGTGTGGTGGGCAGAAAAACACTGTCCACTTGGCTTTCCATTTCAGCATAATAAAACGTAAATCATAGTATGGCGTAGGGTGATTTAGCGCCAGCAAACCGCCGATGACAGCCAGCCGTTTTGCGGTGGATTGCCTAACGGCGAATCCAACCTACAAATAATGCGCCTTACAGCTTTTTATTTTGTAAGATGTGCAAAAATACATTGTCTACTACTAATGGGAAATACGATTGCTCTGTACTAACCTCATGACTTTAATTTATTTTTAGTCATTAACATTTAATAGACTGTCTTTTAGGTATCGAAATACTTGAAAATAAGCAAAAAAACAGGCAGTTTTACAGCGCCAAATTGGCCTTTATCAGCTGACGATTGTACTTTGATGCGACAAATAGGCAGTTTCGTTTAACTCGAATTGGAATCGCTTGCGCCCAATTAGGATTTGATAGCGATGAGTTGCAACTTTGCTGCGCGCGATTTGCAATTTCAGTCATCACTATTGACAGCGATTGATGACTAATTGCTGAAAAATATTTTTCTCGGCGATAATTGGCTAATCAAAGTGCAATCGGAGCTAAACAAATTAGAAGTTTGTCGCTTAAAACCCGAAAATTTATACCTAAATTACATTCCGCTAAGATAAAGTTGTCCTTAAACTGCGTTAAATTCAATCGTTCTTTGTTAAAACACAGCTTATATCTTGACTTATGTCAGCATAGGAATATAGTTAGCCAGCCTCATAAGATATTCGTTATTATCTAGTTATAAAAATATAAACGTTAAACTTAATCTCTACCTGACTCCCCCGTCGATAACATGTAATAACTCATGATTTCTGTGTAAATCGTAAGCTTACTATGTGTGCTCTATGAAACTAGCTAAACCATGCCGCACGCTGATAGCCCTGTGTTTTTTCATCTTATTGAGGAGTACCTGTATGCAAGCTAAGCTTATTATTAACTTTGATCAGCTGAATGAAGCTGATTTTTTGGCCAAGTCTGGAACTATTGTGACTAGCTTAACGGCCAATATTCATTATCCTGTGCCTTGGATCGTGCAAGTTCCCACGTTAGAGCAATTAACGACAGCCTATACGGATTATGTAAATAGTTATCATGCCGCCATTAATCATGATAGCCTTAAAATAGCCCTGCGTAATAGTGCTAGGCAAGCATTAACTAATCTTTTAAAACGCTTGATTCCTTATCTGGAACTCGTTGCTCAAGGCGATACACATATTTTGGCCACGGCCGGTTATGATCTGCGTAAAGACATCGTTCGTGGAGGTGGTGGCGATATTTTGCCTGCACCTAATGATTTTCGCGTCGCGCATGGTGCAAAAAGTGGCACTTTTGACATTCATATCGCTAAGCTTATAGGCGCAGGTAGTTATGAAGTTCAAATCACAGAATCCGATCCATCCATCGAAGCCAACTGGCGTCACGCGCTGTCATCAACTACTTCAGCTCATATTCTGTTAGAAGGTTTGGTCATTGGGAAAGTCTATTGGGTGCGTGTGCGTGGTATTGGTAGTGCTGGAGCAGGTGTGTGGACTGAGCCAGTAAGTATGGTTGTTGATTGAGGTATTACTTAATTTACAATTTTTTGAGTAGATGCTTTCTGATGTTTGGTTTTTTTGAGGATAAATAGTAGTGATACCTGAAATGTATCACTCAAGTCCGCTTGGAGAGCATAGGTATCTACACAAATAATTGTTAGCATTCCCACGCGCGAACGATAACATTGTGGTGAAGATCATAGGGGCGTATTGCATACGCCCATTTATTAAAAGTCCAATGTTATAGAGCTTATTTTATAAGGGCGTATGCAATACGCCCCTACGGAGATTTTTATCGTTTCCACGCCGATAAGAAACATGTGTAGATACCTATGGCTTGGAGAGAAGGCGCCACTACTTTAAAATTCTATGCAAATAGTAAAGCAGCAACAAGGGGGAAGTGGGTCTGGGATTAATCATCAAACACAATATTAAAGACTGGGCGAGAGGCTACCTCAAAACGTAACCTCTCAAGCTATTGCAGCTTAGAAAACGAACTTAATTTGTGCTACATAAGTTCTTTGTGGGAAAGGATGGTATATCCAGTAATTTTGGCCATTGATATTATTAATGCCTGCATTCATAGACCATTGTTTAGTCATTTGGTAGTTGACTTTAGTATCGACTACAAAATAAGAACTATTACCAACATAAGTAGAGCTATTGGTATCACTGTTGTTTAATTGGCTAAACATCGCGCTACTATAACGACCGCTTACTGAAGTTGTTACCTTTTCTATCGGTGTATAACTTAGCGTAAAGGTTGATCTCCAGGTTGGAATTCTTGGCGTCATCATGCCAGTTGAAGGATTAAAGTTACCCGCATTTGCAGCTAATGCTGATGCATTTTGAGCAGCAGTATTTGTAGCAAACTGCTGAGCAAGTGCAGCGTCACTGGCTGAATTGTTTGTAATAGTAGAATCTGCCCAAGTACCACTCGCATTAAAGTTTAATTTATCAATAAAGACATCATTGGCACTACCTGCTAATTCCAAGCCGTAAGTATTGGTTTCGCCGATATTGTTTACGTAACTGGCGACGGTATTATTGGGTAATAAGGAAACAGTTGAATAAATGGCATTTCTTACACGTTCTTGGAAGAAGCTTAAACGTACTTTTGCTTTGGGAAAAAAGTACTCGCCAGAGACTTCAGAAGAAAAGGCATTTTCTGCTTTTAAGTTAGGATTGCCATTGACGATTGAGGTTACGCCGCCCACAGTGGTGGTATTGGTTTGAAACAACTCACCCGCAGTTGCATAACGATAAGCTTGACCCATAGATACACCAAAACGCATGGTATCTCTCGGTGTCCATGTTAATTTTGCTTTAGGAGAGAAATTAACAGCCTCTTGGTCTTTTTGGTTGATGGTTTGTAATTTAGTTGTGGCATTAGTTCCAGTCGCGGTTGTTACGGTATTTAAACCATCGAAGGCGTTCCAGTCTTCTAAACGACCGCCAGTAGTCAGATTCCATTGCTTACCAAAATCCCATGAGTCTTGCGCCCAATAGGCTTGTGTACGTGTTTTACCTTCAGAATCAGAATAGACATTGACGTTACTGCCTGTTTGCCAGTTTGCAGTATTGTAGACAGGATTAACAAGTTGATAAGAGTCGTTATGAAAGCCAAAGCTGACTTCATGATTGCCATAATAGTTGCCTGGACGCCAAATTCCTTTAGCATCAGCAGTATTCCAGTTTGAACCAGTCAATACAGTAGTGCGTCCAGTTTGGCCTGCAGCCGATGCAGCATTAGCATCGGGTGATTGTGTCGCTGCACGAGAAATATCGTTACCGAGTTCTACTAAACTGCCGTTAAGCTCCCAATCAAATTTACCACCGGTATCTGATTTAATACTCATGCCGTGTGACCACGTAGTTTGTTCTTGTAATGACGGTGCAAAAGCAGCAGCACTTCCACTTAAGTTATTGGCACTTGCAGTGCCACCACTTAAATTAACACCCAGACCATTAATATTAACGGCACCGGCAGTAACTGGGGCGCCATTAGGGCCAGTTAAAAAGCTTTGTACACCAGAGGTAGCGCTATTTTGCCATAGGCCTAAAGTATAAGCCGCGCGGATGGTCGGTGTAATGTCATAAGCAAATTTCCATTTGAAATTATCTTGTTCAGTACGATTTAAAGCGCCAGCACCATAAACATACATAGGGGCGTTAGTGGGGTTTGCGCTTAGTACAGCGCCTGAAACTTTAGTAGCTGATGGAGCGGCTGCCGTACCTCCAGGTATAACTGCAGTACTGAAGGCAATAGGTTGACCATCACTAAGTAAATGACTGTAATCAAAACGAAAAGACAAATCTTTGTATTTGTTACCGACAAAAGTAGAGTATTTTTGGCTGTAAGCCGTACCGGAATCGTTATAGATTGTATAGTCTGAAATACTACCTTGAGTATCTGCACCAAATTCGAATTTAGTTGGCATTTTAGTGGTTAAGTTCAATACGCCACCCATAGCGTTACCGGCATAAGCTGCAGAATAAGGGCCGTATAAGAAATCAGCTCTTTCAATTTCGCCTGGTGAAACAGTATTCCAACGTGGTGAGCCTGTATTGGAATTGTTATTGTTAAGATAAGTTGATAGCAAAACACCGTCAGCATAAATCATGGTGCGAGCGCTAGAGGCAATGCCAGTAGTTCTAGTTGCTAGTGGCTCATTAGTGTCACCGATGTATCGTTGACGTACCATTAAGCTAGGCAAATACTTAACTGAATCTTCTACCGTTAACATGTTGACATTAGCTTCCAGTTCTTTGGCGGTGACGCTTGCAGTGGTATTGGGTAGCTTAAATTTATCCTGTTCTGTTTTGATTTTAGGTTTGGCTGTTGCGTCAGTTTCTCCGCTGACGTTTACAGTAGGTAAAACTTGGTCAGCATCAGTTTTAGTTTTATTGGCTGCTTTTTTGCTAGCAGTCGTATTGTCATCCTTAGGTACTGCTGAAGTTTCGGTATCAGCCATGGCAATCGGAGTTGCTAGCATTAGCAGGCAAATTAAAGCACAGCGTGGATTTAGAGGAAAAGGAGGTTTAATTTGATTCATAGTGTCTCTTAGGGTCTTGTTATTTATGAATGAGTTAGCCTTACGATTATCGTGTTGCTAGTTCTCATTATTAATGCCTTCAAGATAAAGCATTAATAGCTATGGGATATCTTTATGGCAGGTTTGTGTTGTTGTGCCAATGATATCTGTGTTCTATATATGCGATAATCGTGCCAATCTTATCATTCTATGAATAATAGGGTCTTTAGAGCTTTCATGAGCTAGGTGAGAAAAAAAGTGAGGCATATGCCACACTTAGTGCGTTAAATAACACAGTTTAATTAAAGGTGGCTAAGTTGAAGTGAGATGGTTTTGATTGGAAGTTTAGTTTGTTGCTTTTGTTATTATCCAAACTCCTGTATTAAGATCACACTATTATCTATTCTATGGATGAACTATAACATTGTGGTGAAGATTGTAGGGGCGTATTGCATACGCCCTTAAAAACTAAACCTATAACATTGAAGTTTCGATAAATGGGCGTATTGCATACGCCCCTACGATGATAGTTAGCATTTGCACACGCTTCTCGTGGGCATGATTCGTACAAGTAGATGTCGATCGTAATTTAGAGATAGGTCGCGACCTGTTCCTGTGGTGTGTAGTTACCGATAATGCGAACTTATTTGTGTTAGATTACTAGGCGAGTATCAAGCGCTGGGTATGGTTGATGGATTAATTCAGTGAGAGTTTATCAAACGATAGGTAGCATCATTATAGAGTCGAAATGATTTCGATAGATGCGTTTGCTTTTGGCACGAATCACAGCGCGCCGATTTGACCTAATTCGACAATGATTAACGTTTCATTGAATTGTCGATAGGGTCATGTTCTTTGGTTTTTAGTAAATGAGCATCACCAAATAACTTGTAAATAGACTTACAACCTTCACAGCAAAAATTCTTTTTTATGTCCCTATCATCTATTTTAAATCCAGCAATTTTTACTTCTAAACCACAGTAATCACAATATTCCAATTAATTTACCTATTAAATAATAACGTCAAATTAATGCCATTCAAAGTAGAAGTGACTAATAAACTTATTTATTATAATAAATATGTTCTAATTTACAAAATATAAAAAACTAAGATTAATGTTTTGTTTAGCAATTAGAAACCAAAGCGGAATCAGTGTGTGTATGGCTAGATTAATTGTCTTATAGTTTCTTACATTGAAATAATATGCTGCAATCACTTTAGATATTTGTACTTTGTTTGCACATTTTTTTTTACATTATATACTTGCTCGTCCATAATTTTTTAGATTATAGCTAAGGTTGTTTAGAGTATGAGTAGGAGGTTAGTAATCATATCTTTTTTAATGACATTATTTTTATTAAATGGATGTTCTTATTTTTTTCATAAAGATCCCGTGCTTGAACAATCAGCGTCTCTACCCTCTGTACCTAATCAAATAGAAAAAAAAGTGCCGCTGGAATCTTGCGAAGTTCAGTGTTCTAAAAGTGGTGGAATAAAGAAAAAGTTTTGTCTTAAAAAATGTGAGATCAAAAAGAAGAGAGCAGAACGAAATGCCTTAAGAGAATTATGTGAATCTAAAAAAATGGCTTGGTGGTTAAGATTGATTTATTGGAATTGGAATAAAGACAGTTATAGTGGAGAGTGTGCTGACTTTTGAAAGGGGTTGGCTAGTATCAATGTAGTCGTAGGCCGGAATAAGACCACCTAAACGAAGCGCAGGTGGCGTTTCCGGCACTCGTGGTTGCCTATGCCGGAAACACTTTCCTCGCTTACGCTCGAAAAGCCTTCACTGGCCTACAATTATAATGATTACACTTGCATCGTTCCAGTATTAGCTTACTGATAACCCTGTGGATTTTTAGTTTGCCAGTTCCAAGTATCGTTTACCATATCATCTAAATCTTTTTCTACTTTCCAGTTAAGTTCTGCTAAGGCTAGTGCTGGATTCGCAAAACATTCTGCTAGATCGCCTGCTCTACGTGGAGACATTTGATAAGGTATATTTTTACCAGTAACACGCTCAAAAGCCTCGATGATTTCTAAAACACTATAGCCTTTGCCTGCTCCTAAGTTATAAGCTTTGCAAGCACCCTCTGCAAAATGTTCACTGTTGAGCGCAGTTATGGCTTTAATATGTCCTTGGACTAAATCAACCACATGAATATAGTCTCTAATGCCTGTACCATCGGGAGTTGGATAATCGTTGCCAAACACCGATAATTGAGGCAGTTTACCAATAGCAACCTGGGCAACATAGGGCATCAAGTTATTAGGAATGCCGTTAGGGTCTTCACCGATCATTCCGCTATCATGAGCGCCTATCGGATTAAAGTAGCGTAATAAGGCAATTTTCCAAGGTTTCTCTATTTTATTAAGCTTATCCGCCGCTGATAAGTCTCGCAATATATCTTCTATCATCGCTTTAGAGCGACCATAAGGATTGATGGCACCTAAAGGAAAATGCTCTGAATATTGAGGGCTATCCGATTCGCCATAAACCGTAGCCGATGAACTAAAAACCAATTGTTTGACATTAGCCTCACTCATTACCTCAGTCAACACTAAAGTCCCGTAAACATTGTTTTCATAATACAAGTGCGGGAGTGCGCAAGACTCACCAACGGCTTTTAAACCTGCAAAATGTATAACAGTATCGGGTGCTTCTTTTGCAAAAATATCTTTGAGCGCTTGTTTATCTCGGATGTCTGCTTGATAAAAATTCAGTGTTTTACCAGCAATCTGTTGTACGCGTGTTAAAGACTCTACTTTACTATTTGCTAAATTATCAACCACAACGACCTTAAAGCCGGCTTGTAATAATTCAAGGCAAGCATGACTGCCTATATAGCCTGCTCCACCGGTTATTAAAACAGTCTGATTGTTCATGAGCTAGACTCCTTAGGACGCTATTTTAAGTTTTAATAAATGTACGCGTCGATTATCGGCACGTATGACTTCAAAGCGTAATTTGTCAACGACTAGACTTTCACCTTTTGTTGGCATGTGTTCGAGTTGATTTACCAAAAAGCCACCAATAGTATCGTATTCATCAGTCGCTAATTGGGTAGCAAAATGTTCATCAAACTCATCGATGGGCATTAAAGCTTTAATGACAAATTCATTGGCGTTACGTTGAAAAACATAACCCTCGTCGTCATGATCATCGTGTTCGTCTTCGATTTCACCGACGATTTCTTCTAACACATCTTCAATTGTGACTAGGCCGGCAGCTTGTCCATATTCATCAACAACGATGGCCATGTGATTGCCTTTAGTACGTAGTTCTTGTAGCAAGACGTTTAAGCGTTTACTTTCTGGCACGAAACAGACGGGGCGCATGAGTTCTTTAACGGACATGGTTTTATTTTGCAAGACATGAGCCAGTAAATCTTTAGCAAGTAAAACGCCAACGACTTTACTGCGATCGCCGTCAATAACAGGATAGCGAGAATGACAAAATTCAATCACTAAAGGGAATATAGTCTCTAATTCTGCTTCTTGTGGCAGTACGACCATTTGTACGCGAGGGATCATAATATCTCTTACGCGCATTTGTGATACTTGTAAAACGCCTTCCATCATAGATAAGGCATCAGTATCTAACAGTTTGTTTTCGCGAGCTTCTCGTAATATACCTAGAAGATCATCCAAATCATGTGGCTCCCCAGAAAATAGATGGCTAATTTTTTCTACCCAGCGTTTTCGGGGGGCGCTACTACTCGGAGGTTGATCGTCGCTCATGCGTTATTATCCTGTTGGTAAGGGTTGGTTATTGATAAGGATTCTAAAATACTTATTTCTTTATTTTCCATCAACTCGGCTTCGTCTTCTTCAATATGATCATAGCCTAATAAATGTAAAACACCGTGGATGATAATATGCGCCCAATGATCAACCAAGACTTTTTGTTGCTCCAGGGCTTCTTTTTCTAAAATAGGTGCGCAAATCACTAAGTCACCTAGTAAGTCCAATTCAATACCTTCGGGTATTTCAACGGGAAAACTGAGTATATTAGTGGGGCCTTTTTTATGGCGATATTGCTCATTAAGTTCAGCGCTTTCTTGCTCATCAACTATTCGTATGACTATTTCAGTGTCGGTAGAATGATCTTTAAGTGCTGCATCAATCCAGTGTTGTATTGGTTGTTCATCAGGGATATTGCTAGCCTGATAAATATTTTGAATCTCAATGTAATTCATGATTTATTTTGCTGTTGCTCATAGTTTTCATAGGCAGTGACTATGCGCTGAACTAAAGGATGTCTGACTACATCTTTAGTGTTAAAAAAAGTATAGCTAATACCTTCGACGTCTTTTAAAACGCTTAGCACATGTCTTAAGCCGGACATTTTTTCTGAAGGCAAGTCGATTTGAGTTATATCGCCAGTCACAACAGCGGTAGAGCCAAAGCCTACTCGAGTTAGAAACATTTTAATTTGTTCGGTGGTGGTGTTTTGTGCTTCATCTAAAATAATGAACGCGTCACTTAAGGTTCGGCCTCGCATAAATGCGAGGGGAGCGACTTCAATGATGCCTTTTTCCATCATTTTTTCGACGCGTTCAAAGCCTAGCATTTCGTATAAGGCATCGTAGAGTGGTCGTAAATAAGGGTCGACTTTTTGCGCCATATCGCCGGGTAAAAAACCTAGCTTTTCACCGGCCTCTACAGCAGGTCGCACTAATATAATTTTTCTGACTTGTTCGTTTTGTAAGGCTTCAATAGCACATGCAACCGCTAAATAGGTTTTACCCGTTCCTGCTGGCCCAACACCAAAGTTAATGTCATGACTGAGAATTTTCTTTAAATAGTCTTGTTGATTAACGCCTCTACCTTTAATGAGGCCAAATTTAGTTTTGATGGTTACTTGAGCTTGTTCCGTTACTTCATTGACTGTTGTTGAGTTTGTTAATAAATCAGCGATCGATGATTCCTGCATGGCTAAGTGTATCAATTCGGCACTTAGCTGTTCGCTTTCAGTATTAGCAAATAAATTCTGCATTAGTAAACATGCGGATTGTACCGAGCTTTCACTGCCAGTCACTTTGAATTGATTGCCTCTATTAGCAATCTCAACCTGTAATCTCGTTTCAATTTGCCGTAAATGGCTGTCAAGTTGCCCACAAAAGTTTGACAGCCTGTCGTTATCAACGGGAAGAAGAATAAGATCTTGTGAAATTAAGGACATGGTCAGTTTGGAATACTAATTTTAGCGACTGTGTCTTCGACCATACGACCACGTAAGGAATTGGGTAGCGATTCGTTAATATAAACATCAACAAATTGCCCCGCTAAGCGTGGATGACCAATAAAGTTAACCACACGGTTATTTTCAGTTCTACCTTGCATTTGCAGCGTATTCTTTTTGGATTGACCTTCAACTAAAACTGTTTGTACCGTGCCTATCATGTTCTCAGAAATTGCGTTGGCCATTTCGTTAATGCGTTGTTGAAAACGCTCTAAGCGCTGTTTTTTAACTTCAGCAGGAACATTGTCTGGTAAATCAGCGGCAGGTGTTCCAGGTCTTGCGCTATAGACAAAGCTGAATGATAAATCAAAACCGATTTCGGTTGCAAACGCTAAAGTTTCTTCAAACTCCTCGTCAGTTTCACCTGGAAAACCGATAATAAAGTCTGATGACAAACAAATGTTAGGGCGGACTAAGCGTAGTTTACGAATAATTTCTCGATAATCTTCGCGGGTATGTCCGCGCTTCATCATTTTTAAAATATGATCACTGCCGCTTTGTACGGGTAAATGCAAATGATCAACCAATTGAGGAATTTCAGCAAAGGCTTCAATTAGGCTGTCAGTGAATTCCATCGGATGAGAGGTCGTGAAACGCAATCTATCAATGCCTTCAATGGCGGCAACATAATGCAGTAACAAAGAAAAATCAGCGATGTCGCCATCATCCATCAAGCCGCGATAGGCATTAACATTTTGACCTAATAAATTGATTTCTCGCACACCTTGCTTAGCCAAGATAGTGATTTCGGAAACCACATCATTAAGCGGACGGCTAATTTCTTCACCTCGCGTATAAGGCACAACGCAGAAAGTACAATATTTGCTACAGCCCTCCATGATTGAAACAAAAGCTTTAGGGCCTTCTGCTCGAGGTTCGGGCAAAGAGTCAAACTTTTCAATTTCAGGGAAGGAGATGTCAACTACAGGTTTATGTTGCTTGCGAACTTCATCGAGTAATTGTGGTAAACGATGCAAAGTTTGCGGGCCAAATACCATATCAACAAACGGTGCGCGTTTTTGAATGGCAGCGCCTTCTTGACTAGCCACGCAGCCGCCTACACCGATAATAACGTCAGGGCGTTTGTCTTTGATTTTTCGCCATTTACCCAGCGCTGAGAATACTTTTTCTTGAGCTTTTTCGCGTATGGAGCAGGTGTTAAGTAATAAAACATCGGCTAATTTTGGGTCATCGATTAATTCGAAACCATGCGAAGCTTGAAGTACATCGCGCATTTTATCAGAGTCGTATTCATTCATCTGACAACCATTGGTTTGAATATAAAGTTTTTGTGTCATAACTTTTTGGGGGTACTCATTTTAATTAACTGGTTTATTAAGTCTATGTAGACTTGCTGTGAAACAAAACATAGTGATCTTAAATAACAGTTATGCTTAATTTATGGCGTGCATTATAACCTGAACATTGAATAAACTAGCAATATGCTTATGTATTGGCAAGGCAAGGTTATGAAAGAAAGCATGCGCTTCATCATTTAAGGGGCTATCAACTTAAGCCGCTCATGGTTCGACTGGGCTCACCACGACCGGTTTACCTTATACTGTACCGTCTTAAGTTGGTAGCCATTCAAAGTATAGTGTTGTTTAATTTTAATTTTGAGCGTGCAGGATTTATTGCTTTACGTAATTCCTCAAAAAACACAATAGATGCTGCAACTGCAAAGGCCATTAACCAATCGCTCATTGACAGTGCTGTGGTATGAAACAGTATTTGTGCGGGCAGCCAATGTATAACCACGATTTGTAATAGGACTACTAAACTAATTGATAAGCAGAGTATTTTATTGGCAAAGAGGTCTCGATTAAAGATGCTGCTTTTTTCAGATCGTGCATTAAAAGCATTAAAGATTTGAAACAATACAAAGGTAGTAAAGGCGAGAGATGTAGCATGAAGATGATCACTCGTTTGTAAACCATAGTTTAAAACGCCCAAAGTTCCTATCGCCATGACCATTCCATAGCTCAATAAATTAGTTAAGCGCGGCCAAGAAAGTATGCGTGCATTATGATTTCGGGGAGCTTCCAACATGCTCTCTTTTTGTGCGGGGTCTACGCCCAGAGAAAGGGCAGGTGGACCATCCATGATAATGTTAATCCAAAGTAGTTGTATTGCAGTAAAGGGGATAGGCAGTCCCAATAAAGGTGCTAAAGCGACTGTGAGGATTGCTCCGATATTAGTTGAAAGTTGAAATCGAACAAACTTAACGATATTACTATAAACATTTCGGCCTTCTTTAACGGCCAAGACGATAGTTGTGAAATTATCATCCGTTAATATGATCGTGGCTGCATCCTGAGCGACATTGCTACCTGATAAGCCCATAGCAATGCCGATATCGGCTATTTTTAAGGCAGGCGCATCGTTAACGCCGTCACCTGTCATAGCAACGATATGATGATTTGCTTTTAGTGCTTTTATAATACGTACTTTCTGTTCAGGTGCGATGCGAGCGAACACATCTATACTATTAATACATGCAGATAATGCGTCATCAGCAAGACCAGCGAGCGTATCACCCTCAATGACATTGCCTATTAAACCCAATTCTTTTGCTATCGCTACGGCCGTTGTTTTTTGATCGCCAGTAATCATTTTGACGGCAATACCTGCTTGCTGACATTGCTTGATTGCTGCTTTTACTTCAGTTCTGGGTGGATCCATTAGACCTATTAAAGCGATAAAGTTAAGATTATTAATATAACTAAATAAATCGCTATCTATTTTAAACGTAGCAGAGGGCAATGTCGTTTCTGCGAGGCCGAGAACTCGATAACCGGCACTAGCGATAAGTTCATTTTGAGCCAGAAAAGCTTTATTAACGTCCTGATGGATATTGATAGAGTTTTGACAAAGTTTGAGTATTACTTCGGGTGCGCCTTTAATAAAAACTTTGATTTCATCATCTTTCTGATGAAAGGTGGCCATGAATTTATGTTTAGCATCAAAAGGAATTTCTGCGAGTCTGGGTAATTGATCAGTTACTTGTTTTTGGTCGATACCGCCTTTAGCTGCAAGTACCAACAAGGCGGCTTCCATGGGATCGCCTATGAATTGATCATTTTGTATGTGGCTGTTGTTACAGAGCACTAGCGGTATCAGTAGCTTAGAAAAATGTTCTACTGAACAATCAGGTGAAATTTTACCGATGAGCTCGTAACCCTTTCCACTGACGTTATAGTGCTGATTATTATAAAAAAAGCTACGTACTGTCATTTGGTTAACCGTTAAAGTGCCGGTCTTGTCGCTACAGATAACGGTCGTACAGCCTAGAGTTTCAACAGACGCTAATCGTTTAACGATGGCACGTTGTCTAGCCATGCGGTGCATACCTAAGGCCAGTGTGACTGTTACAACAGCTGGTAATCCTTCGGGTATCGCAGCTACGGCTAGGGCAATAGTATTGATGGCATTAATAATCAGTGCTTCTCCACGCATTAATGCACTAAAAAATAATAGGACAATTATAGCTAGCGCACACACAGCGATGCGTTTTCCTAGATTATCTAACTGCAATTGTAATGGTGTGGCTACCTCTTGGCTTTGCGTTAGTAAGTTGGCAAGCTTGCCTATTTCAGTATTCATCCCTGTGGCTGTGACTATCATTTCTCCATGCCCATGAGTGACTGAGTTGTTCATATAAAGCATGTTGCATCGTTCTACGAGTACTAAAGATGGTTCAAGAATCATGTCTTGTTTGGTAATAGGCGCTGATTCGCCTGTCAACGACGATTCATCAACCTCTAAGGCTTGTGCGAACAGGATGCGGCCATCCGCAGGTATTTTTCTACCCGCTTCGAGGATAACAATATCTCCAACTACTAATTGCTCAGCTAATAATTCGATTGCTTGTCCATTACGACGAACTATCGCTTGTAAAGGCAGCATTTTTTTTAGAGCGCACAAAGACTTTTCAGCTTGAAATTCCTGATAAAATCCCAGCAAAGCGTTAATAATGACAACGACTAAAATCACAAGACCGTCTTTTAAGTCACCTATAGTGGTTGCTAATATGGCCGCTGCCAACAATACAAGAATAAGGACACCTTTGAATTGGGATAGTAATAAATGCAATGCGGAGCGCTGAGCTATTTCAGTAAGACTATTAGCTCCACTTTGATTTAAGCGTTTTTGCGCCTCTTCTGTACTTAAACCCAGACCATAATCTGAATCTAATTCGGCAATGACCCTTTCTGTCGAAAGTGTGTGCCAGATGGGTTGAGAGTATTCATGTTCAGATAATTCTATTTGCTGTAGTTTTAGCCAAGTTTGCCAAACAGAGAGCAGTACTGCCAGAATCACTGGCCCTAAAAATAGCCCAACAGCTCCGAAAGTTGATAAGCCTCCAAGCACGCCGAATAATACGATGGGGAAAGGTACTCGACCAGCACCGCTAATAACTAATGGACGCACCACATTGTCTATGGTGCTAACAGCTAGAAATCCCCAAAGTAATAAACCAATACCAGACCAGAATTGATTAGAGACGATTAGTATTATGCTTAAAGGCAGCCATATCAATGTCGCTCCCATAGGAATAATGGCCAGGAAGGCTGTTATCAGTCCAAATAATAAGGGTGCCTTGATACCCGCTACCGCATAACCTATTCCTGCTAGTAAACCTTGACTAAGTGCTGCAAGAACTAGGCCGTAAACTACTGCGCGAGTAGTGGCTCCAGCAGTTTCTAGGTAAACATGTTGATATGAGCCTAAAAAACTAATGATGCCTTGCTGCAATTGCTTAATAATATTAAGTCCATCTCGAAAACAAAAAAATACCGTGACTAAAATAACACCCAACTTCATGATATTTCGACCAATACTGCCAAGCAATTGCGTAAATTCTCCCAGCCATTGTCCTACCCAGTTAGTGAGTTGGTCGCTGATTTCAGCTTGGTTATCAATGAGTTGATCAATAAGATCTTGTAACTGTCGCCCTAGCCATGGAATTTGGCTTATAGGTTTCGGTAGGTGATAGGCATTGTTAGTAAAGTTAATTGATAGGCTTTGGTAAGCAATTTTAGTTTCATTTTGTAATAAGGAACCTAAGCAGTAGAGGCTTAACGAAATGACGATAGTTATTAGGCCTGTCATTACACTAGCACTTAAGGTATTTCTATTAGTAAGTTGATGCCTTAACCTTTGGTAAGCAGGCCACATTACATAAGCAATAATGATGGCCCAGGTCAGTGGTATCAATAGCTCATTAAGTACCTTATAACTCAACAATAAAAGACCTGTTAGTAAAGTGTAAGGAATTAAATTGCCTATCTTTTTAACTAAAACATTATTCATCATTATGACCTATCGATGTATTAACAAATTGATGGTTAGGTTGGCGGTAAGGGTAATAAGAACCTTTACACAACTCTATATTTTTGGTCACTGCCAACAGTTAATGAATTGTGAACTTATTGTAGGCCGGAATAAGGCTTTACGAGCGTCAGCGAGAAAAGCGTTTCCGGCATTGGTACATTTTACACAGTAAGGACAGGTCACGACCTGTCCCTACATTACGATCGACATCTACTTATAGTTATTAGGGTAGTTTCATTTTTAGAAATCAAACCACAATACCTTTATAATGTTGGGTATAACCGCTTTCTTAGTCGCTTTGTTGAGTGCATAGCCTTCGATAACTGCTATGAATCAGATATTAACCCAGTTTATTGATGTGGTTAAACTTAAGAAAACTCATCTCGTAATAATATAGTAACTGCTAGCGATGATAATGAATCAACACATAACCACCAGAAGTATTATGAAATCTACTCAGAACAATTCCCCATTATTAAAAGTACTAGCTGTCTTTTTTATATTTAGCCAACTGATCGCTTGTTCAGGTCCAAGTATACAAAAGCTTGAAGGCGCGGCTCAAGGTACGACTTATCATATCAGTTATTGGTCAAAAACTTCGATAGATAACGCAGCAGTTGCCAGTGCTGTTAAAAATGAACTAGATGTCATTGATAAAGCCTTTTCAAACTATCGTCCAGACTCAGTTATTGAAGTCTTTAATAGCACTGAAAATACAGATAGCCAGGAAGTGGGGGCTGAAATTGTAAAGCTGGTTCGTATCGCTCAAACAGTCTCTGTAGCATCTAAAGGTTGTTACGATTTAACCATGAAGCCGCTGTTTGATTTATGGGGTTTTCGTGGTGAGGCTCCTGCTATGCCTGACGAAGCATCGATACAAAAGTTGCAGGCGCGTATTGGTATGGCGAAACTCGATATCATTGATGATAGTCATTTACGCAAGCAGCAAGCAGATTTAAAAGTCGATTTATCATCTATTGCCCAAGGCTATAGCGTCGGTAAAATTAGTCAAGTATTAGAAGAGCAGGGCATTACTGATTATTTAGTGGAAATTGGTGGTGAATTGCAGACTCGGGGTTATAAACCTGATCAGCAAGCTTGGCGTATCGCCTTAGAAAGACCCTTGCCTGGTGATATGCACATGCAAAAAAGAATCACCATGCCTAAGGAGTCCCAGATGGCGGTGATGACTTCCGGTACTTATAATCATTATTTTGATTATCAAGGTCAGCGTTATAGCCACATCTTAGATGCACGTAATGGCCGGCCAATTACTCATGACTTAGTATCAGTCACCGTTATTCATGAAGACCCTACTATTGCTGATGCTTGGGATACCGCTTTATTGTGTTTGGGTCAAAAAGAAGGTCTGCAAGCCGCTAATGACGCTCATATCCCCGCTTTATTTATTCAACAGCAGGGAACTGAGCTAATCGAATCTAAAAGTGATGCACTCATTACATTAGATAAAATTACTATTGAATGAGAGTTGGGAAGGTAGGAAGACTGTGAAAGTTTCCCTCTCTTTAGCAAAGAGGGGCTAGGGGAGATTTGGTCTATTAAAAATAATCATTAAATTTTAGTAGCCCATAACACAAAAAATCCCCCTCAGTCCCCCTTTTACAAAGGGGGAAGCTAAAATCATAATACTTTCACAGTCTCTAGGGTGTAAACGCTAACTTGAGACGGGGTACGGTGAAAGGCTTGACCTTATCCTGTACCTAAAGTTGGCAGCCTCCTTTAGCCCCTCTCAACAAAGAGCTGGGTTGAATTATTAAAATAATGGAAGATATAAATGACGTTTAAGAACAAAAGCAATAATCTATTTTCAATTTGGGGCGCTTGGGTGTTAAAGCATCCCTTTTCAGTATTAATAATCGTTGCAGTATTAACCGTATTGGCAGGGCAATATGCGGGGACTCATTTAAGTATCGATACCGATACCCAAGATATGGTCGCCCCTAATGCGCCTTTTCAACAAAATAGACGTCATTATGAAAAAGCCTTTGCTCAGGATTTACATACCTTGTTATTGGTTGTTGAATCAGACACGCCTGAGTTAACCAAAGCTGCGACTAAGCGCTTAGGTCGTTTATTAAATGCCGACAAGACTAATTTTGAGACTGTTTATATCCCTAGTGAAAATGAATTCTTTCATAAAAATGGTTTGTTATATCTAGCACCTACCGAACTACAAGCGGTTTCTAATAACCTATCTCAAGCCCAACCTTTTATAGGGCGTATCTCTCAAGAGCCTAATTTAACGGGTTTTTTCTCTATCTTTGAAGATGCTTTGAGTGCTAAAGCCGATAAGCAAGACTTGCCAGTTGATTTAGCCACCTTGATCGATAAAGTCGCTTTGGCTTTGCATAAAAGCATGAATGGTGAAAATAATCTATTGTCATGGGAAAGCTTGATCGCAGACAACAAGCTCAGTGGTAAAGATGGCGGTAAAGGCTTTATTATGCTTTCACCTAAGTTTGAATACTCACAAATACGACCTGCTGAACACGCTATAGAATCAGTGCGTAAAGCCATTGCTGAAATTCAGCAACCAGATTTGCCAGAAGTTAAAGTTTGGATTACTGGCGAAGTTGGCTTAGAAGATGATGAAGTTGTAGGCATGAGTAATGGTACTTTTAATGCCTGTATTTTTTCAGTGGTGTTGGTATTAGTTATATTGTTAGTCGCTTATCGTTCTATTTTATTCACTTTAGCGACCTTATTTACGCTGGCACTAGGCATGGTGTTTTGCGGTGCTTTTGCAGCGCTAGCTGTTAAAGAACTTAATTTAATTTCTGTTGCTTTTGCCGTATCGAATATAGGTTTGGGCGTAGAGTACGCCATCCATTTTTGTCTGCGTTATAAAGATAATATCCAACATCATGTGAATCGTGAAAGAGCAATACACAGTACTTTAATATCGACAGGGCCTTCTTTGTTGCTATGCGCAGGAACCACTTCAATTGGGCTTTTTGCTTTTGTACCGACTGATTATAGAGGCGTGTCTGAACTAGGATTGTTGGCTGGTACTAGTTTGTTTATTAGTTTAGTGGTGACTTTAACCGTCATGCCAGCTTTCTTAAGGTTTATTCCTGTCGCTGATAAATCAGAACCCTTAGCAACGCATCCATTTTTGGCTACCTTAGCTGAAAAGATGGCCAATCACACGCTGCATTATGCAAAGCCTATTGCTATAGCGACTTTGTTGTTTACTATTTTATCCATAGGCCTAGTTTTTAAAGTTCAAACAGACTTTAATCCTATTAATTTACGTGATCCTAATACAGAATCAGTCATCGCCTTTAAGAACTTAAATAAAAATCCTGACACGACACCGATGACCTTGACGGTATTGGCAGAAGATGCCCAAAAAGCCAAGGATATGGAACAAAAGTTATTAGGCTTGGCTAGTGTTGATAAAACCATCAGTGTCTTTGATTTTGTACCGGAACAACAAGAAGACAAATTGGCCGTTATAGAAGATATGGCACTGATGTTAGGTGCACAAGCTCAAGGATTTCCTACCTTGAAAGTGGATAACGATCCGATTCCTGGTATTAATCGCTTGATTAAATCGATAGATCAACGCTTACTTGAAAAAACGGATGCCCATGAGTTGGCTGCCTTAGGTTCTTTTAAGAAAGAATTACAGGATATGTTAATTGAGCTCGATACAAGGCAACAGCCCAGTCGACGTTTGTTTATAGAGAAAATGCAAACGACATTGCTAGGTACGTTACCTGATGCTATGAATGAATTGTTAGTCGGTATGGGCGCTAAGGAAGTTACTTTGTCAGATTTGCCAGCAGATATTAAAGATCGTTGGTTGAGTAAAGAAGGCTGGTATCGCATTCAAATATTTCCTAAGAAAGATTTAAATGATCTCGCTAATTTGCAAGAGTTTATTAATGAAGTGCAAACAGTCGCACCAGAAACCACAGATTTGCCGATTATTTATTGGGAGTCTATGAAAGAAGTGATAGCGGCCTTTCAAAAAGCCATTATCATCGCGCTGATCACCATTACTTTGTTGTTGTATGCCATACGACGTAATTTTACTGATACCTTTTTGGTGATGACACCATTGATATTAGCGGGTTTATTTACGATGGCGAGTACCGTGCTGACGCATACGCCCATCAATTATGCCAACATTATCGCTTTACCGTTGTTATTAGGTTTAGGTGTCGATAACGGCATACACATGGTTGAAAAATTACATCATTCTTTATCAGAAGACCAAAATATTTATCAATCCAGTACCGCGAGAGCGATGTTTTATGGTGCCTTAACCACAGCATCAAGTTTTGCTGGCTTGGCATTTTCACCTCATGAAGGCATAGCCAGCATGGGCTTAGTAATCACTATCGGTATCTTTTGGATCATGATGTGTACCTTTGTGGTATTGCCAGCGATTAGTAAATTAGTTTTAAAAGATAAAATTGCTTGAAGTTGATGTAAGTTATAAATCTCATCGCAGCGGGAAGGGGCGTATTGAATGCGCCCCTACGGTGTTTTTTTTATTGTTTCTGTCGCGAAACCAACCTACAGCTTACGGACTTATCACATAAGCAGCGGAACTTACGTATCTATTGCCATTAGTGGTGCATCGGTTGGCGATTTAAAATTGAGTTTTAACTTATTTAATTACAATTACCTATTTAATAAGGCTATCGGCATTGTGACTAGATATTAACAATATGAGATATACCGCCTGCAAAAGGCTTATTAACTCTTAAGGAATCCTCATCATGCAAGCTTATTATGAAATAGAAGCCGAAATTCCTAGTGATCATAGCTTGCATCTTCAACTGCCGGACACTATTCCAACTGGAAAGGCAAAGATTGCCATTATCTATGAATTAACACAAATGAAAACCGATGCAGGCCTTGCTTTAAAAGAGTTTTTAAATAAATATCAAGCAAGCGGTATCGATACGAGTATTTTTGAAGAAAATAGAAAATCAGATGCTGATAGGGACTTTAGATTGTGAGTTTAGTTTATTTGCTAGGCACTAATACCATCTCAGAACATTTAAAAGCAAAGCCCAATATTCAAGTTATAGAAAATATAGAACGTTTTCATGCGCAAATAGCCATTGCTGCTTTCGTGGTTTATGAGCTAGTTCGAGAAGTTGAATTATTGCCCGACTCTTCAAAACGATTGAAAATAAAAGATTATCTTGAATCCGTTTTACTTATGTTTCCAATATTGCCTTATACGGAAACTGCCCCAAATTGGCAGGGGCAAACAGCCGCACGATTACAATTATTGGGTAAAACACCGCCCTTTGTGGATACTTAAATTGCAGCCGTTGCTAAAGCAAATAATTTGATTTTAGTCACTCGTAACGTAGATGATTTTATTAACTTTACCGATTTATCCATTGAAAATTGGTTTAGCAAGTAGCCTCGATGAAACGCAGTGCTGCGAGGGGATCGGAGTGCTGTTAATCCTCGATTCCGCCTTGCTACATCGAAGCTATGGGTTACGGACTATAAATATCAGCCTAATTGTATAAGCCCATAAGTCGTAGGGCGTTTTCACTACATGTTCTTAAAAGTCACTACAGCAAACCGCCGCATACATGCAACATTGATCTGCCGTATGACCCTATTTGCCGATAAAAGCATTAGGCGTCGAGCGGTGCTGAGCCTGTCAGTTTGGCAACTTATAAGCCAAGGGAGGCTATTAAGCCCAGCCGCTGGCCTTCTATTGATGTTATAGGGGTTCGTGAGCTTCTACGGTGGGCTCATGAGCCCCGGCAGTCTTCAATAATTGCTGTCTGTTAGGTTATTTTTAACCCTAGCTGGACTATTGAGCCCCCAACTTGGCCTCGATAGCCCCGGTGGAGTACTAAATAGCCCGCAAGTTAGGTAAGTGAGTCCATCAGCGGGGCAGCGTTGCTTGTCATGGGGGCTATTGCTAATGGGCCAGTGCAATCGATTGAGTCTTGGTTTAATATCGCCAATGACGTCCAGCAATTATCAGATATTTTTATAGATCAATAACGATTTAAATATTCTTTGTTGATAAGTCATGGATGAATATCAAGAACTACAAGATAACATAGAGCAACCCGCTCGTTGTCTGGCCCAGTCTGGGCGTTTTTCTGCATAGCTTTCATAGTCGGGTTGTTCATCATAAGGGCGGCGCAAACAGTCCAGTAGTTCATTAACCATTGTAAAATCCCCCGTTTCAGCTTTATCTATGGCTAATTGCGCCAGATAGTTACGCAATACAAATTTAGGGTTGACGGCGTGCATGCGTGTTCGTCGTTCTACATCAGAACTATTATCTTGTTGTACGCGCTTAATGTAGCGATGTAGCCAGTCGTATAAGTGAATTTTATAATCAGCAGTCAGTTGCTCCGGCACATAGTAGGCTGGCATCAATGGTAAAATTAAAGCCTCGTCATTGTTGTTAACGTGCCTTGAAATTATGGCAAGTTGCCGATAGAAAATAGTCATATCAGTTTCAACGCGCTGCAATAGAGCAATTAAGTCGCTAAAAAGACTTTCATCTGTTTCTGGTTGATAACGGTTTAAGCCTAGTTTGTCTGCCATCATGGTTTGCCAACCTTGTTCGAACGTTTTCGTATAAACATTAAGAGCTGCTTGCAAAGGCTCTACTTGTTCAATCAGCGGATATAAGGCATTAGCTAATTGACCTAAATTCCAATAAGCGATTTCTGGCTGATTGCCAAAGCGATAACGTCGATGCTCGACATCAGTGGTATTAGGTGTCCAATTAGGATCATAATTTTCTAGCCAACCATAAGGTCCGTAATCAATGGTTAAGCCTAAAATGGACATATTGTCGGTATTCATGACGCCATGTACAAAGCCTACGCGTTGCCAGTGTACGATCATTTCAGCGGTTTTTTGGCAGATTTCTGTAAACCAAGCCAAATAGATAGAAGGAGAAGGTTCACCTAAGTGTGGGTAGTGTGTGCGAATAGTGTGGTCAGCTAATTGTTTTAATAAAGTGTGGTCACGTCGAGCGGTTAAGATTTGAAAGCTCCCAAAGCGAGTAAAAGTGGGTGCTACTCTACAAACCACCGCACCTGGTTCTGCTTTTGGGTTGCCGTTGTAAAACATGTCTCTGATAACCGATTCTCCCGTTAAGGTGAGGCTTAAGGCTCGAGTGGTAGGTATTTCTAAATGATGCATAGCTTCGCTGCATAAAAACTCACGGACAGAGGAGCGCAACACGGCTAAGCCATCGGCTGTTCTGGAGTAGGGTGTGCGGCCTGCGCCTTTAAGTTGTAGAGCCCAGCGCTCACCTTTTTTATTGATGATTTCACCTAAATTAATGGCGCGACCATCACCTAGCTGTCCTGCCCAATGACCAAATTGGTGTCCACCGTAGCAAATCGCATACGGTTCCATGCCTTTGGTAATTCGGTTGCCAGTAAAGACATGGGTAAAGTCATCGCTGTTACAGAGTTCAGGTGATAAATCGAGTAGTTCTGAAACTTCATGCGCATAAGCCACTCTTTGAGGGTTTGCAACTTTAGTCGGCAATACTTTTGAATAACAGGCGTCAAAAACTTGGCGAGGATAATTATGGGTTTCTTTATCGCAGGGTAAGTCGCGAATGAAGTTATTATCAAAGTTTAAGTCATCAAGTTGACTAAGAGGTTTATTAGGGTACATGTATTGAGATTCAATGTTATTTGTGCCGAGTTAATGATAGATTATCACAATAATGCTGAGTGAGTAGTTGCTATAGTTATTCATTTGATTATGGGTTTTTGAATCTAAATAATGTGCAAAACTAAAGTTGACTGATATTAGTATGCTATTTTGTCGGGTTACGCTTTCGCTAACCCGACAGACGTTTAAGTTTGACTTTAACTTACATTGAATTGAGGGCTGGGGAGTAAGTCTTAAATAAAGACATTGATTAGCCAGAACAGAGTAAAAAATAAAACTTACAAATATTAGTTATTTTTGAATTTTTACATGAAATAGCACTTATGCTATTCTAGGCAGTAAATTTAATTGTGTTTTGTTTCACTTAAATACCATCTACATAGCATTTAGAGAAAATAATGACCGAATCCAAAAGTATTCAAGAGACAGTGCAAGACGTTATCTCTACACTTAAAGAAAAGCCTGGCGCACTTTTGCCGATACTGCATGGTATCCAAGATGCATTAGGTTATATTCCAGCTGATAGTGTGCCTGCAATAGCTCAGGGACTTCATCTTTCTCGAGCTGAAGTGCATGGTGTGATTAGTTTTTATCATTATTTTCGAGAGACGCCTCCGGGTAAGCAGACTATTCATATCTGTCGTGCTGAATCTTGCCAAGCTATGGGTGGTAAGCAATTAGAACAGCATGCAAAAGATCAATTAGGTATTGATTATCATGAAACGACCCCTGATGGTCAGTTTTCATTAGAGCCTGTTTATTGTCTAGGTAACTGTGCCTGTTCTCCCGCTATGCAAATTGGTAGCGATATTTATGGTCGAGTCTCAACACAAGGTTTTGACGCTATTATCAATGAAAAGAAGGAACAGGCATGAGTATCAATGTTTATGTCCCCTGTGATTCCAGTGCTGTATCACTAGGTGCCGATCGTATTGCTGCTGCAATCACTTTAGAAGCTCAGAGTCGCGGTATTGAAATTAACTTAATACGTAATGGCTCCAGAGGTTTGTATTGGTTGGAACCTTTAGTTGAAGTCGTTACTGATGCGGGTCGTATTGCTTATGGTCCAGTTCAAATCAGTGATGTCAGTGCTTTGTTTGATGCAGATTTCTTACAGGGTGGTGATCATCACTTAGCTTTAGGCTCTATTGAGGAGCTAGATTTTTTTAAAAAGCAACAGCGTTTAACCTTTGCTCGTATCGGTACAACTGATCCTATTAGTCTTGAAGACTATCTTGCTAACGATGGTTATCGCGGGTTAGGTAATGCTTTAAAACAGTCACAAGCTGATATTGTTAAAGCAGTGACTGATTCAGGTTTGCGTGGACGCGGTGGTGCAGCATTTCCTACTGGGATTAAATGGAATACGGTTTTAAACACGCCTTCTGAACAAAAATACATCATCTGTAATGCCGATGAAGGCGATTCAGGTACTTTCTCTGATCGTATGGTGATGGAAGGCGATCCTTTTGTGTTAATTGAAGGTATGACCATAGCGGGTATTGCTGTGGGTGCTAACCAAGGTTATATCTACCTTCGAGTCGAATATCCACATGCGCACATTGCTTTGAATGCTGCAATTGAAAAAGCTTATGCAGCAGGTTACTTGGGTGATGATATTCAAGGTAGTGGCAAAGCCTTTCATCTTGAAGTTCGTTTAGGTGCAGGCGCTTATGTCTGTGGTGAAGAAACCTCATTAATGGAAAGTTTAGAAGGTAAGCGGGGTTTGGTACGTTTTAAACCACCCTTACCAGCAATTAGTGGCTTGTTTGGTCAACCTACTGTCGTCAATAATGTTATTTCACTCGCCTCTGTGCCTATTATCCTTGATAAAGGTGGTGATTATTACCGTGATTTCGGCATGGGGCGTTCACGAGGTACCTTGCCTTTACAATTGGCTGGCAATATCAAGCATCCAGGTTTGTTTGAGTTTGCTTTTGGTTTAACCTTACGTGAATTACTTTATGATTTCGGTGGCGGTTCTGCTACTGGACGTCCTATAAAAGCTGTGCAAGTTGGCGGCCCCTTAGGTGCTTACTTACCTGAATCCCAATTTGATACCCCTTTAGATTACGAAGCCTTCGCTGCTAATTGGACGGTATTAGGTCATGGTGGTGTCGTCGTTTTTGATGATACGGCCGATATGGCTAGTTTAGCGCGTTACAACATGGAGTTTTGTGCTACTGAATCTTGCGGTAAATGCACGCCTTGTCGCATAGGTTCAACACGTGGCATCGAAGTCATGGATGAGATTATTAATGGTCAAGAGATCAGTAAAAATATTCCTTTGTTACGTGATCTTTGCAATACCTTACTAAACGGTTCGCTTTGTGCATTAGGCGGCATGACTCCCTATCCAGTCTTAAGCGCATTAAATCATTTCCCCGAAGATTTCGGTGTAACTGATACTAATAACGCAGCCTGATAACGACACAAGGAATTCATTATGAGCATTAATAAACAACAAGATTTCGGTACGCCTGCCAGCACTGCAACAGAGCAAGTTACCCTAGAAATTGATGGTTTTAAGGTCACCGCTCCAGCGGGTACCTCTATTATGAGAGCTGCGGCTAGTATAGGTATCGATATCCCTAAGCTCTGCGCCACTGACAGTATTGAGCCTTTTGGTTCCTGTCGTTTATGTGTGGTTCAGATTGAAGGCGGACGTGGTATGCCGGCTTCTTGTACGACACCTGTTGCTGAAGGTTTAAAAGTAAGTACCCAAAATCAAAAGTTAGCTGAAGTTCGTCGTGGCGTAATGGAATTGTATATTTCTGATCATCCACTCGATTGTTTAACCTGTTCAGCCAATGGCGATTGCGAATTGCAAGATATGGCAGGCGCTGTAGGTCTGCGTGAAGTCCGTTACAATCCTGTAGAAACTCATTTACATGCCGTTAAGGATGAAAGTAATCCTTACTTTAGTTTTGATCCTAGCAAATGTATCGTTTGTTCGCGTTGCGTTAGAGCTTGTGAAGAAACCCAAGGTACCTTTGCTTTAACCATTGATGGTCGTGGTTTCGACTCTAAAGTATCGCCTAGTCAGAACGAAGCTTTCATGGATTCTGAATGTGTGTCTTGTGGCGCCTGCGTTCAAGCCTGTCCAACAGCGACTTTAATGGAAAAGTCGGTTATTGATCATGGTCAGCCTGAACATGCTATCGTCACCACTTGCGCTTATTGCGGCGTTGGTTGTTCTTTTAGAGCTGAAATGAAAGGCGAGCAAGTGATTCGCATGGTGCCCAATAAAGATGGCAAAGCTAATCATGGTCATTCTTGTGTTAAAGGCCGATTTGCCTTTGGATATGCTACTCATAAAGATCGCATCACTAAGCCGATGATTCGCGCTAGTATCAAAGACGCTTGGCAAGAAGTGAGTTGGGAAGAGGCTATTAATCATGCGGCTTCAGAATTAAAACGTATACAAGCTAAATATGGCAAAGACTCCATCGGTGGCATTACTTCTTCACGTTGCACCAATGAAGAAGTTTATATTATGCAAAAATTAATACGCGCAGGTTTTGGTAACAACAATGTTGATACATGTGCACGAGTCTGTCATTCACCGACTGGTTATGGTCTAAAACAAACTTTTGGTGAATCATCAGGTACCCAAGATTTTGATTCTGTTATGAAGGCGGATGTTATTTTAGTCATGGGTGCTAATCCAACAGACGGGCATCCAGTATTTGGCTCTATGATGAAAAAGCGCTTACGTCAGGGCGCTAAATTAATTGTTATCGATCCACGTGAAATTGATCTCGTTGAAAAAAGCCCACACATTCAGGCTGATTACCATCTGAAATTGCGCCCAGGTACTAATGTTGCATTAATCAGCGCCTTGGCACACGTTATCGTCACTGAGCAGTTAATAGATGAGAATTTTGTTAATGAGCGTTGTGATGTTGCTTCATTTGATAAATGGAAAACATTTATTGCTCAAGAACAGTATTCACCTGAAGCTACTACTGACATTACCGGTGTTCCTGCAGAACAAATAAGAGCTGCTGCAAGACTTTATGCGACTGCCGGTAATGCAGCTATTTATTACGGATTAGGTGTAACTGAGCATAGTCAAGGTTCTACTACAGTTATCGGTATTGCTAACTTGGCAATGGCGACTGGCAATTTGGGTCGTGATGGCGTGGGTGTCAATCCTTTGCGTGGACAAAATAATGTTCAGGGTTCTTGCGATATGGGTTCATTTCCGCATGAATTTCCAGGGTATAGACATGTTTCTGATGAACAAACGCATCGTTTGTTTGAAGATGCTTGGCAGGCAGAATTAAGTTGGGAGCCGGGTCTACGTATTCCTAATATGTTTGATGCCGCGATGGATAAAAGCTTTATGGGCTTGTACTGTGAAGGTGAGGATATTGCTCAATCTGATCCAGATATTCAACATGTACATGCGGCATTACGTGCGATGGAATGTGTTATCGTTCAGGATATCTTCCTAAACGAAACTGCTAAATTCGCACACGTGTTTTTACCTGGTGCATCATTTTTAGAAAAAGATGGCACCTTTACTAATGCTGAGCGTCGTATTTCGCCAGTACGTAAAGTCATGTCACCTTTAGCCGGTTATCAAGATTGGGAAGTGACTCAAATGTTGGCTAATGCGATGGAATACCCTATGAACTACAGTCATCCATCTGAAATTATGGCTGAAATTGCTAGTTTAACGCCTTCTTTTGCCGGTGTGAGTTATGAAAAAATTGACCAGTTAGGCAGTATTCAATGGCCTTGTTATGACCAAGCTTCAGTAGGAACACCGATTATGCATGAAGAGACTTTTATGCGTGATAACGGTAAAGGTTTATTTATGTTGACTGAATATGTGGCAACTGAGGAACGTGTTACCAAGATGTTTCCTTTGATTTTGACTACCGGTCGTATATTGTCGCAATATAATGTCGGTGCTCAAACGCGTCGTACTGAAAATAATGCTTGGCATTCGGAAGATCTTTTAGAAATTCATTCTCATGACGCTGAAGATCGTGGCTTAAAAACGGGTGATTGGGTTGGTATTAAAAGTCGTGTCGGTGAAACGGTATTGCGTGCTTTAATCACTGATCGCGTTCAGCCAGGTGTGGTTTATACAACTTTCCACTTTCCAGAATCGGGTGCTAATGTTATTACCACTGATAATTCAGACTGGGCGACCAATTGTCCAGAATACAAAGTGACAGCCGTGCAAGTCAGTAAAGTGAGTCAGACTTCTGAATGGCAAGAACAGTATCAGGTATTTTCAGATAATCAGTTGGAATTATTGGCTCAAGGCTCACAGCATGACTAACGGCAATGCCGTTACACAATGTTTATCATTAGAATTAGGCTGGCCTAGTTATCAGCAGCGTTCTGTGGATTGTTGGCAAGGAAGCCAGCAATCTATTGAGCAGGATTTTATTGCTGAAGAAGTGCCTGTATCCTTGGTTTATAATGGCATTCCACATGTCGTTATGTTGACTACACCCACTAATCTTGAAGAGTTCGCTTTAGGTTTTAGTATTACTGAAGGTATTATTAAAGCTCCTCAAGAACTACTTTCAGCGAAAATTTATAATCGTCGTAGTGGTATCGAAGTACACCTTAAAATACCTGAGCAACGCGCCTTATGTATGACTGATAAAGGTAGGAATTTAACAGGTCGAACTGGTTGCGGGTTGTGTGGCGCAAGCACTTTAGAGCAGGCAATAAAACGTCCAGGTATTGTTGCTGGGGCTTTATCCCTAGATGCTCGTGTATTGTCTAGTGCATTAGCAGATATGAAATGTCGTCAGACTCTTAACGATTTAACGGGATCAGTTCATGCAGCAGCATGGGTAGTGCCAGGTCAGGGAATAGTAGATATACGTGAAGATGTCGGACGCCATAATGCCTTAGATAAACTCATAGGCTTATTGTTACGGAGTGGTAAAGACTTGGCGTCTGGTTTTGTTTTAGTGACCAGTCGCGCTAGTTATGAATTAGTACAAAAAACAGCTAGTGTCGGGATTACTATGCTAGCAGCTATTTCTGCGCCGACTGGTTTAGCTATTAGGTTAGCAGATGAAGCAGGACTTACTTTGATTGGTTTTGCGCGCGGAGATCGATGTGTGGTTTATAGTCATCCGCAACGTTTAACCCATAATTAAACTTAATTGAGCATCATGAAAATTAAAACTCTTATCAAAATGGCCAACAGTATCGGTGATTTTTTTAACGCAGAAAGCGATAAAGAACTCGCAGCTAATGGTGTAAAAAAACATATCTTAAGATCATGGCATCCTAGAATGCGTAAAGAATTAATTGCTTATTATGAGCAAGACGGTTCGGAGTTAAGTGATTTGGTTAAAGTGGCTGTATCTGGACTTGAGTCTGTTTAATATCTAAATATTTAGTTAAATTAATCTACAAAAGTCTGGGGGTCGTAAGACCCCCTGGTCAGTTTTGATAATGATCAGCCGTGCTTTCGATCTCGATGATATTTCTTATTTATTGCCCTGATCTAATACTGCTTTGGCGGCATCGGTTTCAACTTTAATTTTCTCTACTGCAAGCCGGAATTTATTTTGTTTCTCATTGGCTATTTTTGCAATGAGTGCATTATCGGCGTTAGCTTCATTGACTACACAGGTATTATAAATAATGGCTGCTTGCTGCCATTCATTGATAGCTTTTATACTTTGATTGTAAGTGTCAATATTGTCCTGCTTAATAACTGGAACTTCTGGGTCATTGCCACAAGAAGTCGGTGACCAAATATTATTATTAATTGAGCCGGCCATACAGACCGATATGCTGGCAGTTATCAATAATAAGGTAAAACAAGTTATTTTTATCATAGCTATGCCTCGTGTGATCATTAAGTTAATTATTTTTATTGACCTGCTGGTTCAGCAGAGTTGAAGAGTTTATGCTTTAGTGATCAATTCTGCAAATACAAGAGCCACTCAGACAGCACAAGTCTATTTGAGTGGCTAGATTTTGGTACTACTTTTTGGTTTCTGTTTTAGTTGGAGGAGTTGTAGTATCACTCAATAAAATATCGCTACTATTTTTATCCAGGATCTTTTTAGTGATGCCTTTGATTTGGGTTAATTCTTCTACTGTTTTAAAGGGTCCCTTTTCTGTTCTATATTTAATGATAGCTTCCGCTTTTTTCTGGCCTATACCGGCTAAAGCGTCAGCAATGGTTTTTGCATCAGCGCTATTAACATTAACAGGGCTGGCTATAGCGATAGAGTTAACAATAAACACTGCTAATAACAACATTAACTTTTTCATGATTTTTCCTAATTGAGTAAGTAAGATAAATTGAATACCCTTGATGTTCAATAAACATGAAGTATTCATAAGAAAAGCTTAGTGGTTAATGGCAAATAAACAACGCTGAACTTAAAATTTATTTCGATTTAAGGCGCGTTGGCAATAATAATGGCTCGTTTAGGTGCAGGGTAACCTTCACAAGTTAAGTGTGGGTCATCTGGATTTAAAAAATCCTTGAGTGAATGAAAGTGCATCCATTCTGTGCTGCGCTGTTCTTCAAAGCTAGTAACCGTAACATCAATTAGGCGTATGTTTTTAAAGCCACATCGTTTTAACCAACTGATTAAAGTATCGCAACTGGGTAAGAACCAAACGTTGCGCATCATGGCATAACGATCCTCAGGTAATAAGCTCTCACCTAAGCCACCGTCTATGATCAATGTCTCTAAAACCAGTTCCCCACCTGATATTAAGCAATCTCTTAATTCCATGAGGTGATCGAGTGGTGAGCGGCGATGATAAAGAACACCCATAGAGAATACAGTGTCGAAAGCTTTTAGGCCATAAGGTAAATCTTCTATGCCTAAGGGCAAAACATAGACCGGTGCGGATCCATAACATTTCTTAATGAGATGAAATTGCATAACATTAAGCAGAAAAGGATCTATGCCTATGACCATTTTTGCTTCAGCGCCCAGCATACGCCAACAGTGATAGCCATTACCGCAACCTACATCTAAAACTAAGCGATGTTTAAGTGGGCTAATATGATCTTTTAAACGATCCCATTTCCAATCTGAGCGCCATTCGGTATCAATGTGAATACCAAATAAGTCATAAGGACCTTTGCGCCAAGGGTGTAAGGCTTTAAGTTGCTGCTTAAAAAGTTGATTGTCAGCAACAGATAGACCTTCAACTAAGCCGATTTGAATGGTGGACGCATCTAAACTTCGGTGTGTGGTATTTAAAGGAGTTAGATGCTCAATTAGGTTTTGCCATTCTGTTAAATGACCATGCTTTGTTACATCAAAGGCTTTTTCTAATTGTTGGGGTAACAGTGCTGCCCAAGTATCAGCTTTTGCTGCCAATAAAGCATCGTATAAAGGTTGATAATCCATCATTTGAGGTAAGGCAAGGTCGGGGCTGGCTTAATGTGGTTGGTCATAGGCATTATAAAGCTTGACGTGTTGGGCTTTTGCGACGGCTATAAAAACAGCTAAAGCTGTTTTACTCCAGTAATGTAGGTCGGGTTAGACTCGTAGTATGGGTAGAGTAACGTGAAACCCATCACGCCATCGCGCCATGATGGGTTTCGCTGTCTGCTCTACCCATACTACACTTACTCTGGTGAGGAAGTGCCATAGCTCAGAGATGTAATTCCTCTAAACGTAGGGGCGTATTGCATACGCCCATTTTATAGGTTGGTTTTATAAGCGCGTATGCAATAAGCCCCTATGAATTTTTAGCAGCTAAAGCTTCGATGTTGCGTTTAGCTAGACTATCAATAACTGCAGATAAAGAGCCTTTAGTTTGTACTTCGGTACTAAAAGTGGTGCGATAATTTGTGATTAAGCTGACACCTTCTATCATGATGTCGTAAGCTTTCCATTCGCCGTCAGCTAATATCATGCGGTAATGTACGGCAACTGGTTGCAACCCGGGTTGTAATACTTCAGTTTTTACTACCGTTTTAGTCGCTCCTTCTTCCATTTCCATCGGTAAAAAGCGTATCGACCAATCTTTAAATTCAACAAAGGCACGAGAATAAGTTCTAACTAAAAGTGTTTGAAATTCTTTTTTAAAACGTGTTTGTTCATCTGGCGTTGCAGAATTCCAAAGCTTACCTAAAACTAAGGCAGAAATCTTATCAAAATCGGTATGAGGTAATATTGCTTCATTAACAAACTTATTAACGTTAGCAAAATCTTTGATAAAGTTTTTGTCTTGCATTTTATGTTGTAATTTTGTTGAAGCGCTTTCAATGGCAAGTTGTGGAGCGGATAACTCTGCTGCCATTATGCTCGTAAGCGGCATTAATGATAGTATTGCAGCAAGAAAACCTAACAAAGTGTAGCGTCTAACGTTCATAAAACCCTCTAAGTTAAAACTAGTTTATAGTTACTCTATTTTCGAATAGGAGTCAGTACTTTCCCTGATACAATAAATCTCCGTTGTGTAGATCAAAATGGGATAAGTGCATCTCATTATGATTTTTCTAAACCCATGAATAGGATCAAGATACCCTATAATAACATTAATTTTCCTAGTACACGCATGAGAAGAATGCGCTATAACGATTTCTCTCGACGTTTAATGCGTGAAAATCAGTTAACTGTTAATGATTTAATTTATCCCATGTTTGTTACCGAAGGTTTCAATCAGCGTGTTGCCATCGCTTCTATGCCGGGTGTGGAGAGAATGTCTCTGGATATTTTATTAACCGAAGCCGAACAAATATGTCGCTTAGGTATCCCGGCTATTGCTTTGTTTCCTGTTGTAGCTTCGGATAAAAAATCAGACGATGCCGCTGAGGCTTATAACCCAGAAGGTTTAGCGCAGTGCGCTGTTAGAGCTTTAAAAAAAGAATTTCCCGATTTAGGGATCATTACCGATGTCGCTTTAGATCCTTTTACTAGTCATGGTCAAGATGGTTTAATAAATCAAGATGGCTATGTCATGAATGATGAAACCATCGAAGTCTTAGTTAAGCAAGCACTCTCTCATGCCCAAGCGGGTGCCGATATTGTCGCGCCCTCGGACATGATGGATGGGCGAATTGCTGCGATAAGACAAGCACTCGAAGCTGATAATTATATACATACCTTAATATTGGCATATTCGGCTAAATATGCTTCCAGCTTTTATGGCCCTTTTAGAGAGGCTGTGGGTTCGGCGGTTAATTTAGGTAAAAGTAATAAATATAGTTATCAAATGGATCCTGCTAACTCTGATGAAGCCATGCGTGAAATCCAGTTGGATTTACAAGAAGGCGCGGATATGGTCATGGTAAAACCAGGTATGCCTTATTTAGATATTATTCGCCGCGTTAAAGAGCAATATGGCGTGCCAACTTTTGCTTATCAAGTGAGTGGTGAGTACGCCATGATTAAAGCTGCTGCACAGAATGGTTGGTTGGATGAAAAACAAGTGGTGTTGGAATCTTTATTAGCTTTTAAGCGTGCGGGTAGTGATGCTATTCTGACTTATTATGCAAAGTCCGTAGCGCAATGGTTACAAGCATGAGTAATATCGATCGTTATGCTGTTTTAGGCCAACCTATTAGCCACAGTAAATCTCCTCGTATTCATCAATTATTTGCCGAACAAACCGGCGAGCAATTGCAATACAGCGCAATAGAAGTGCCTGCTGAACAATTTACAGATGTTGTGGTGCAGTTTTTTGCGAACGGTGGTAAAGGTTTAAACTGCACGGTCCCGTTAAAAGAATTAGCGTGGTCTTATGCAGAGCATAAAACTGAACGTGCTCAGCTTGCAAAAGCAGTTAATACGTTGGCCTTACAGCAAGATGGTTCTGTTTTGGGTGATAACACCGATGGTATTGGATTAGTTACCGATTTAAAGCAGTGTCATGGTATCGCTTTAGCAGGTAAGCGTATCTTGATTTTAGGAGCTGGCGGAGCAAGTCGAGGCATTATCAGCCCTATTTTGGATGAAGCACCAGAAACTATAGTCATTGCTAATCGTACTGTTGCTAAAGCACAGCAGTTAGTGAATGAGTTTGCAAAGAAGGGGAGTATTAGTGCTTGTGGCTTTGGCGATTTAAACGCACAGTCATTTGATTTAATCATTAATGCCACGTCAAGTAGTCTTACTGATGAACTGCCACCTTTGCCGGATGATTTGTTAGCTAAACAGGGTAGTTGCTATGATTTGGCTTATAGCAATAAAGACACTGTATTTGTGCGCTGGGGTTTGGAGCATAAAGCTTTAAAAAGTTTAGATGGCTTAGGTATGTTGGTTGAGCAAGCAGCAGAAGCGTTTAGTATTTGGCGTGGTGTTCGCCCAAAAACAGCTCCGATTATTGATTTGCTAAATGCGGAGCGACACTAGAAAGGACAATAAATTTACATGTATTCTGCAAATGTCGGGACTGGTTGCGCCCTGTCCCTCAGGGCATAGGTATCTACACAAGTTTCTTATCGGCGTGGAAACAAAAAAAATCACCGTAGGGGCGTATTGCATACGCCCAACATTGAAAGTCCAATGTTATAAAGCTTATTTTATAAGGGCGTATGCAATACGCCCCTACCATCTTCACCACAATGTTATCGTTCTAGCGTGGGAATGCTAACAATTATTTGTGTGGATACCTATGCTCTTAGGGTAAGCATAGTGAGGGCTCTCTAGATTTTAAAAGTAAGTAATTTGTAGGGGCGATAGATTCGCCCAGTACATTAGTCTGTTGAAACGTGGCGAAGCTGCCACCCTAAAGTTATGATCCCGCATTTAAATATTCATTTTTCAAGAGCACATAGTGTTGAGCAGAATATTCCAAATAGGTTTTTTCTTGTTCTGTTAAGAGTCTAATCGCTTTGGCAGGTGAGCCGACATACAAATAACCGCTTTCCAGATGTTTGCCGGGTGGCACTAATGCACCGGCACCAAGCATAACGTAGGAATCTAACACGGCATCATCCATTATGATGGCACCTATGCCAACCAAGCAATAATCGCCTATCGTACAAGCATGTATAACTGCACGATGGCCGACAGTCACGCCTTTGCCAATATTTAAGGGATGGCCATTAGGTGAATATTTGCCTGCATGTGAAACATGTAGCACTGCGCCATCTTGAATATTAGTGCTGTTGCCTATGGTGATGCTCTCTACATCAGCTCTGATTACAGTAGTCGGCCAGATGGAGACGTCATGTCCTAGGGTGACATCACCAATGACTATCGCACTCTCATCGATATAAACGGATGACCCTAAAACGGGGCGCTTATTTTGAAATGCTCTAACAGACATAATATATTTGGGTTATTAATGTTGATAAAAGTAGAATATTGACACAAGTGACTTATTTAGTGATAGTAAAACTTATTTATAGGCTACTAAGTTTAAGCGGGTCAGTTTAGGGCTAAGTTCTCGCTTTGATATAGGGCTCTTATTAGAGCAGGCTAAAGGCTAAGGGCGAAAGCTTACGTCTATCGTCTGTTTAGCTTTATATTGCTATATTAATTATGGATTTGAACAAAGTATTATCCTATTTTACCTTTACTCAATTATTCCTAAGGGAATCTATGAAAGTTATACAAGGAGACGGCTTTACTGCCGAGATCATTCGATCATCCAAAAGAAAAACCTCAGCGATCAAGATTCAAAAAGGGCTCGTCTATATCATGGTGCCTAAGAGCTTAAGTCAGGATGCCATTAAATCTTTAGTCTTTAATAAAACGCGCTGGATTAACGAAAAACTGTCACATCAACAAGGTATATTAGCCTTGCCTGCCAAGGTTTTTAAATCAGGTGAGCGTTATGCGTATTTAGGTACTGAGGTTATCTTATCGATTAATGGTGGTGTAGCTCCGAGCATTAAACTAGTAGGCGATCAGTTGATTGTTACAGTGCGTGATCCAAGTTTAGATTGTTCTGATAGTATTAAAACCTTGTTAATAAATTGGTATAAGCAGCAAGCAGTAGCCGCTTTAAAAATAAAAACGCAGCGCTATGCCATGATTATGGGGGTTCAGCCTACAAGTATTACTATTAAAACTTATAAGGCACGTTGGGGTAGTTGTAGTTTGTCAGGTGCAATACAGTTCAATTGGAAATTAATGATGGCGCCTGATAGCGTCATTGATTATGTAGTTGTTCATGAGCTCTGCCATCTGTTGCATCATAATCATTCGCCGGCTTTTTGGGCTGCGGTGGCACGCTATTACCCCAATTATCGAAATCAGAGTGCATGGTTGAAACAGCATGGTGCTAGATTAGAGATTTAAAGTATGAGCTTATAACCTATAATTTGTAGGATCAAACTCGCAATATAAAAACTTACGCATGATAATTAAGCTTTCGTGGAATGAGTATGAGCAACAATGCAATAACAAAGAAGCAGGAACACAGTAAAGCCTTTTGGAGTCATTCTATCGATGATTGTTATGAGCAGTTAAACAGTAACTCTGAAGGGATAACTCAAAAGCAAGCTAAGCGGCGACTTAAACAATACGGGCCCAATCGACTTAGCGATAAAAATGGTAAGGGCTATGTCAGTTTGTTTCTGTCTCAGTTTAAAAACTCTATTATTTTGATTTTGCTGTTTGCGACGGGCTTATCTTTCTTTTTAAATGACCATCTGGATGCGGCGATAATCTTAAGCATCGTTTTAATGAGTGGATGTTTAGGTTTTTGGCAAGAAAAGGGCGCTGCTAATGCGGTCAAAGAGTTACTGGAGTTAGTGCAAATTACCGTATCAGTGCGGCGTGATGGACTTATTGAAGAGCTAGCGAGTGATAGGCTAGTGCCTGGCGATATGATCATGCTTAAGTCAGGAGATGTTATTCCGGCTGATTGTCTTATGGTAAGTTCTGATAATTTGTTTGTTGATGAAGCTATTTTAACGGGAGAGAGTTTTCCAGTCGAGAAGCAAGCCAGTGTATTGCCAGAAGATACAGCGTTAAGTCAACGCACTAATGCTTTATGGATGGGTACACATGTACAAAGTGGAACGGCTACAGCTTTAGTAATTGCGACGGGTTTAGCGACAGAATTTGGTCAGTTATCGTTGCGTATGAAACTTAAAGCACCTGAAACCGAATTTGAACGTGGAGTCAGGCGCTTTGGTTATTTGCTGATGGAAGTGACCTTGATTCTAGTTATTTTGATTTTTGCGGTCAATGTCTATCTGGCTAAGCCCGTAGTCGATTCATTTTTATTTGCCTTGGCACTAGCGGTCGGTTTAACACCGCAATTATTGCCAGCCATCATTAGCGTAAATCTTGCCCATGGTGCTAAACGTATGGCAGCACAGAAAGTTATCGTCAAGCAGTTAGCCTCTATAGAAAATTTTGGCAGTATGAATGTTTTATGTTCGGATAAAACAGGCACCCTAACTGAAGGTAAAGTGCATTTACAGGGAGCAGTAGATATTTTTGGCGATGCCAATGATAAAGTCGCTCGCTATGCTTATCTTAATTCCATTTATGAAACGGGCTTTAATAATCCAATTGATAATGCTATTAGGGGAAATAGAGCCTTTGATTTAATTGGTACTGAGAAACTGGCAGAAATTCCTTATGATTATTATCGTAAATGTATCAGTATCTTAGTAGAAGATCAGGAGCAAACGGTACTTTTGACTAAAGGTGCCTTAACAAATGTGCTGGATTTATGTACAGAAGTCGAAACTACCAATGTTGGTACGCTAGCAATAGGATCGGCAATGTCATTGATACATAAACGTTACGAAGAATTTAGCGAGCAGGGTTATCGCACCTTAGGTTTGGCTTATAAAATCTTAAAGAATCGGGATGATTTCGATAAGTCTGATGAGCGCGGGATGTGCTTTTTAGGTTTCTTAGTGTTTTTTGATCCACCTAAAGCTGATAGTGCTGAGACTATCTCTGAGTTGCAAGAGTTAGGTGTCAATTTAAAAATTATTACCGGCGATAATCGTTTAGTGGCTGCCACGGTAGGAAAACAATTAGGGCTCGCTGAACATGAAATACTGACGGGTTCTGAAATTCATGAAATGAGTGATTTAGCATTAATTAATCAAGTAGCTACTGTCGATTTATTCGCTGAAATTGAGCCTAATCAAAAAGAACGCATCATCATTGCTTTGAAGAATGCGGGTTTTGTGGTTGGTTATATGGGCGATGGTATAAATGATGTCTCGGCTTTGCATGCCGCTGATGTTGGTATTTCTGTTAATAGTGCCGCTGATGTGGCCAAAGAAACTGCACAAATTGTCTTGATGGAGAAAAGTCTAGGCGTTTTAGTGCAAGGCGTTAGGGAAGGGCGGACCACTTTTGCTAATACTCTAAAGTATGTGTTTATGGCTACTAGTTCTAATTTTGGCAATATGTTTAGCATGGCAGGTGCTTCGTTGTTTTTGCCTTTTCTACCCTTATTACCTAAGCAAATCTTATTAACCAATTTATTAACAGACTTTCCTGAAATGACCATCGCCTCTGATAATGTCGATGAGAATATGGTAGCCCAGCCAAAGCGCTGGGATATTAAGTTTATTCGAAAGTTTATGATCACCTTTGGTTTGGTTAGCTCAATATTTGACTATACGACCTTTGGCTTATTGCTGAATTTAGATGTATCACCTGAACAATTCCGAACCGCATGGTTTTTAGAATCGGTCGTTTCGGCTTCATTGATTGTTTTTGTGGTGCGTAGTAGTCGTGCTTTTTTTAAAACCCGCCCCGGGAGTTATTTAATAGCAGCGACCCTTTGCATAGTGGCTATTACTGTTGGCTTACCTTATACACCTTTGGCACCTATTATAGGTTTTGTCCCTTTGCCAGCCTCTTTATTGTCAATGTTAGCGTTGATTGTCGTGATGTATTTGGCATCGGCTGAAATCACTAAGCATATTTTTTATCGTCATAATAAGTTGTAAGGGAAAGGCTAAAAGCTAAAAGCTAAAAGCTAAAAGCTAAAGGCTAAAGGCGGGGTGCATCAATTCTTAATCGATTGTTTGTATAAAAACGAGAGTAAAGTTTTTGTTGCTTCACTCTCGTGCATTCTATGCTTTCAATAAGATCAGGGAACTAGGCTTGTTTAGCTTTTTTACGAGATACTCCAAAACCTAGAAGCCCTGAGGCTAAAAGCATCATCATTGCGGGTTCAGGAACAGAGCCTTGTAAAGTGACGGCATTACCTGCATAAACAACCACATCAACGCCATTACCTGCTGTGTTATTCGAGCCAGTTTGTCCATTGGTACTAATCTGTGAATATAAAGAGAGACTACCATTATCAGCTACATCGAAATGGATGGTGTAGTAATCATTAATAGTGGTGGCTATATATTGTGATAATGAATCATAAGCTTGAACAGAGCCGTCATACCAGCAACTTCCTACAGTTGGGCAACCGCTATTATGCACGGTGCCGGCAAAAGTGGCGGCATTGATATTTTGGTATAACCAATTAGCCGGTAAAAGTTGTGTGCCTGCGAGGGTTGTTGCACCAGAGAAGTCACCATTAGTGATTAAGTTTCCTGAAGGGGTGGTAATATCGGTAACAGAGATATTGCTCAGACTAATAAAGGCTGGATCTTCTCTCAAGGCAAAAGTTATGTCTGTGCTGGTTGAGGTTGCTTGGAAGGTTCCTGAATAGTTTGTATAGCCTGGACGTAATATAGATAGTTGAACTGGAGACGCTAAATCTATGACAGGAGTGCCTGCTGGAGGCGCATAGTTATAAGCCATAGCTGAAGTTGCTGGTAATATAGCCAGCAGGGCGCATAGTGGAATAAGTAGTTTTTTCATCAGATGTTCCTTTTAAAATAAATATGTACATGTTTTAAATTAACTACTGATGAGTATTGCTGGCCTAGTTCCTAGGTACTCATTAGTAGTAATTTATAAATTGCATTATTTATACCAGTATATTAAAAGATCATTTATTACAATTGATTAGCGTTTATTTTAGATAGGTTTCGCGGTTTAGTGTGAGGATGGGTTGTAAAAGAATCTGACAGGTCGGGTTAGCGATAGCGTAACCCGACGAACATAAAGGCTGTTTTTGATTCCACGTCAGGGCGTTGATATTGTGGTGATGCTCGTAGGGGCGTATTGCATCCGTTCTTATAAAATCACTGTAAAGACTTCTGACTATAAGTGGTAATACGTCACAAATTACTTGATGGATACCTAATCAATAATCATCATGATTGGTTCAGACCAAGCACCTGGTCCTAGTCGGCTAATACCACGTAGCCTTAGCCAATAGATTTTTGTCGGTGTTAGACCTTCTACAACAATATGAGTGCTAGTCAAGGAAGTTAGTTGATGCTGCCAATTAGTTTCTATCATAGGGTCGATCTGAGCAGTCTGTAATTCATAACTACCTGCACCTTGTAAGGGAGTCGCTCGAATGTTTAGACTGCCTTTTTTTAGACCGTGAGTCACTATTACATTGCTAGGAGCTGGTAAGGGGTCATTGCCACTGCTGTGGGTACTATCATTACGTAAGTTATAACCAGAACTAGCCAATTTAGTAACATCTTCATGAGCGACTATTTCAAGGTAGAGTGCTAATTTCTTAATATAATCCGTTACAGTTGCTCTGGCATTATTCCGCAAGATAATTTTTTGGCTATCGCCTGATAAAGCCCCATGGTAGGCATCAAGGTAGGTATCATAAGCGGCGCTTATTTGAGCTAATGTGGCTAATTGGGGTAGCCAAGGTTCAGGAAAATTTGGGTTATTGCTGAGTGCAGAAATAATAAAGCCGATTTTAGCTAATAAATCTGCTTCGTTTAGACGATCAAAGTTTAGTAAGAGTTTAGTTTGCATCAAATGATTCCGTAGGATGATAAAAGTTGGTCGGCAGCTCTTTAGTGTTAGGTAGACTATAAGGACTTGCAGTTTGTTGTCAAGCGAATTAGGAATGGCGTTTGAATTTTTAGGCGATGCTAATCTAAAAAATCACACTGCAGGCTTTGTAATGTAAGGTCGCAGAGATATTAAGCAGTGGCACCTTTATGCTAATGTCAGGTCACATTTAAATAGGGAGCGCAGGCGCATTCATAGTCAGGTAAGGCTACAATTTTTGAATGCAACGGCTAGATAAAGCAGATGTCAGGGCAAAAAAATTGCTAGTGTGAGGATAGTGGGAGTTTTTGACCTGCGTTTGAATTAATGTGATTCTACAATGCTTAGAATTGTATGCACATGGCTCAAAGCTCTAATCAGTAGGCCGGAATAAGACTTTACGAACGCAAGTGAGTAAAGCCTTCCCGGCATAAATTATGCTCCAATTAAAACGGGGTCGAGTCGCGAGAGGAGTCGTGCTTATTTGTCCATCAATATATCGCCACAAGGTGCATAGGTATCTACACAAATAATTGTTAGCATTCCTACGCAAGAACGATAAGCTTGTGCTGAAGGTCGTAGGGGCGTATTGCATACGCCCTTAGAAAATAAGCCCTATAAAATGGGACTTTCAATGTTGGGCGTATGCAATACGCCCCTAGGGTGTTTTTTATCGTTTCCACGCTGATAAGAAACTTGTGTAGATATCGATGCACAAGGTGGGCAAACGACGAAGCTGTTTGCCAACCCTACATAATTACATAGTTAAACTCGATCGTTTTAGCCATTGTTCCAAGGTGGCCAGTAAATCATTCACATTGATAGGTTTGCTAATAAAATCATTCATGCCGGCTGCTAAGCTGCGCTGTCTATCTTCCTCGGTGACACTGGCACTTAAAGCAATCACAGGCAATTGTGCATAGCGAGGATTTTTACGAATTTCGGTGCTGGCCTCATAGCCATTCATGATGGGCATGTGTAAATCCATTAACACTACATCATAATCGTCTTGTTCTAAAGCGCTGAGAGCTTCAGAACCATTGTTGGCTAATACAATAATGCTAACGCCTAGGCGTTTAAGGACTTGTTTGATTATCTTCTGGTTAAAGGTATCATCTTCTGCAACTAAAACTCTTATGCCTTTCAAAGCTTCTGTTTCTGTAATTAAGCTGGAAGGGTTAGCTCCAGTTTTAATGGTTTCTAGCGTTGATAAAGGCACTAGGGGTAACATTAATTCAAAGCTAAAAGAGCTGCCTAAATCTAAATGGCTGTCAACTTTAATGAGGCTGTTCATCATTTTTACTAAGTCTTGACTGATGACTAAGCCTAAGCCAGTGCCTTCATAATTTCTAGCGTATCCATCGTCTACCTGACTAAATGGCAAAAATAATTTATCTTGTTGTTCTTGGGCTATGCCGATTCCGCTATCAGTGACCGCAAATAATACTAGCGCCTGAGCTTCATCGAGTTGTTGCAGGCTAATGTTGAGAGTTACTTCACCTTGGTTGGTAAATTTGATGGCATTACCTAGCAAATTAATGAGTACTTGTCTTATTCGGACGTTATCACCTATAAGGTATTTAGGTACATTGTTTGCAACGTTAATTGTGAGGTTTAAATCTTTGTTGTTTGCAGAGTTAATAAATAGGTTATATAAGGTGTTTTGCAGGTCATCCAAGCTGAAAGGGCTCAGATTAAGTCGCATTTTTCCAGCTTCGAGTTTAGATAAATCTAGAATGTCATTCAATATAATTAATAGCTTGTTGGATGCGGTATTGATATTTTTTAAAAAATCGCCCACTTTTTTGGGCATATCATGAAGTAAAGCGAGCTCTGAAAAACCAATGATCGCTGCCATGGGCGTGCGAATTTCATGAGACATATTAGCCAAAAACTGTGACTTGGTTTTAGCTAAGTTTTCAGCACGTTCTTTAGCGGCAAGGAGAAGTGAGTCCTTTTGTTTGCGTTCGGTGATGTCCATAAAACTAACTACGCTGCCGATGATTTTTTCGTCCTGTATTATCGGATGAGCTTGGTATTGCACCGGGAAGCAAGTGCCATCCTTACGCCAGAAAACTTCTGACTCTATTAATGAATTTGATTCTCCCTGCAAAGCTTTGTAAATAGGGCAGTGCTCAACTTTATAGTCTGTGCCATCTGCATGAGCGTAATGAATGAGTTGGTGGTTATTTTTTCCTAGTACTTCTTGTTGTGATTCATAACCCAGCATGTTTAAGGCTGAGGCGTTGATAAATACACATTTGCCATCAACACTAATTCCAAAGATGCCTTCGCCAGTTGCGTTGAGTATTGAGTTTAATCGCTCATGGAGGCTTTCAGTTTCATGCATTAGTGACAAGGTTTGTGCATGTTGCTGCTGGATTTCCTTGGTGCTTTCGTTGATCATTTGCTGTAGCCATCGGGTACGCCCTGAGGCTAACAGTGAAATGAGCGTGACTAGGCTGGTCAATAATAAACCTAGTGACATCACTAACCTTACATGACCTGAATAATGTGTGGCAAAGTAATTTTGATTAGGTACGATTTCAAACTTCCAGATTCGACCGCCAAGACTAATATCTACGCTGCTGCTTAACGTTTTTTGAGCACTGTACCAAGCTTGTTCTTGTATGACTAAAGGCTCAGGAAATGACTCATCACTGCTATACAACAATTGTTCCATTGCTGGCGCCGTGCTGTCGAGCAAGCGATAAGATAAGCCTAGGGTGTTTGACTGTTTAAGTGCAGAAGTAATCACATTATCAGTTCTGATGATGCCAACGACGTAACCCAAAATAGCTAAGCGTTTTTCTTCTAGGCTGTTTTGAGCAAGACTCTTAGAATAAAGTGGCATCAAAGCGAGTACGCTATATTGACTTTTATCTTGTACGAGCTTGATTCTAGGAGTAATGGTCAGTTCACCACTATCAGTGGCAATATTGATCGCTGCTAGTCGTGTTGGATTTGATGAAATATCATAACCTAGAGCTTTTTCATTACCCTTAAAAGGTTCTGTATAGGTCACAACAACATAGCTAGCTTTATCCTTGGCGCGCACGGCTTGGCGATTAGCATCTAATTCGAATATCTGAAAGTTAGGAAAGCCTTGCTGTTGGATTTTTTTTTCGAAGTCTGCTCGCTCAGCGTTATGAATCAAAGGATCCCAGCTCATAGACTGAATGTCTTGATAATCTTTTAATAAGTCTTCAGTAAAAAGCTTAAATTCTTCTCTGTTAACTTCATTCGAGTGTAAAAAGAAGCTTTTGAGTGCGCCTAAAATATGGACATCATTATCAATAGCTATTTTTAGTGAATTATTAAGATCTTTAATATGTTGCTCAAACTCTAACTGTATACGGTGATTACTGGATTGCGCTTCATAAACAACAGCCAGTGTTGTGAGTGCAAACATTGAAAGGATGGGCAGGGTAATAGCTAATTGTCGATGACGCCAATCATCGGTATTTTTTTGTAACCAAGCCAAGGTTAATGGTGTAAAAATAATCAGACCTAACATATCGCCAGTCCACCATGTTAGCCAATTGTTTAAGGCGTTTAGCAGAGCAATTTTGTCGGTGCTGATTAGCAGTGATACGGATAAAGTTGAATTGATCAGCGTGCTTAATACGCCAGCATAAAACAGAAACCAAAAGATCTCTTTTTTACGCATAAGAGCGTTAGGAAAGCTAGCATAACGCTTCAGAAAATAAGCGCCAGCCAGAGCTTGCAAGGTAGCTCCACTGCTAATGGCTAGTGTTATTAATAAGGTACTAAAATCTCCTGATTCAAAGCTTGCAACTAGGGGGTTAAGACCATTAATAAGAAATGCCCCTAGCAGGATGCCCGGCCAAACGCGCTTGCCATGTATTAAAACGCCAGCTAAGGCTATGCCAGCAGGAGGCCAAATAGGTGAGGCATAATGGCCTAGCATGATAGTCAGTGCATTACCGAGTTTTCCTGCTATCAGGTAAGCTACTGCCATTGTAATGATAGCTAACAATGTAGAATAGAGGCCGCCAGGCTTTTTAAAATATTCAGATGATGGATTTAGAGTACTTTGTAAATCTGAGGATATTGTCATGGCAGGATTTTAAGTATTGGAATTAGGCCAAGGTAGCCTAAATCATTTTACAATTAACGCAGAGTTTATCATTTAAGCTGAAGTCATTGCTATAAGGGTTGTACTATTTGGGCGCACTATGGCAAGTAACGCCTATCCTGCTAGGGTGTGATTAAAAGTGAGGAGAATCAATAGCAATCTTAGGTTATTAAAAAATTAATATTTTTATAGGATATTACGCAGTAACGTTGTTATGCTCTCGTTTGTCGCGCCGAGCACCGCAGGTTTTGTCGGGATTAGCCCGTAGGGGCGCGGCATGGATGCCGCGCGTCGGTAGGAGGACAGGAAGTCCTCTCTACCGACCCTCGACAAAACCGAGGAGCGCAGATCGAGCTGCAATCGAGCCGCCTTTTCTTTGGATACTTTCTTTTGGCGGAGCAAAAGAAAGTATCTCGCCATCGGGTGCGATTACCCGATTGAATAAACCATCGCGATAGCGATCTCATTTTAATGTTGAGTTTCAGAGGTGTTTATTACGGTTTCTTGAGTGAGTAGGGTTTCTACATCAACACTATCAAAATCGTAGTGTTCATTACAAAATTCGCAATCAACGCCAATCTGACCAAATTCTAGCAAGATGCTTTCTAATTCTTCACGACCTAAGGCTCGCAAAGTTCTTTCAATGCGTTGTTTAGAACATGCACATTGAAAGGCAACTGGTTCGGCATCAAATAAACGTAAGTGCTCTTCATTGAATAATTTATACAATAACTCTTCACAATCTAAGCTAAGCGCTTCTTGTTCGGTGATAGTATTGGCAAATAGTTCGATGCGTTCCCAGTCAGTGAGTTCTCCGTTATGTGCAGGTAGTTCTTGTATTAACAAACCAGCAGCAGAGGTTTCATTGGCAAATAGCCAAAGTCGTGTATTGAGTTGTTCAGATTGTTCAAAATACGTTTGTACGGCTGCAGCCAAATTTTGTCCTTGTAAAGGTACGACACCTTGATAAGGATTGCCGTCATCGGGTTCAATGGTCAATACCAAACGACCTAGGCCAAACTGATCTTCTAAAGTACCTTTAGGGACATGTTGTTCACTCCGCAGTAAACCGCGTATTTTTTGATCATCAGTTGATTGCGCTACTAGGGCTTTAAGACTGCCATCACCTTGCGCTTGTAAGATCATGGAGCCTTTAAATTTAATAGTGGACGACAACATAACTACGGCAGCTAAGGCCTGGCCTAATTGTAGTTGTGCAATTTCAGGGCCTAGTTGATGAAATTTTGCAGATTGCCAACTTTGCGTTAAATTGACCCATGTACCTCTTACGCCTATGTCTTCGAATATAAAACGACGTAATACATCTTGTTCTATCATGTGATACCTATTAAAACCTATGCTTTGAGTAAGATAAGAATTCCAGTAAGCTAAGACTCAAACTCTCTAATTATCAACAAAATACCATAAGTCATGAATTTGTCATCAAAAAAGCTAACATTACCAACAGTAGAGCAGGCTTTGCCCGGTCGGCAAATTGCAATGTCTATTAATAATCAACATTTTGTAACAGGGCAGCCTATAGCACCTCCAATTGCTGAGCATCTACAGCAAGCTAGCTTTGGTTTGGGTTGTTTTTGGGGAGCTGAGCGAAAATTCTGGCAGCATTCTGGTGTCGTAAGTACCGCAGTCGGTTATTGTGGCGGCATTACGCCCAATCCAACTTATGAAGAAGTTTGTACCGGTTTGACTGGGCATAATGAAGTGGTGCTGGTCATATTTGATCCTGCCATCTGTACTTATCGTGATTTACTAGCCTTGTTTTGGACAGTACATAATCCAACTCAGGGTATGGGGCAGGGAAACGATAGGGGTACACAATATCGCTCAGGTATATATACTCATTCAGATCAACAATTTTTGGAAGCACAAGCATCAAAAATACATTATCAGCAAGCATTAACAAAAGCTGGCTTTGCATTGATTACAACTGAAATTATGGCGGCTCCTGTTTTTTATTATGCCGAAGCCTATCATCAACAATATCTTGCTAAAAATCCTAATGGTTATTGTGGTTTGGGTGGTTTAGGCGTGGCGATGGGTTAAGAGTAGGCGAAAGGTGAAAGGTGAAAGGTGAAGTCTTAGAGGCTAGTAAATTAAGGCTTAATATTGTTAGGCTTTGCCTTTTGCCTTTAGCCTTTCACCTTTAAAAAAAAGATTAAGCTAAACTGCCCCGCCTTAAGTTGCTAACCCACTACTCAAAACAATTTCTATTGATAATTGTTTAAATAAATACAAAAACCTTTTACCATAGCGGGCTAGCAGCTAAAGTTCGTGTTTTAGCTTAAGAATTAACAGACACAGGTTTAAGATGGCCCTTTTAGTTTATAAATTTGGCGGTACGTCAGTAGGTTCTGCTGAGCGTATTAAAGCAGTCGCTGATAAAGTTAAAAAAGCCCATGAGTTGGGTGATCAAATAGTCGTAGTTTTGTCGGCCATGAGCGGTGAAACTAATCGCTTAATTGCTTTGGCTAATGAAATGCAAGCTCAGCCCACTGAAAGGGAAATGGATGTATTGATTTCCACTGGTGAGCAAGTCACAGTCGCTTTATTGAGCATGGCCTTGCATGAGTTAGGTTGCGATGCTGTTTCTTATACTGGCGCACAGGTCAAAATTTTAACCGACAGCAGCTTTACTAAAGCGCGTATACGTAAAATTGATGATGCAAAACTACGTGCGGATTTAGATGCTGGAAAAGTGGTCGTGGTTGCTGGATTTCAGGGCATAGACGAGCAAGACAATATCACCACCTTGGGTCGTGGCGGTTCAGATACAACGGCTGTGGCTATTGCTGCAGCCTTAAAAGCCGATGAGTGTCATATTTATACTGATGTTGATGGTGTTTATACCACTGATCCTAGAGTTGAGCCTAAAGCACGTCGCTTAGATCATATTACTTTTGAAGAAATGCTAGAAATGGCTAGTTTAGGTTCAAAAGTTCTGCAAATTAGGTCGGTAGAGTTTGCCGGCAAATATAACGTGGCCTTACGAGTATTATCATCATTTAAAGAAGGCAGTGGCACACTTATTACTTACGAGGAATCACAAATGGAAAGCGCTTTAATATCAGGTATTGCCTTTAATCGCGATGAGGCAAAATTAACCATTACTGGTGTGCCTGATTTGCCGGGAGTTGCCTTTAAAATATTGGGACCGATTGCTGAGGCTAATATTGAAGTGGATATGATAGTCCAAAATATTGCCGATGATGCCACTACCGATCTTACCTTTACTGTGCATCGTAACGATTATCAACGAGCACTGGCTTTATTGGAGCAAACCTGTACAGACTTGGGTGCCAGAAAAGTCACCGGTGATAATGCTATCGTCAAAGTGTCTATCGTCGGCGTTGGTATGCGTTCTCATGCGGGTATTGCTAGTACTATGTTTAAAACCCTAGCCCAAGAAGGCATCAATATACGTATGATAGCCACTTCTGAAATAAAGATTTCAGTGGTCGTTGATGAAAAATACCTAGAGTTAGCCGTTAGAGCTTTACATGCCGCCTTCGAGTTGGATAAAATAAGCGCTTAGTTTATTTTATATTCCCAAGCAAAGACGATAATAGTGTAGTGTTGATTGTAGGGGCGTATTGCATACGCCCCTACGGTGTTTTTCTGTCCCATGCCTATATTGATAATCCGTTCATTGAGTCTCTTGACGTATGTTTTTAAGAATTTCTTCTAAAGGCACTAAATTCATGGAAATTCTGAACAATACTTCGTTATTTTGTAATAAACCATAGCATTGATAAGTTCTGAGTTTAATATTGGTATAGTTTAAAGTGCGTTTAGAGGACTCTGGCAATTGCTTAACAAGGATGTGTAGGCAATCATTGTTTTTAAGCGTGCTTAAATGATGTCTGTCTACAGAAATTTCATGAGAAGTATAGACCATGGGATTGAGTTTGAAATCATGGTTTTCTAATTGTGCCTTCTCTAACAAGGCGCCTGAGCTTAAACTGCAAGGGAATATTTCAGGATAATGAGCGGTATGAGTCAGTTCATCAAAGTAATCAGACTGTTCTGCTAATGATCCAGATAAAAAGTTTTTTACTGAACCATTGTTCATGTATTTGTGTTTTAAAAAATAGTCTGTCCCTGGAATAGTGCTACAGTCAGGGAGTTCATTAAGGTCTGGTAAATCATGTAGCGGAGTATCCGCTAAAAATAAAGCTTGCTGGGTTTCTTTTTTATAGCCCAGTAATACCACTTTGCCTTCAGACTTTAAGGCAATACGGTTACCGATGGTTAGATTAGGAATAGTATTAATTAGGGTTTTTTTGATTTCAAGACAGACAGGCATCCTAGGACGGACTGCATTAACAAAGGTAATTTGGTAATTACTAAAACGTAGATTGTTTTCGGCTATCACTTTATCTTCATGATGCGCTTCACGGTATAAGCGCATTTGATATTCAATTAAGGTATTGAGTTGATAACCTAGGACTATAGGGCCTTTAAAAGGATTATGAGTAATCTGTAACCATTTGTGTTTGTCGTGAAATAAATTAAAGTCGTCAGACGCATTACGCGCGACTTCTATATGTATTTGTTCAAAAGTAAAGGCTTGGTTTTGCATAGTGGTAGTAGTGCGTGTTAAATTTTGTTCAACATAACCTAGAAGAATAATAGGTGCAATAATAAATGCTGTTGTTAGTCATAGTCAGCAAATAAGGTGTGTTAATTCAACCATAACGGTCAGCAAATTTAAAGGCAATAGTGTATGAAAGGTATTATTTTAGCGGGTGGAAGTGGTACGAGACTTTATCCGATTACCAAAGGTGTGAGCAAACAATTAACACCTATTTATGATAAACCCATGATCTATTATCCACTCTCGGTATTAATGCTGGCAGGCATTACTGAGATATTAATTATTTCAACACCTAAAGATTTACCTAGATTTGATGAATTGTTGGGTAATGGCTCTGATATAGGCTTGACCTTTAGTTATAAAGAGCAGCCGTCGCCAGATGGCCTAGCTCAAGCTTTTATTTTAGGTGAAGAATTTATTGGTAGTGATGATGTGTGTATGGTGCTAGGCGATAATATCTTTTATGGTCACGGTTTAATTGAAATGTTGGCTCAATCAGTTATTAATGTTACTGAGCATAAAAAAGCCACAGTATTTGGTTATCATGTCAAAGATCCTGATCAGTATGGTGTGGCTGAATTTGATAGTCAGGGTAATGTATTAAGCATAGAAGAAAAGCCAGTTAAGCCTAAAAGCAATTATGCGGTAGTTGGTTTATACTTTTATCCAAATAATGTCATTAATATAGCCAAAAGCATCAAGCCCTCGCATCGAGGCGAGTTAGAAATTACCACCGTTAATCAAACCTACTTAGAGCAAGGTGATTTAAAAGTAGAGCTTATGGGGCGAGGTTATGCGTGGTTAGATACCGGTACCCATGAGTCTTTGCTAGAGGCTTCTAATTTTATTCAGACCATAGAAAACAGGCAGGGCTTGAAAGTCGCGTGTATTGAAGAGATCGCTTACGAAATGGGTTATATTTCTAATAGTCAATTAATAGCCTTGGCACAGCCGCTGGTAAAGAATCAATATGGACAGTATTTAATGCGTAGAGCTAAAGAAGGAGCAGAAGCCTGATGCAATTTATACAAACAGCGATACCTGAGGTCATCATTGTTGAGCCTAAAGTGTTTGGTGATGAGCGGGGTTATTTTGTAGAGACTTTTCGCCAAGATAAACTGGATGAGTTTCTAGGCTTTAAGATCGATTTTATTCAAGATAATGAATCGAAATCCGGTTATGGTGTCTTGAGAGGCTTACATTATCAATTGGCACCTGCGGCCCAAACTAAATTAGTGCGTGTCATTAAAGGCAAGGTGCTTGATGTTGCAGTCGATATTAGGGTCGGTAGTCCTACTTTCGGGAGACATGTCAGTGTTGAGTTGTCCGAGCAAAATAAACGTCAAATGTTGGTGCCTAGAGGATTTGCCCATGGCTTTGTAGTGCTTGAAGATGACAGCATCTTTGCTTATAAGGTTGATAATTATTACTCGCCTGAGCACGATAGAGGCTTGGCTTTTGATGATGCTGTCTTGGCTATTGATTGGCAAGTAAAGTCCGAGCAATTAAAACTTTCTATCAAAGACACTCAGCAACCTAGTCTTGATGACGCTGAGTTATTTAGTTATGGGTGGAATCTTTATGTCTAAGCATGTTTTGGTCACGGGCGCTAATGGGCAGTTAGGTAGTGAGTTGCGGGGGTTAAGTGGTTATTTTCCCGGTGATGACTTTGTCTTTATCGATCAGGAGGTGTTAGATTTAAGTGATAGCGCTGCCATATTGGCTTGGTTTGAAAATAAAGATTTTGATGTCATTATTAATTGCGCGGCGTATACAGCAGTTGATAAAGCAGAGACGGAGGTTGGTTTGGCGACCGCTATTAATACCACAGCGGTGCAAACCTTGGCGCAAATCGCTAAGCAAAAAGTTATTTCACTGTTACATATTTCCACCGATTATGTCTTTGCTGGCGATAGTTGTGTGCCTTATCAAGAGACTGATGTCACTAGTCCTCAAGGCGTTTATGGTCAGAGCAAACTAGATGGTGAGCAGGCGATGCTGGCTATTAATCCTGATCGTTCAGTGATTATAAGAACCTCTTGGCTCTATTCTCGTTTTGGTAATAATTTCGTAAAGACCATGATACGTTTAGGTAAAGAACGAAAAGAGTTGAATGTTATTTATGATCAAGTCGGTACGCCAACATGCGCTAAAGATTTAGCCTTGGTGTTACTTATGATTATTCAAAGTCCTCAACTGGAAGCTCAGCAGGGCACTGAAGTATTTCATTACAGTAATGAAGGCGTATGCAGTTGGTATGATTTTGCACTAGCGATTTTCGAGTTGGCGCCTATAAAATGTAAAGTAAATCCCATAGAAACTAAAGATTATCCTACGCCTGCAAAAAGACCCCATTACAGCTTATTAAATAAAGCTAAAATTAAAAATACCTTTCAACTATCTATTCCTTATTGGAGAGATAGTTTGCCTGAATGTCTAGAACATATTAAATACTTAAAAGGAGATGACTTATGAAAGCGGTCTTAGTGACTGGATGCGCTGGGTTTATTGGTAGTAATTTTGTACCTTATTTCTTAGAGCAGTACCCAGAGATAAATCTAATCAATCTTGATTTACTGACTTATGCCGGCAATTTGTCTAATCTTAGAGAAGTAGAGGATTCTGAACGCTACACTTTCGTCGAGGGTGATATTTGTGATCGCGTTTTGCTAGAGCAGTTATTTGCTGAGCATGATATTAGAGGTGTTATTCATTTTGCTGCTGAAAGTCATGTTGATAACTCGATTAAAAATCCGGGTGTGTTTGTGCAAACCAATGTCAATGGCACTTTTACTTTGATCGATGTGGCTTATAAATATTGGATGCAGAAGCCTTTTGTGTTTAAGTCAGGTTATGAAAACTGTCGTTTCCATCATATTTCTACCGATGAAGTCTATGGAACTTTAGGTGAAACAGGCTTATTTGCCGAAGAAACACCCTATGCGCCAAACTCACCGTATTCTGCTAGTAAGGCCGGTAGCGATATGATAGTCCGTAGTTATTTTCATACTTATGGCATGAATACCCTCATTACTAACTGCTCCAATAATTATGGTCCTAAACAGCATAATGAAAAGTTGATCCCAACTATCATACGTAAAGCCATTAAGGGCGAAGATATTCCTATTTATGGAGATGGTAGCAATATACGCGATTGGTTATATGTGCTGGATCACTGCAAAGGTATTGCTTTGGTTTATGAAACAGGTATGCTCGGCGAAGTTTATAATATTGGTGGTCGAAATGAACGCAACAATAATTATATCGCTGACAAAGTCTGTGCAATTCTTGATGATCTAAAACCTAAAGTTAACGGTAGTTATAAAGATCAAATACGTTATGTTGAAGATCGTGCTGGACATGATTTACGTTATGCCATCGACGCCACTAAAATAGAAACCCAGTTAGGCTGGAAAGCTGATGAGAGTTTTGAAACTGGTATTGTTAAGACTATTCAGTGGTATTTGACAGAATTAGGGTTGTCTTAAGTGCAGGCGAAAGGTCAAGGGCTAAGGGCAATCCTGACTGAAACCTTAAGTATTGGGGCGAGCCTACAAACCAGCTTCCGCGTAAGTTCCGATGGCTGGGATTCGTGCCTCATCCCAGCCAACTCAATAATGTAGGCTAGGATGGAGCGACAGAGGCTGTGAAAGTATTCTTTTTATTTCCCCCTCTTTAGCAAAGAGGGGCTAGGGGAGATTTGGTCTATTAAAATAATAAATAAATATCATTAACCTATGACACAATAAATCCCCCTCTGCCCCCTCGCTTTGCTCTCCCCCTTTTACAAAGGGGGAAGCTAAAACCATAATACTTTCACAGTCTCGATAGCAGAATCCCAGTATCGTTCCCATGCTGATAACAATATGATCGTAGCCGCAGAATCAAGTATTTAATAGGCTTTGATGCCCATCGATTCTACTGCGTTTCATCTAAGCTATTAGTGTTTCTAGGGGCGACAGATTCGCCAAGTGCATTCGTCTTTTTAGATTGTGGCGAATCTGTCGCCCCTACAAAGGCTGAATAATAGTTATTTTTTTAATAAAGCTACTAAGCCCAGACTTAATCAGTGTATTTAAAACAAAAGCTTATCAGTAACTTTCAACATCAAATAGACTAAACACACAGTATTTTGGTATGATTACGTGTTTTTGAATGATTTGACCCACCCCTTTTAATTAATTATCACATCATCACACTGGAGATCCTCAATGCCAATTAAAGTTGCAATCAATGGTTATGGTCGTATTGGACGTAATATCATTCGTGCCTTATACGAATCGGGCCGTACCAATGAAATTCAAATCGTTGCAATCAATGATTTAGGTGATAGCACAACTAATGCTCACTTAACACAATACGATACTGTGCATGGTAAATTTCCATTTGAAGTAACTGTTGATGGTGACTACATCATCATCAATGGCGACAGAATTAAAGTATTCTCTGAAAGAGATCCTTCAAAATTACCTTGGGCTGAATTAGGAATTGATGTTGTTCATGAGTGTACTGGTTTCTTTACCAGCAAAGCTAAAGCTTCTGCACACATTGCTGCGGGCGCTAAAAAAGTCATCATTTCTGCGCCAGGTGGAGATGATGTTGATGGTACTGTTGTGTTTGGTGTTAACCATGACACCTTAAAAGCATCAGATACTGTTATCTCAAATGCTTCATGCACCACTAACTGCTTGGCACCTATTGTTAAGCCTTTAAATGACATCATCGGTATTGAAAGTGGTTTAATGACGACTATTCACTCTTATACCAATGATCAAGTTTTAACTGACGTTTATCACAGTGATTTACGTCGCGCTAGATCAGCGACTCAATCTATGATTCCTACTAAAACAGGTGCTGCTGCTGCCGTTGGTTTAGTATTACCAGAATTAGCTGGTAAATTAGATGGTTTCGCAATGCGTGTACCCACTATCAATGTTTCAGTTGTTGATTTAACGTTCACTGCTGCAAGAGACACTACTATTGCAGAAATTAACGAAATCTTAACTGGCGCTTCTAACGGTGCATTAAAAGGCATCTTAGATATCAATGAAAGACCTCTAGTTTCAGTTGATTTCAATCACAACCCTGCTTCATCTATTTACGAAAAGTCATTGACTAAAGTATTAGGTGGGCGTTTGGTAAAAGTTCTTTCTTGGTATGACAACGAATGGGGTTTCTCAAATCGTATGTTAGATACCACTATTGCTCTAGTAAATGCTAAATAACGGATCCCCAATCTAATGTTAAGAAGAACCAAAATTTTAGCCACATTGGGCCCTGCAACGGATAAGCCTGGTGTACTTGAAGGCTTATTCCATGCAGGTGTTGACGTAGTTCGTATGAACTTTTCTCATGGTTCTGCTCAAGATCATCTTGATAGAGCAGCTGCTGTACGTGCATTGAGCAAAAAAACAGGCAGACGTGTCGGTATATTGGCTGATTTACAAGGTCCTAAAATCCGTATTGCCCGCTTCAAAGATACTAAAGTCTTTTTAAACGAAGGCCAAGATTTTGCTTTAGATATTAACTTTGATCCTTTGGCTGGTGATAATACTCAAGTTGGTATTACTTACGAACCATTAGCGTTAGAAGTTAAGCCAGGTAGTCGATTATTGCTAGATGATGGTCGTATCGTATTAGATGTTGTTAATGTTGAAAACATGCGCGTTAATTGTACGGTCGTTGTCGGTGGTGATTTATCTAACAACAAAGGCATTAACTTGTTAGGTGGTGGTTTATCAGCCGCTGCATTAACTGACAAAGATAAAGAAGATATTAAAACCATCGGCATCATGCAATGTGATTATGTCGCGGTATCTTTTCCACGTTGCGCTGAAGACTTAAATGAAGCTCGTCGTTTACTGGTTGCTGAAGGTTGCTATGCAGGTATCGTATCTAAAGTAGAACGTGCGGAAGCGATCGTACCTGATGTTATGGATGAAATCATCTTGGCATCTGATGCTGTGATGGTGGCGCGTGGTGATTTAGGTGTTGAAATCGGCGACGCCAACTTGCCAGCAGTACAAAAACTGTTGATTAAACGTACGCGTGAACTGAATCGTGTCGCGATTACTGCAACGCAAATGATGGAATCAATGATCGAAAATCCAATTCCTACTCGTGCAGAAGTATTTGATGTTGCTAATGCGGTGTATGACGGTACAGATGCCATCATGTTGTCAGCTGAGACTGCATCTGGTAAGCATCCTATTCGTGCCGTTGAAGCAATGCATCGAGTTTGTGTGGAAGCGGAAAAACAACGCAGTGTTCGTGAATCGGATCATCGTATCAATATTCAATTTGAACGTGATGATGAAGCGATTGCTATGTCTGCGATGTATATGGCTAATCATACAAAAATCAAAGGCATAGTTTCTTTAACTGAGTCAGGCTCAACAGCCTTGTGGATGTCGAGAATTAGTTCGGCTATTCCTATTTTTGCAATGAGTTCACATGAGACTACTCTAGGTAAAGTTACTTTATACCGAGGTGTATTTCCAGTGTACTTTAAAATTGAGCCGAATCAGGATCATGCTGAAGTTAATCGCAATGTGGTTACAGAGCTCAGAAAATGGAACAAAGCTACAGACGGTGATAAATACATTATTACTAAAGGTGATTTAAATGGTGTCCAAGGTGGCACTAATGGCCTTAAAGTGATAGTGGTTGGTCAAGGTTTAACGCCCTAGTTCCATAAGGTAGTCATTGGTAATACAAATAAGCCCCGTTTTACGGGGCTTATTTGTTTATGAGGCATTATTTATTTTACAAAACAGCTTTTCTCTGCAGACGCTTCTGCATCTTTAATGCGCTTTCTTAAGTCTTTAGACTGTGCAGGATCTCTGAAAACCGCGCCTGCATCGCCAGTTTGTCCTTTACTTAAATAAGTAAAAGTCTTAGCCGCTTCAAATTCAGCAAAGCTCATTTTTTCAGCGATTTTATCTATCTTGCAGCCGCAAGCATATTGGGTGACGTAGGTTAGTCCGCCATGTTGAGCAACGCAATTTAATACATATTCAACTCTATCACGAGTCGGATAATCATTGGTCAAGGGTGCGGGTTCCGCAACGACGGGAGTTACAGTAGTCTCAGCTTTTTCTTCTATAGTGGAACAGCCGATTAAGAAGCTGCAAAGTGATAAGCAAATAATAGTGGATAGATATTTTGTTTTCATGAGTCAAATTTAATTATAGGTTAATGGATTAACAACGCACATTTTAATATAGCCAATGTAGGTCGGGTTAGCGATAGCGTAACCCGACATGAAGTTCTGAGGATACTGACGCTCAGTAAGGAAACGATATAAGCTGTTTAAGGAGTCAAAACTCATGAGTTTTGACTCCAAAGCATAACGCTAATATATACTCACAGACTACTTAGTCTAGTGTGTAATCAGTTAGTTTATTCAGATACCTTAGCCAACTTACTGTGTGCCATAGAATAACTAAAGTACACAATCAAACCTAGTGCTAACCATATTAAAAATCGCAACCAAGTTAGCGCAGGTAAAAAAGCCATCAGTGCCCCGCAAGATAACATTCCGAGTATCGGAAGTAATGGGCTGAAGGGCGAAGTAAAGGGCCGATGCATATTAGGTTGAGTAATGCGTAAAACTATTACACCTAAGCAAACCAATACAAACGCCGCTAAGGTTCCAATATTAACTAATTCGGCTAAATCACCTAATGGTATAAAACCAGCGATTAGTGCCATAATTAGACCGCAAAGTACGATAACGCGTATAGGTGTTTGGGTATTAGGATTTAATTTACTAAAGAAAGCTGATAACAGTCCGTCTCTAGACATGGCAAAGATAATGCGTGTTAATCCGTAATATAGCACTAACATGACGGTCGTCAATCCAGCAATCACACCAGTCGATATTAAAGCAGAAGCCCAGTTGTAACCTAAAAGCGTCAATGCGTGTGCAACCGGTGAAGAAACATTGAGGTCAGTATAAGGCACAACTCCCGTTAATAAGCCAGCAACGATGATGTAAATAATGGTACAAAAAACCAATGAGGTAACAATGCCAAAAGGTAAGTCTTTCTGAGGATTTTTAGCCTCTTCAGCGGCAGTTGAGACCGCATCAAAACCAACGTAAGCAAAAAATACTAAAGAAGCACCGGCTAAAACTCCTGTAGTTTTACCATCTGGTAAGGTTTGAAACCAACCAAATGGCATAAATGGATGCCAGTTGTCAGGATGCACATTGAATACTGCAATGCCTATAAAAATACTGATAGTGATTAATTTAACGATGACCATCGTGTTATTAGCTTTAGCGCTATGTTTAACGCCGATAATTAATAAGCCCATGAGTAATAGAATAATTCCGAAGGCAGGTAAATTGATATAGCCTCCTAGCTTGGGTGCTTTAGTTAGCATATCCGGCAGGCCAAAACCAATGGCAGTCAAGGCATTATTAAAATACCCCGACCAGCCATTAGCTACTGCAGCTACTGAAATTCCGTATTCCAGTAGTAAATCCCAGCCGATAATAAAGGCCATTAGTTCTCCAAAGGCGGCATAACTGTAGCCATAAGCACTACCACAGCCACCAACAGCAGCGGCTAACTCTGCATAGGATAGGGCGGCAAAGGCGCAGGCAAGGCCTGCGATAACAAACGATAAAATAACTGCGGGGCCAGCTTGTGTGGCGGCGGCAATGCCTGTTAAAACAAATATTCCGGTACCAATAATAGCTCCAACGCCAAGAAAAGCTAAATCCCACGCAGATAAACAACGATTAAGACCTTTAGTGTGAGTGCCATGAGGGGCAATTGGTTTAGTGCGAAAAATTTGCAATGCCATGTAGGTTAGCTCTTGTGTAGTAAGTGATAGTGCTTTTAGTAGATTATAGGTGTCTTTCCGGCATAAATACATTACCTAATTAAATGATGTT